>JAESFH010000125.1_pt1 | contig 60651 bp, 42 predicted proteins | sample 9269381 | NCBI WGS metagenome assembly JAESFH01 (sample SAMN14504062, study PRJNA617094) | algae metagenome | isolation source: Aphanothece sp. CMT-3BRIN-NPC111 and co-occurring heterotrophs from well... | place: USA: Clark Mountains Wilderness, California | collected 2010-04-18
TTCAATCGCTTGCATCACCTTTTGCCGGAAGTCATCACTGTAGGGTTTAGCCATCGTGCGGGGAGCGGAAACGTTAACGTTAAGGATACTTATAGTCTATGTCCTAACTAAACTGGCTACAGCTATAGTTAGTGGAAAAACATTACCATACTAACCACTAGCAGCCCCCATAGTTAAGTCTAAGTATGTGGGCATACTTAGACTTATTGCCAAAATATTTATCTTGTTTTTTTAGAACACAGATAAACACAAGAGCTATTCATTCTTAGCTCAAAACTCAAAACTCAAAACTCAAAACTCAAAATTTATGTCGTCTTATCATCAACGCTCGGCTTTTCATCAGCCGCTTTGACCTCTGTCCGCTGAGTCTGAGTTAATTCTGAAGATTCAGCAACTTCACGATAGTCAGAAACAACAACTAACTCTCTATCGCTGGTATGCTTGCTATTCCACTGATCCAAAACATCTTTGACCAATACTTCTTTTATCCACACCTGAGACACAACGGTTAGGGGTAAAGACATTACCAATCCTAAAGAGCCAAAAGCTGTGGTGAAAAAAACCTGCGCTAATAAAGTTATCGCTGGCAGCAGTGATACTTGTTGCGCCATGACCAAAGGTGTTAGAAAATTACTTTCAAACTGCTGAATGACGATGTAGATAATCAATACAGCACCAGCTTTCCAGGGAGCATCTAAAAGAGCGACTGATATTGGCAGCACCACACTTAAAGTAGGACCAATATTGGGAATAAAGTTCAGCAATCCTGCTATAACACCGTTAGCAAACGCCAGCCGTACTCCTAAAATCGACAAACCAATCCAACTCAATATAGCAATTACGCTCATGCTGATCAGAGCGCCGATAATCCATTTTCCTAGTGCTTGCTCGCACTGAGTTAAAATTCCATCTGCCCGTCGTCTATAGAATGATGGAAATAGCTTGATAAATACTCGTCGGTAGGGTTGGGGATTTGCTAGGAACATTAGCGTCAACACCAGTACGAGCAAAATATTGATCAGCACTCCCAGCGAACTAGAGAAAAAGGCAACCGATCTGCTCAGTAGCCCACTGATTAAGGGCTGTACTTGTTGAGTCAGGCTCTCAACATCAGGTATAGAAGCAGTGAACTGGCTAGGAAGGCGGGTTCTAAGCTCTTCAAGCCAAATATTGAGACGGCTAAATCCTTGAGGCAACAGAGTTGTCAGTTCTTGAAACTCAGTCGCAAAAGCTGGCACAACCAGCACGAAAAACCCCACAAGCAGGGCTAGCAACATACTAACCGAAAGTAGGACAGCTGCTGGCCGCTTCAGACCCCACTGTTGCAACCACCTAGCCAGGCGATTCAAAACAGTCGCTAACACGACAGCGACAAAAACTAGCAGCAACACCTGCCTAATTTGCCACAGTATGTATAGGGAAAGGACTAAGGCAATTAAGCCGATCCACTGACCTAGATTCACGATGAGAACTCCCGGCTGTTCTGGCTGTATGGGATTGCAGTATTGATCGCTGGCTGCAATTCCTGTTCATTGCAGCTAGATTAACCGATCTTGGCTTTTTCGCCTAGATTTTCGGTGGTATAGATGCGGCAGTAGCAGATTTATTTTACCTCTCCCTGAAGATATGCCCGCCACAAGAGCGCGATCGCTACGACGAAAGTAGGCATAAACACGGCAATCAGCACGTTTGCCGGTGTCGCAGGAATGGATAACGTGGGGCCACCGTACTTAATTAAAGCAGAAAGCCCAGCTGAGACAATTAGTACTTTGAAAATAAATCCAGTCTGAAAGCTCATATCACAGATTCACCGCGAAGTTGCATCACGCAGCTGTAGGGCAATGCGAATAAAAGTAGGGGGATATACCGAACCAACACCAATGCATACAATTCCATACAATAACCTTAGTGTTACAAATCTTAAATCTGTAATAAGGAAATATCCACAATGCCTGTTGACAAAAATAACAAGAGCCCTATTAAAACGCCCAAGGCCAGGCAGTTTGGCGGCAGTTTACTGATTCTGTTTACAGTACTTCTACTGCTAAATTTTATCCTCCCCAGTTTTGGTCCCCGTAATCCGCAGGTTCCCTATAGTGACTTTATCAATCAGGTAGAAACAGGTAAAGTAACAAAAGCCATTGTTGGCTCTGAGCAGATTGAGTATGCAGTTAAACCGGATGTAGCTGGGGATCAAACCGTCCCAGAACGGGTATTTGTCACCACGCCTGTAGCACTCGATCTGGATTTGCCCAAGATTCTGCGCGAGCATAACGTAGAATTTGCTGCACCTGCGCCTAATAATAATGGCTGGATCGGAACGCTACTAAGCTGGGTTGTACCACCCCTGATTTTCTTTGGCATTTGGGGCTGGCTAATGAACAGAGGTGGCGGCGCTGGGGGTGCGGCGCTGACAGTGGGTAAAAGTAAGGCTCGGATTTACTCAGAAGGCACCACAGGCGTTAAGTTTAGTGATGTTGCTGGTGTCGATGAAGGCAAGATGGAACTGCTAGAAATTGTAGATTTCCTGAAAAATGCCAGTAAGTATACTCGACTAGGAGCGAAAATTCCCAAAGGCGTGCTGCTAATAGGACCGCCGGGAACTGGGAAAACTCTGCTGGCAAAGGCGATCGCAGGTGAAGCAGGTGTTCCCTTCTTCAGCATCTCTGGTTCCGAGTTTATTGAATTATTCGTCGGCGTGGGTGCTGCACGAGTCCGGGATTTATTTGAACAAGCTAAGAAACAGGCTCCCTGTATAGTCTTCATTGACGAGTTAGACGCTCTTGGTAAATCTAGAGGCGGTGCTGGTGGCTTTGTAGGTGGCAACGATGAGCGGGAACAAACCCTCAATCAGTTGCTTACAGAGATGGATGGCTTTGATGGCAACACGGGCGTTATTATCGTCGCCGCCACTAACCGTCCAGAAGTCCTAGACCCCGCTTTGCGTCGTCCAGGTCGCTTCGATCGGCAAGTCCTTATAGACCGTCCGGATAAGATTGGTCGAGAAGCGATTCTGAATGTTCATGCCAGGAATGTGAAGCTGGGTAATGATGTCGAGTTGGCTGTCATTGCTGGCCGCACTCCAGGGTTTGCTGGTGCCGATTTAGCCAACCTCGTGAATGAGGCGGCGCTGCTTGCGGCACGTCAGAACCGCGACTCGGTATTGATGGCAGACTTTAATGAAGCAATTGAGCGGCTGATTGCTGGTTTAGAGAAGCGATCGCGCGTCTTGAATGAAGTTGAGAAAAAGACTGTTGCTTATCACGAAGTCGGTCATGCCATTATCGCTGCTTTAATGCCAGGAGCGGGTAAGGTACAGAAAATTTCCATCGTGCCTCGTGGTGTGGGTGCTTTAGGCTACACACTCCAGATGCCGGAGGAAGACCGCTTTTTGATGGTAGAAGACGAAATTCGGGGTCGGATTGCCACTCTTTTAGGTGGGCGCTCTGCTGAAGAGATAATCTTCGGTAAGGCATCCACTGGCGCAAGTGACGACATCCAGAAAGCCACAGACTTGGCTGAACGTGCTGTTACTCTCTACGGCATGAGCGATAAACTCGGTCCAGTTGCATTTGAGAAGAGTCAGCAACAGTTCCTGGAGGGTTATAGCAACCCACGTCGCCCCATTAGCCCCAAAGTAGCCGAAGAGATTGACGAGGAGGTTAAGGAAACTATCGATAGGGCGCATCACATTGCTTTGGCAATCTTAGAACAGAACCAAGACTTGCTGCAAGAGACAGCACAAACATTGTTGCAACAAGAAGTTCTGGAAGGCTCGCAACTGCACGAACAGCTTAACAAGGCTACAGCACCAGCGGAGTTAGATCAGTGGCTGCTGACGGGTAAAATTCCCGAAAATATACAGCTAAGACAAATGGCTCTGGTGTAATCACTGATTCAGTTTAGGTAGATGCGATCGCTTTTCTTTAGGGAAGGGCGATCGCTTTTTATTAGGTAACTAATTTGTAGTTCACAATTCCTTCTCATAGGGTATAAGGCTTTGACCAGCTCAAAGCTTCTTGCCTTTCCCAATAATTTACCTTAATATAAAAGAACGGTATTCCTACTGGTTTACAGTAGTTTGTGAAATGACCAGCTTCTTAGTTGTGGTTGATTCAGTCAGAAAGCTTCCGGTTGACAACTTCCTGCGCCGCTCTCTCCGGGAAGTGAAACAGCATTCCTTCAAAGCAATTGCTTTTGGGCAGAGTTTTTTAGCTGTGGGGAAATTGCTTGAGCTATTAGATGAAGACGAATCAGATAGATGGTAAGAGCAGCTTTCTCCCAACTGACACAATTGATACCATTGTGCGCTCTGGGATTGTAATTGATTGCTACTAAATTATTGGGCTATTAGCATTTCCCTCTCAACAATCCCAATACTGGGGTGAGATACATACTATACCCGCCCTGCCGGCTCGTGGCTGGGGTGTAGGATCGCATTCTCCTTGAGCAGCTATAACTTTTACAGCACAAGGAATTAGCCGCTTTGTAAAGAATTGTTAAGTAAAATTTATTAAAAATTGTTGCAGTTTATTGATTTAGTTGTTAGGGTGTGCTTAAAGCGTTGCTTTTGGTAGATGCTCGTATTTAGGAGACTTACCACCCATGCTCTACATCAACCTTGGCTGTTCACCGATTCACTAATTCGGTAAATTGCCTGCAAGATATTTCTCTGACGACTCTACACCAACCTTCCTGATTGACGGCTGAGAAATATTATTGTTTCTCGTTTGAGCTGAGGACTACTTCATCGGTGTTACTCATGTGCTTTCAAGAGTAGCCGTTGACAGTCCAACTCACCCACAAGCTGAAGCGTTACTGAAAGACATTTCTCGGCTTTGTCTATAAGCATGAGGTCCCTGCAATATTTCATCAGAAATGTCTTGCCCTTAAAGGTTTAAGTCCAACTCATACCCCACTCACGAGTCACTGTTTGTTTGACTGCGTGTGAGTACGATATTGCGGCGAAATCTTTCAGCTCGCCACTGACTAACAGCGCGATAGAAACTCGCTACTGGAGGTTAAAGTTTATGAACATTCAAGGAAAAACGGCTCTAATTACCGGAGCTTCCCGTGGAATTGGACGGGCGATCGCTATCGAATTAGCAAAACAAGGAGCAAAACGCCTATTGCTGGTGGCGCGCGATCGCCAGCGTTTAGCTGAAGTTGCCGCTGAAATTGAGGCGCTGGGCGTAGAAGCGGTAATATTGGCTTTGGATCTAACTCAGTTGGTAGAGGTGAATATTGCGATCGCCCAAGCTTGGCGAGATCAAGGACCAATTCATCTACTAGTAAACTGTGCTGGAGTTACGCACCAAGCGCCCTTCTTAAAGTCTCAACTGCCGGATGTGCAGAAAGAGATCGCGATTAATTTACTGGGAATGTACGCCATGACTCGTTTAGTTGCCCGACGCATGGCAGCAGAACACTCAGGGACAATTGTTAACGTTTCTAGCTTGATGGGCAAGATTGCAGCACCCACGATGGCAACCTATTCCGCGACAAAGTTTGCGATTTTGGGGTTTAGCCAAGCTTTGCGCGGGGAACTAGCTGCACACAACATTAAGGTGATAGCTTTGCTGCCATCTTTGACAGATACTGACATGGTGCGAGAGTTAGATTGGTTTCGATGGGTGGTGCCGATGACTCCCCAGAAAGTAGCTGAGGCACTCGTTGCCGGAGTAAATAGGGGATCGTCGGAAATATTGGTGGGATGGCAAAGTCATTTAGCAGTGTGGTGCAACCGCATTGCACCCTGGTTGCTGGAGAAGGTTTTACTGATGGCTGCTCCGCTGTCAAAATATAAACAAAAGCGCAACCACAGACTCAGACGGGCTGAATTAATTTCACGTTAAGGCCTGTTGCTAACTAAGAATGTAATTCCCATCCGTTCAGTTTAGAGAGCCAGTTTATTCTGGCTCTCTAAGAGATCTATTCAATCCGCCTTATTAAGGGAATCATGATCAATAGGACTTATACACCAAAAGCCTAAAACCTTGATCCCCCCTAGCCCCCTTTTTTAGGTCCTCACCTTTACTTCAAGTGCTATATCAGTTTTATGGAGCAGATTTCAACAATGAGTCACAATAGCCAGATATTGGACGACATTGCTCTTCGCGTTAAGGAAATCGTTAATGCTGAAACAGCAGTTGTGGCGCTAGCGGAGTCCGAGGGAGAAATAGTCCACTATGCGGCGGCAGCAGGCAAGCACGCTGAGTGGGTGTTGAACAAAAAGGGTGCAGCTGCTACTTCTGGGTTGTGTGGCACAGCATTTCAGAGCAACCAACCAGTGTTAGTCTGTCGTACTGAGGGCGATCACCGAGTCCGGCAGGATCACGCTAAAGCGTTGGGGATTGATACTGCCTTAGCCGTACCCCTTTATCACGAAGGCAAGCTCTTGGGAGCGCTAATGGCTTGGAATCGTAACGACGGCAGCTTATTTGACGAGGAAGCGGAGCGTGTTTTGGCTGCTTACGCCTTTGAAGCTACGCCGCTGGTTTATCAATACCAAGTAGAGATCCAGTAGAGGCGGTTTTGGTGCGGGGATGTTGAGGTGCGATACGTTGCGAGAGCAACACGCTACGCGATACGTGCTCCGCACACGCCAAGGGCGATCGCCATAGTGCATCAGCCCAAGCCACATCTGACTCTGTATAGATGAGCACAGGTACCTTCACGCAAACCTGTTATATTGATCGCACGCACTTCTTCCTATTCCTCTCAGTGAGATTTCGACAGAAGGCACCCTCAAAGAGAAAACCGCATCGTCCACTCTCGTCGGTTCGCATTTTGATCCGAGATGGACGATTCCACATTATGGGTATAGGTGCCTGGTATTCCTACTGGCGCGATCCTTACCATTTGCTGCTGACGATTCCTTGGCCTGGATTCTTGGCATTGACGGGTTTCGCGTATGTGGCTATCAACACCCTGTTTGCCTTGGCATACCTAGCGGGAGGGGATTGTATCGCCAACGCTCACCACGGCTCCTTTGCTGACGCCTTCTTCTTCAGCGTTCAAACCTTAGCGTCTATTGGCTATGGGGCGATGTATCCGCGCACAACCTACGCCAATGTAGTTGTTACTCTAGAAGCGCTGATAGGGCTGCTAGCAATTTCCATGAACGCTGGGCTAGCGTTCGCGCGGTTCACCCGACCTACAGCGCGCGTGATCTTCAGCCGTGTAGCGGTGATTGCTCCCTATGATGGCGTACCCACCTTGATGTTTCGCACAGCCAACCAGCGCCGCAATCAGATCCTGGAAGCACAGATGCGAGTGTATCTGATGCGTGATGAAGTCAGCGCCGAAGGGCAAAGGATGCGTCGGTTCTACGATCTCAACCTGCTGCGTAGCCAGACACCAAGCTTCACGTTGACCTGGACGGTCATGCATCCCATTGATGAGAGAAGTCCTCTTTATGGGGAGACAGCAGATTCTTTGAGCCGAATGCAAGCCACGCTCGTGATATCACTGAGCGGAATTGATGAGACTGTTGTACAGACGATCCACGCCCGTCACTCGTATTCTCCTCTGGATATCGTCTGGAACAGACGCTTTGTGGATATCTTTTCCAACACAGCAGATGGGCATCGTTACATCGACTACACCCACTTCCATAATGTTAAACCTCTAGAGTAGAGGAGGTTATCCAGTGCTGTTAAGAACCCTTGTAGAGACGCGCCATGGCGCGTCTCTACGGGCTGGGCGATGTTTGTAATGGTTTAACGACGACCCGACCATTTTCAACAACAGTGCAGCTTTTTTGCGTAGTTTTGCCTTGGTTGACCGAGGCATCATCAGCACACTGTTTGTGGTGGTAAGTATGTTGCTGCTGTTGTTGGTTGAGAACAACGAAACAACAGGCAGAGGCGGGGAACGACATATTAAATATTTTGCTCTCTACTAATTAGTATAGCACCGATTAGCTAACTAATCCTCTTGGGTATTTTTATAGCAATTAGCAGTTAGCTTTTAGCAAACATACAGTTATAGCAGCATTTATGAGAGTTTGGGGGTAAGGTCGGTTGTATAGCACCCTTATAGCGGCTGCTATACAATAAATATTTTTAGCTTAAAAAAATATATCAAAATAAGAAATTGCTAGATCAGCAAAAGATTTAAAAAACCTGATACCAAATACGCTCTTATAACCTCTTTTGATTTCTACTCGTAGAGACGTTCCGCCGGAACGTCTCTACAAAACTACATATCGTAGCCAAATAAATTGGGGTCAACTTCTCCTAAGTTTAAATCCGCTAAGCCATACTCAGCCCAGCGACGTTCCACCATCGCCGCCACATCCGGATCGGATTCTAGCGGTGCGCCCCATTCATGTTCGGTTTCTGGGGGAATCTTGGTAGTGGCATCAATTCCCATGCGCCCGCCTAAACCAATCTTTTCACTCGCAAAATCTAAACTATCAAAGGGGGTATTAGGCAGAATGAAAACATCGCGCACGGGGTCTACTTTGGAACTAATTGCCCATACCACTTGACGGGGATCGCGGATATTAATGTCCTTATCCACAACAATTACAAACTTGGTGTAAGTAAACTGAGGCAATGCACTCCAAAAAGCCAGAGCAGCACGCCGCGCTTGTCCGGGATAAGCTTTATCAATGGAAATAATCGCCGCTTTATAACTTAGGGCTTCCATTGGCAAGAAAAAGTCAACAATTTCTGAGACTTGTTGCCGGAGAATGGGCGTGTAGATGCGGTTAAGCGCGATCGCCATCATCGCCTCTTCTTTCGGGGGACGCCCGCTAAATGTGGTCATATACATGGGATCTTTGCGGTGCGTCATACACTGGAAGCGAATTACTGGCGAATCTTCCACGCCGCCGTAATAACCCATATGATCCCCAAATGGCCCATCTGGCATTACTTCCCCTGGCGTAATCGTGCCTTCCAGGACAAATTCTGAGTCTGCTGGCACTTCTAAATCCACTGTTTTGCACTTGGCTAGCTGAACTCCTGAACCACCATAAAGTCCAGCAAACAGCCATTCTGATAAATCTACGGGAATGGGCGTAGCAGCTGCCATGATGATTAAAGGATCTACGCCAAGGGCGATCGCCACTTCTAACTTTTTCCCCTGTTCCGCCGCCTTTCGCAAGTGCCTTGCACCACCGCGCACTGATAACCAGTGAACGGTCATCGTATTACGAGATTGCAGTTGTAGCCGATACACTCCCACATTCGGGGTGCCTGTCTCGCAATCTTTTGTAATTACTAGTCCCAGCGTGACAATCTTGCCAGCATCCCCCTGATAGGGGCGAATTAGCGGCAGACTATTTAAATCTAGTTCATCCCCGGCGATCGTTACTTGCTGGCAAGCGGGGAAAAAGTCACGCCCCGGTTTCGCCTTTAGTACATCAAATAGTACCTTGCCAAACTCCACCGCCTGGGAAATCTTTTTCGGCGGTTTTGGCTGTTGCAGCATCGCCAGCTTCTTACCTAGTTCCTCCAACTCCTGTGGCTGTTGCATATTCATTGCCCAGCAAATCCGTTCCAGCGTGCCCATTAAATTTACCGCTACCGGATAGGACGACCCTTTCACGTTTTCAAATAGTAGCCCTGGGCCACCCCGTTGCAGCATCCGATTGGCAATCTCAGCAATTTCTAAATCTGGATCTACAAGGGCGTCAATGCGCCGCAATTGCCCCCGATCTTCCAGCAGTTTGAGGAATCCCCGCAAGTCTCTCGCCATTTTTATTAAGAACTATTAAGCACCACCTTTTATTATGGGTCGAGAGGCAACTATAGAGCTACAGGGTTACAAGTGCGATCGCAATGAAATGTCCCAGATGTGAATCAACTTCATACCGTAAAAACGGTCATCGCCATGACAAGCAGAATTACCTGTGCAAAAACTGTGGGCGGCAGTTCACCGAGTCTGCGCCTTCTCAAGATCTGCCCACAACTGAAATTGAACAGGTCTCATTTTCTAGTAATGGACACGCTAAAACCTCTATTACAGAGTCAATATTACCTTCAATAACAGAGTTAGCTGAGACAGAACCCTCAGTTCAATCTACTGAGGGAATTGCTATTTTGCTTCTGGATATAGAAAATCTTAAGCTTGATATATACACAGAAAAATTTTTAGCCAGTCTTTGTAATTATCCTCTCCAAGTTAAGATTGCTTTTGCTAACTGGAGAAGTCAGACACTGGGAAAACAGGATGCTGAATTTTATGAACGTGGTTATCAACTCGTCCACGTACCAGGTGGTAAGGACAGTGCTGATGCGAAAATGATTGCCGTTGGTTCTTCTCTTTTTTTGCATTATCCCAATATTAAAGAGGTGTTTGTCTGTTCTTGTGATTGGGTATTAACACACCTCTGCAATCAACTACAAAATCAAGGATTAATCGTTCATTGGGTGCGTAGGCAAGACAACACCCTGAATGTGGAAAATCTTAACACAGGTGAAGCAAGTTACTATTCCCTAGCACTCAACTCGGAAATTCCCTCTTGGGAAAGATTAGTTAATAAAATTGAGGCTTTAATTAATGCAGAACAGAAATCTATTACTGAGCGTATAGCCAATTTATCGACTATTGCAAGTCTTTTCCTAGAGCGACGCCAGATTACAGCCAAGGAAAATAGTTTAAATGTGCCACAAGTAACAGCGGCAGCACCCGAGTCTCAGGCTACAGGAAATAAATCTACAGCATCTATTGACCAGTCACAGGATATTAAGTCCTCAAATTCCCCTGAATCTGTAATACCAACTGATTTCAGAGCTATTGACTCATTGCTTCAATTACAAAATGTGCTGATAGAAGTTATTAAAAATATAACTATTGAATCTAAACAAGATTATGTATCAGTAAACCAGCTTAAAAAGAAGTTTTTATCTATATATAAGACATCTGCCGATTCCGTAGTTAAAAAGTTTAATCAGAAATCTAGTTTAATAAAATTATTTACAGCAAATCCGGAAATATTTAAACTTAATTTAGTGGGTACAGATTATGAAGTAGGTCTTGTTTTAGATTATCCCATTACTATTAAGTCGGTAGAGGATTTAGAACAAAAACTAGTAAATATTAGCCATTCTTTAAATAAAAAATATCCTAATAAACCCATTTTTATCGAAAATTTAGAAACTGAATTCCAAAATAAATATGGGGTAACGATTACCGCCATAATGAAACACTTGAAATTAGAAGATAGCTTTCTCTCTTTCCTGCAATCGTGTAGTGCATTTAAGGTGGAAAAATCAGGGAAATCACATCAGGTGACGCTAGCTTAGTCTCAACTTAAGAGTGTGTATCCGCGCTGATTACCTCCCCAGGTGCGATCGCCAAGGTCTAGCATTTCACCAGTTCGATCGCGCACTTATTTTTCTAGCAAGGTAGGATTCCCTCTTAAGAGTGACCGACAAGTACAGTAAAGCGGGGCAAAATTGACACTCAGGCAAGCTCTGAGACAGAATTTTCACCAAGCTATGAAAATCGATCACGTTCACTTCTATGTAGAAGATGCTACGGCATCGCGCGACTGGTTTGTTCACATACTCGGCTTTCAACTAGTTGCTGGGGTTAGCTGCAACCACACCCGCACGGAAGTCGTGAGAAGTGGATCGGTGTACTTTATTCTGTCTTCCCCTCTGACGTTAGCAAGCCCCGTAGCCGAGTTTTTGCGGCTGCACCCTCCTGGGGTGGCAGATGTGGCGTTGCGAGTGTCAGATCTGGAAAAAGTGATGGAGATGGCTGTTAATGGGGGTGCTAAGCCTCGGCAACCCATCCAAAAACAACAGCTGCCTCAAGGCTTTCTGAAGTGGGGCAAAATTGCGGCTTGGGGTGCTATGAGTCATACTTTAATTGAGCCAACAAAAGTAGATACGGCTTTAGAGAGTAACCGCACCCCTGGGAAAAATCTGCAATCTTTTGACTTGCAGGAAGGCTGGATGGCTAAATTCTGGATAGATAAGGATTTAGCAGATATCACTAAGCCTAATATCGGCGTTACGTTTACTGGCATCGACCATGTGGTGCTGAATGTTGCCAAAGGCGACTTGGAGCGAGCGGTAAGCTGGTATGAAGACGTTCTGGGGTTCCAGCCTAAGCAGGTATTTGAAATTCAGACCGAGCAATCGGGGCTACGCTCTCAGGTGATGCTTCATCCTGGCGGCGAGGTGCAATTACCAATTAATGAACCAACATCTGCTAATTCCCAAATTCAGGAGTTTCTCGATGTCAATCAAGGGCCAGGAATTCAGCACATGGCTTTGCATACGTCTAACATTGTCCGTGCGATCGCCCACTTGCGCTCTTCTGGTCTATCCTTCCTGGCAGTCCCTGCTACTTACTACACCCAGTTGCGATACCGACATCCCAAATGCCGTTTACTACCAGCTGAATGGGAGGAAATTGCCGCCCAAGAAATTTTGGTGGATTGGCAGGAAGATGCTCCCCAATCTCTGCTACTGCAAACCTTCACGCAGCCTATTTTTAGACAGCCAACTTTCTTTTTTGAGTTAATTGAGCGTCGCTTACAAGCACAAGGCTTTGGAGAAGGTAACTTTCGCGCTTTATTTGAAGCGATAGAGCAGGAACAGATGAAACGAGGCAGTTTAGGGGCTAGCACCTCAAAATTGCTAGGCAGTAAAATTTGAGATATTCTGTATAAAAAGTTAACAATTGCCGCGATATGTTAAGGCTGATTACAGACTTCGACGGTCCAATAATAGACGTCTCTGAGCGGTATTATCGTGTGTACCAATTTTGTCTGGAAAAAACCAGAAGTCCCGATCAGCCAGTGCGACAGCTATCTAAAGCGGAATTTTGGAAGTGCAAGCGAGCATACGTCCCAGAACCGCAAATCGCTATGCTTTCTGGTCTAGACGAAGTACAAGCCCAAGAATTTGCCCAGCTGCGCCGCCAAACCGTTCATACGTTACCTTACATGGTCTATGACTCTCTAGTGCCTGGGGCGGTGGATGCTCTGGAAAAAGTGCAACAGGCTGGGGTCGATTTAGTCGTCATGACCATGCGCCGTATGCTAGAGCTAGAATATGCCTTTAATCGCCATAATTTAGAGCGATTTTTTCCCAAAAATCGGTGCTACTGCCTCAATAACGACTACGTGAAGACACGGGACATTGACGATAAACCTCTGCTCATGGAACGGGCAATAGCGGAACTACCAGCAGCGTCAGAAGTGTGGATGGTAGGGGATACAGAAGCGGATATTACAGCCGCAAAAATGCACGGCGTCAAGGTAATTGCGGTTTTATGCGGAATTCGCGATCGCGCCCAGTTAGAGCGCTACGAACCCGACTTAATACTCAACAACCTGAGTGAAGCCGTGGATTTAGTTTTGCGTCAGCATCTGCCACAGGTTAGTTAGGCGCTGAAAGTTTCTCTAGCGTATGAATGTAGCAATCACCCAGAGGATGATAAACGTCACCAACGTCAGGACTTTATCAGGCATAAAACCAATATTGGCAATCAGCGTCGGCAGCCCAGCCACCAATAAAGTTCCTAATCCTATACCGGCAAACAGACCTGCCAGCGTTAGCAGCACCGATCTACCAAACTTTCGCTCTTTGCGATTGAGAAAGTAAAAGTTAAATCCCACCCCAAACGCTAAAGCAATTGGCAGCGTTGAGGCACTAGTTGGGGTAGATAAGGCAATTAAAGCGCTCAAGAATAAGTACACCCCAGATGTCCAGATAATATCTGAGCGCGTTGGGGAATCTAACAGCCGTTGCAACCAGCCGGGAGTGCGACTGACAGGAACTGCGGTAAAACTCGGCGGTGGCTGAGACAGCTTTTCTGGATACCTAATGCGTTCTGGAACGGGAATCTTCCCTTCCTGCCGCATCTTGAGGCGATCCATTAAAATTGCATCGTAAGCCGCCTCAATGCCCTCTAAAAGCTTGCGATCGCCATTGTGTTCCTGCGTTAGACGCTTTTTAGCCTCCTGGATTTCCTCAAATGAAGCGTCTTCAGTAAGTCCAAGCTTTTCGTAGGGATTTTGCTCGCTCATCCAAAACCTCCCCCTTTCCCTTTTTTCCAGAAGTATCTACCAACTCTAGACTAGTTTTTTGTTCTGCGCCAATGACGCCCAAGCTCTTCTCTTCAGAAGCACTCAACCGTGGGTCATAGACCGACTTCTGATACCGAGCCTTCTCCAAGCTAGTTTAACTCGCTCTGTGACTTTCTCTTTGCTTAACCGCAAGCCCTCGCCCCTAGATGTACTAAGTACGTGGGTAATTGGTGATTGGTCAACACTTGACAACTCACCACTAACAACTAACCTACTTAGCCTTGTTGAGAGGTGCTGGGGGCATTACTCTCGGAGTTAGTTGTTGCCACTTCCTTTTCCTTAGATTCCAACTTGAGAGGAGTCTTTACCGCTGTCTCTATTTGTTCAGCCTCCTGCTTGAACTCAGTTTCAAACTCCCTAGAGGCTTCCTGAAAACCTCGAATCGCCTTACCCAGACTGCGACCAACTTCTGGCAACTTTTTTGGGCCAAATACCAAGAGGGCTATGACCATAATCAGCACCATTTCCGGCAGACCAATGCCAAAAACGTTCATGAGGTTTCTCCTGCAAACTCTTGCTTAAATGATAAAAAAACCCGGATGATCCGGGAAAGCTGAAGGTTTTTCAAAGACAGTGGTATGGGTCTGGCGGCTGGAAGGATTTCCGCATTCTTAGCCCTTTCCGCTGTATTAGCACCTAGGCGTTACCAGCTATCGCTACTGACTACATACCTAAGCTTCTCCAATCCACAAATACATCCTGAATTTGCAGTGTGGAGTTGTAGATTTGCAAAATAATCAGTAAAAAGACGAAAAATAACAGCATAAAACCGCCCATCACTGGCGTGGTGCTCCAGCCGGGAGCAACTTTGCCATACTCAGAGTTAAGGGGTTTGAGAACATCTCCCAACCAAGTCCGTTGTGCCATGAGTCACCTATTTATTAATCTCGACAAGGTTTTGTTACTTTCTGTAATATTGTATGAGAAAAGGACTCATTATTTACCCAGCCAATGGAACCCGCAACAGTTCTTAGCATTTCTATCTGCGCCATAGTCATCGGCATCACTGGCTTATCGATATACACATCTTTCGGGCCTCCTTCTAAGGAATTGAAAGATCCGTATGACGATCATGAAGACTAAAGGCGAAACTCAGCAGGTGTTGAGGAGTGCGATCGCACTCCTGGTTCAGATGCCACTAGTGCTAGCTTGATTTCAGATTATTCAGCACCGACCACGACGAAACTGGAAATTTTCCAAGGTTGAATTTTGAAGGTTTGCCCATCTGGTGACAGATCGGGCAGAGTCACGGGTCGCTCTAATAAATCAACTTCCTGGGCTAAGCTTAACCCTAGATCGCTCTCCAATCTTAACTTTGCTTCTTCCCCGTGGCATTCATAACACCGCAGAATCCACTGCTGGGGGTTATCTTCTGACTGCTTAAATGCCATTAAAATTAAATTCTCAGCTGGCAAATTTAACAATTGACCAACAGCGGGTAGAAGCGAACCTCTGTTTTCCCCCAGCGACGGCAGCAGCATCACTTGCAGCGGCAGATTCAACTCATAGCCGCGCCTCACAGTCTGGGCTGATTGCCAACTACCGCTGTGAGGATAGAGGGCGTAGGTAAATTCGTGGATGCCTTGGTCAGCTTCTGGATCGGGCCAAATGGGACTCCTGAGCAGTGTGAGACGCAATTGCTGCGGTTGGCAGTCGTAGCCGTATTTGCAGTCATTGAGCAAACTAACGCCGTAATCATCCTCGTGTTTTTCTGCGTCAGCGGGGGGATGATTGCTTAAATCTGCCCAGTGTAAGGCGGGAACTTCCCATTTTGCCTGTTCTGCCGGGTTTTTCGGCTGGGTTGGTCGCTTAATTGCGCCGCAAGGAATTTCATAAGTTGCATAGTCCGCTTCCAGATTCAGGGGGAAAGCTGCTTTTACCAAGACGTGGCGCTCTTGCCAATCTACAGTGGTGGCAATTTTTAGAATCGGTGAATTAGCGGACAGTACGTAATCCTGGCAAAATTCTGATTGACCTAGCTGCCGCACCACTCGCAGGCGCTGCTGTAGGGGCCCTTGTTCTATCCACTGTATCGATTTTAGCTTGGTTGCAGATAAAGGGTGTTGGGCATAGTTGGGATCGATGTTCCAAGCATCCCAGTATTGACCGCTATCTTGGAAGGCTTGTAGTTCATTTCCCCCGGTGTTATTTAAAATTTCTCTACTATGAATTTTGTCAAAAACACTGCATAAATCGCCTGTTTTAAAGTCAACAGTTACCCGCAGTAATTCATTTTCTAAAACCCAATCTTTTTCAGTAAATATTTTTCCTTCTTCAGAGTGAGAATCAAATAATGATATACTGGTCTTATTGTGCCAATGTTCTTGGCTTTTTGTGCCCTTTCGGGGATTAGATGTAGTATTATCAACGGTTACAGCCTCTTGAGGACATAACCAAAAAAGGCGATAGCCGACTGAGGGAATATCAGTTGCTAGAAAGAGCAGCGTTGTGCCCTCAGACAACTGGGATGGCAGCTGTTGTCCGGCAAGGTCATAGATTTGCCAGGAAACCCCAGACTGCGGTGTTGGTAAGGAAAGAGCAACCACCTCCGATCGCTGCCAGTTGAGGGAATTAAAGATAATAATCGGTCGGGCGTTTGGTTGTGGGGGTGGGGGCAGGATAATTTGGGATGCGATCGCTCTTGTCGCTGTCTCTAATATTTCCTTTCCAACTTGTTCTGCTTCCTGCCAAGCCTGATTCACCTCAACGAACACTTCTGGAATCGACGTTCCCGGTAAAATATCGTGAAATTGGTTAAATAGCACCTTTTTCCAGGCATCTTCTAACTCAGCCTGGGGATAAGGCGTCCCCACGCTGATAGTTGCGAGAGATGCAAACAATTCTGCCTGGTATAATAACTCCTCACATTCACGGTTCCAGCGCTTTTGATCTGCATGACTGGTGTAACAACCGCGATGGAATTCCAGGTATAGTTCATCGTTCCATATCGGGAGAGGGGCAGAGGGGCTGGTATTGCTAATGTGCTGTAAATAGGCAGCGGCAGTAGTAAATTTTAGGTGGGGGAAGAAGGGGGACTGTTGCCAACGCTGGGCGACCTCTAACATATCGCGGGTGGGGCCGCCACCGTGATCTCCTACTCCCGGCAACCATAAAGAGTCTTTTAGTAAGGTTTGTTTTTCCCAATCACAGGCATAAGAGGCCATTTTGATGGGTTCTATGCTTTCACCGATGAGGGCAGACATGAGGCTGAATATCTGGGTGCCATCTGGTGACTGCCACAAAAATGTCCCATAGGGAAACTGAGTAGTGTCGTTCCAAAGCAACTTCTGGGTAACAAAGTATTCAATGCCCCCCTGCTTGAGAATTTGGGGCAGAGTCGCGCAGAAGCCAAAACTATCAGGTAACCAGGCGACTGTACTTAATTGACCAAACTTCGCTTGCACGTAACGCTGGCCGTAAAGTACCTGTCGCACTATCGATTCACCAGCGATCAGATTTAACTCGGGTTCTACCCACATTCCCCCGACAATTTCCCAGTGTCCAGATGCAACTTGTTCTTGGATGGCAGTAAATAAGTCCGGGCGATGTTCTTCAATCCAGGCGTATAAAGCTGGTGTGGAATGGCAGAAAATTAGGTCAGGAAATTCTTGGCTTAACTTGAGAACTGATTCAAAAGTGCGCTGGGCAACTTCCCAGGTTTCACTAATGGGCCACAGCCAAGCCATGTCCAGATGAGCATGACCTACTAGATGGATAGAGTTTTGAGTTTTGAGTTTTGAGTTTTGAGTTTGAAGAAGGTTTTGGCGGAGGGTGAAAAGCGATCGCTCAAAAGTTTGATGATCTGGTAGTGCTTCCCAGTCAATCTCAGCAACTGCCGCCGCCAGAAAGTCTAGTTTTTCTGGTGCAAAGGTTGATAGATATTGCTGCAATACAGCTAACTCATCTGCAATAAAACCGGGTTCAAGACCGCGATCGCCGAAGGCGGGTCTTCGACCATCGCTAGCAGCTTCGTATACTAATTGCGAGTGTACTAACGCCCCCATATCATGGCCCGGACTCACCAACCGCAAAGTAACTGTAATTTCTTCACCGGGGGTAACAGATGGACTCAGCAGTATCCTAGTTGAGCAATCAAATAAATCACCCTCTTGTACCAACTGACCATTAATAAAAATTTGTGCCTCTTGGGCCCACCATCTCAGCGCTAACCGCAAAACTAACCCCGCCAATGGATAGCCCTGCAAATGCTGGGGAATAACAAATTTTTGTCCCAGCCACAATACTTGACGCCCAGCTTCCCAAGCAATATGCCCTTTAGCATTCAACTGCACAACTTGCCAATTCGATAAGTCAGACTGTGTTGCCGTGGCAATTGTCAGGTCAGCAGCGCAGTATTTCCAGCAGGTTTGAACGTTCACCTGAGTCAGCTGACGCAGTTTATCAATAGCGGTAATAATCGCAGCTGGGTGGGTCATGGAGTCGGTCATGTTTTCGCTTAAGATCAGGGCATTTACTATGTTTATTTTTTATTGGTAGGCGGAAGTTCTGTCCTCGTCCAAAAACTAACTACCATGTCATCCCCTTCCCCCGGTCGCTATCAAAGCCGATTGTTTAATTTCCTCAATCGGCAAACTCAGCGCTTGAAAGACCAGTGCGATCGCGCCGTGCGACAAGTGAAAGTGACAACGGTTTGGGGAGTACAAATTGTTCTTTACCCAATTTACCTGCTGTTTCAAACTGGTCGATTAACTGGGCATCAATTTCAGCAAACGGCGCAGCAGAAATGGTGGCAATTGCAAGGGGCGAAATCATCCCACCTGGAAACGCCTCCAGAAGCAGACACGCCGATTCAGCGGGTGCTAAGCTTCGTTGATACTCAGGTTGAGGTGGCTGTAAACGAACTCCAACAGCTGACGCCAGCTTCAGAACAACCTATCACAGGATTGGCAGATATTGCCCTGATTAATCCTACGTCCGTACTGATTAGTCCTGAAAACGCCAGCAGCGATTTATCGCCTCTAGACCAAACTCAAAACTCTGTACGGGCGGGTTTAGCAGATGAATTTGGGGTCGAAATAGAACAATCCTTAATAAAACCCGCCCCTACAACTCAAAACTTTCTTCCTAGCGCTGGTAAGGTCATCGGTGGAGTTGCCTCGCTGTTAACCACACGCACTTTGGTATTGGTTACAGTTGATAATCAGATTTGGGATATTTTCACGCCCCAGCAGCAGGAAAAACTAAGGCAGCGCATTACCTGGGAAATTGCTGATTACTGGCGTCAAAGGCGATTGAGTGCTGGATTTGAGCGGCAATTTACGGGGCGGGTACCGATGTCCTCCCCAAAGCAATTATCCTCCAAAGATGCTGGGCGATCGCATCTTTTACCCCCGGTGCGGCTTTTCTGGCGAGTCATGGCTTGGGTGCAGACTAGCCCAGTCGCGATCGCGGCAAATCTTTTTCAAGAATCTACCTTAGTGAGGAGTCAGGAGTTAGGAGAGAGGCATCAGGAGATAGGGGTCAGGATAAATTTATCCTTCATAACTGATCCTTTGGAACAATCATTGACTGTACTTGACCGTAGAGTGGCTGACTTAGAAGCACACCCATTACAGCCTGTTTCAGAAGTAACAAGTGTAATTACTCATCGCACTCAAGGACTGCTACAAAGACTACAGGCGCGGTTTAGTCAGCCGATTGAGCAAGCAACACCCCCACCGCAATCAGCGGCGATTGATAGCCCTGAAATTGATAATTTCAAAATTTACGCCTTAATTCGGGCGGGGGTTGACTACTTTTTTGGCGGGCGTGGCAGGCAATTGCCCGGAAATAATTCTCAGTCACCACAGGAAATTCCAGGTGATATAGCCAGTAAGGGGAATTATCTCTCAGGAGAACAGTCTACCTCCTTGCCGCCAGATGTAGCATTTGATCCGCAACTGGTAGCAAGTGAAGAAGAAGAAGAAGATCCCTGGTTAACCTGGGGTGACTTATTCGCCTATCCAGCTGCACCCACAAAAGGCAAGAGGCCAGAAGCTACACCCTCTAAGCCCCCCTGGAAAACGATTGAAGGCAAAAGGGAAAAGCCGAGAAACTGGATCGGTAGTTCCCCAGAAGTTGGTACTGGCGATGATTCCCTGTCAGATTTGCGATCGCAATTACCTGGAGAAACAAGAGTTACGCCCTCTCTACCCAGTCATAGGAATGTACCTGCGCTTAATTCTCTCTTCAGTGGTATTAAGCGCTTTCTAACTCCCCAGCAAAATAATTTAGAGCGTCCCCAAGCGGCGGCTAACTCTAAACTGGCAGAACATCAACGCAGCGCTAATTCTGTTACCCAATCTCAGAGAAACTTAGATGCATCTGCGGATTTCCCAGCTACTATAACTCCCCCTTCTCCAGATGCCCCTCTTGACCACACGCCGGACTGGATCGAAACTCAAGCTACCCCAACCGGATATGTAAAGCATCCCTTAGAGCGATTATTAGAGTGGTTAGATCGCGCCATGCTCTGGCTGGAACAGATGCTCGTAAAAATTTGGCGGCGTTTAACAAGTAAAAATTAAAAAAGTTATCTCAGATATGGCACCTCTAACGGTCACAGACTGAAAGCCTGTCTCCGCAGCCTACAAAACCTCAATTTTTCATAGTTCGCGGACTTAGTTTATATAGCCGCAGGCTAAACTACAGTAACCCTCGGCGTACAACCCTCTCAGCAATTGGCGTAAGATATTCAATTATCAAACTTGGCTGATGAGAAGTTTAGATTATTAAGGGGATACCAAAACAGTGCCTGTAGGAGTGCCGTTACTCTTCCACAGCTGCGTTTCATCGTTTGAGTTATAGGCAGTAAAGAACAAGGTGCCATTGACGCTATTCAGGTTGTCCGGGTTGGAACTATTAGACCCTGGATTTATGTCCTTGAGCAGGATAGTACTTGTGCGAGTGCCATTACTCTTCCACAGCTCTCTTCCTGTGGCTGAGTTATAGGCAGTAAAGAACAAAGTGCCATTGACGTTTGTCATTTTTTGCACGTCAGAATTCTGACTACCTAATTGGATGTCCTTAAGCAGGATAGTTCCTGGGGCAGTACCATCACTCTTATATAGCTCCCTTCCGGTGGCTGAGTTATAGGCAGTAAAGTAGAGAGTCCCATCGACGTTAAACAGGTCATCTGGGCTGGAACTATTGACCCCTGGATTTATGTCCTTGACTAGAACAGTAACTGCGGCAGTGCCGTTACTCTTCCACAGTTCGCAGCTAGTAGTGCCGTTACAGGCAGCAAAGAACAAGGTGCCATTGACGTTAGTCAGGTTGTCTGGGTTGGAACTATTAGACCCTGGATTAATGTCCTTGAGCAGAACAGTGCTTGCAGGAGTGCCATTACTTTTCCACAGCTCCCTTCCCTGAGTTGAGTTATAAGCACTAAAGAACAAAGTGCCATTGACGTTGGTCATTTTTTGCACGTCAGAATTCTGACTACCTAATTGGATGTCCTTAAGCAGGATAGTTCCTGCGGCAGTGCCATCACTCTTATATAGCTCCCTTCCAGTGGCTGAGTTATAGGCAGTAAAGTAGAGAGTCCCATTGACGTTAAACAGGTCACCTGGGCTGGAGCTATTGGAACCTGGATTTATGTCCTTGACTAGAACAGTACCTGCGGCAGTGCCGTTACTTTTCCACAGTTCGCAGTTAGTAGGGCTGTAGCTATTAGTACCGTTACAGGCAGTAAAGAACAAGGTGCCATTGACGTTGGTCAGGTTGGCTGGGAATGAGCTACGATATCCGGGAATTATATCCTTAACTAGGACAGTACCTGCGTCAGTGCCGTTACTTTTCCACAGCTCGTATCCAGTGTCATCGTTATAGGCTGCAAAGTACAGGGTGCCATTGACATAGACTGGCTTATAAGGGTCAAGAAAATTGGCAGCATGTACTTCTTTAAGTATTCCTAGAGAAAAAAGAGTTGCAGCAGCAGACGAGGCAATGACAGACTTTAAGGGTCTTGAAATCATTGTGCTTTATTTACCTCATTACTAATCTTAAATTTTTAAATAAAGTCTTCTTTAGAGTAGCATTTTAAAAAAAGCGAGGCTGGCTAATTTGATAATGCTTAATACTTTCCCGTTCTGTTTCCCAAAGTATCTCAGACAAAACTATTACATAAGAGCCATCTGTATAATTTTTAATTGCTGAAGTTATACGTTATCTTATACACAATCTTATACATAGAGTTCGTAGAGAAGAATCTAACGAGAGTTGAGATAGAAAGTAAGGGTAAGCCGCGCATACCCTCTACTAGAAGAAACGTGCCACAGCATAAGTTTCGTTAATATGGATTGTGGCAAGCTTAAATTTTGGAACATTTAAACGCTTTTCTAACGATCAGCGAGGAACACCTTGCACGACTGGGCGGACGTCGGAGCTAGATAAAGGATCTGCGTTACCCTCCCAGTTAAAGCCATTAATGCGAAAGCTAATAGAACCCAGTTCTAGAACTGGGTTGTAGCGTAGGAGGATGTTGTAGGTGCGGCGGCTGTATTCCAGAAAATAATCGGTACTGATTTGCTCATCATTGTCTAAACTAATTGATGTTTGAATACCAAGGCGAAACGGGCCATAAATTTGCTGGTTGATGCCCGCAGAAAGCACTCTGGTATCAACAATACGGTCAAACAGGAAAGGAGATTCGCCGCCAGGGAAGATCTGAGAGTAGGTAATATTAAAACCCGTGTAGTCCAGAAAAGGTCGGGAAAAATGACCGAATTGACCTTGCAGCCCAATATTTCCACTGATAGAGTTCTGGCTGTCACCACTACTGTAACCAGTGCCGACGCCAGTGACGCCAGCATTCAATCGCAGGTAGGGAACCACAGGTACTGGCGTGTAGCGCAATCCCTCGGTGGGGGTGGCTGGCAACCCTTTACCTTGCCAGAGTAAAAAGCCACGGTTGAGGGAGGCACTAGCTTGATAGCGACTGAGGCTGATGCGATTGTTTTCTCGGTTGGCTTCTAGCAAGTCTAAGCGGTCTGTTTCTGCGTTGATCAACTGAGCGCCTGCTTGATAGCTGAGACTGACGCCTGTTTGCCCCAAGTTAATTACAGGGGAAGTAAGGACAGCACCCAGACTACTTCTAACAGTTTGATACCCTAGGGAGCCGTTGAAGAGGCGATCGCGGTAGCTGTATTCCAAGCTCAGGGTATGGGGTCGATTAATGCCAATCGTCTGTTGTAGCCGCAGACTCGCCCGCAGTTCGTTTTCTATATTGTTAAGATCCAGACTGGTAAGAACTCCAGATCCCCGCAATGTAGTTGTAGGGCTGAGTGTGGCATTAAGCCTTGCCCTAACACCAAAGGCATCTGGGTCAAAGTATTTGCCTTCCTCAACTGCCCTCTGGAGAAAAAACTGTGGTGTGACACGCAATCGCACAGCAGGAGTGTTAATCGGCTCAAAGTTTGCTCCCACAAACAGGCCCCCCCGTTCGCTGTTATCAATTCCGAAATTAATCGGACTAGCTTCCGTGGGACGCTGGTCAATGCCGATGCGATTTCGGAACAGCGGCACCTCCAAGCCTTGATCTAAAACTATGCGAGGTCGGCTGGTAACTACTTCGCTCTGAAGCGAGGAAAGCCGTCTAAATTGGGCTGAGTCTGTACGCAACTCGAATTCTGGCGGCGAAAAGGGATCGTTAGTAATCCGCACATTCGTGGCTAGCAAGCCGTCACCGTCGAAATTCACTTGTTCAGCTGAAAAGCGTAGCCGATTGATGGTACCACCCTGTTGTAGCCGTGGCTGGTTGGGAATGTTCCTCCTAGCCCCGATGCCAATTCCGAAGCCACCTTCGCTGGTTACCTGCTCTAGCGGTTGATTAGCGGCAATGCGATCGCTCAACGGTTGAGAAGGCACTGTGGCGGCACCGACATCATTAGGTAACGAAGGTGATAAATCTGCCCCAGCTGTGGGCTGGTAAAACTCGCCACTGGCATTAAAGATAACGCCGCTATCCTGGGCAAAGTAATACTCAAAGCGATTACCTCGCAGCACCTGCTGCCCTCGCGTCAGCATAACGTTGCCTTCTGCGATCGCAATTCGATTTGGTAAGTTTACCTGTAGCTTGTCTGCATTCAGCACCGCTTGCTGAAAACGCATCACTACATTGCCTTCTGCCAGGATCGTTTGTCGCTCGGAGTCGTACTCCTGACTGTCAGCCGTTAATTCAACTGTCCCGCCCTGATTGCCAAAAGGAATTGGTACTGGAGTTTCTGTGTTAGGAGTCTGTTGCTGTGGTGGCTTATTTTGGGGTTGAGGCGCACTCTCGCTCGCGGGCGGATTTTGGGGTTGGGGCGCACTCTCGCTCGCGGGCGAATTTTGGGGTTGAGGCGCACTCTCGCTTGCTGGCGGATTTTGGGGTTGAGGCGCACTCTCGCTTGCTGGCGAATTTTGGGGCTGAGGCTCGCTCTCGCTTGCTGGCGGTACCGTGTTTTCTGTTGGTACCTGAATTTGAAATTCTCTAGCTTCTCCACCACGCTCTTGAGTCAGCAGACGGGTTACGCCTGATTTTTTACTACCTGAACTCAACATCGGTAAGAAGACTACGGGTTGAAAATTGCCTCTTGCCTCTTCACCTGGCTCACCTGCTGCCTGCTTAGGGACAGGTTGAACATTCCCCATCCGGTTAATGCCAGTTACAGCTTTAGCAGCAACCTGAATCGGTACAGGTACGTTGGCTATCCATTGTGCTTGTAAGGTGTTACTGCCAGATGAGACTTGTGGTGTCGGTGCGGGTAGAAGCGCGTAGCCTACAGAATAAGGCGAACCCAGCAAGGCGGCTATCTTAGCCGCTTTTAAAGGGGAAGACTCAGCTGCAAATGTTTCTCGCGGTGTCTGGGTAGGAACAGCTGTTAAAAAATCCGCTAGGCGTGTAACTTTTTGCGGCGGTAAAACTTGAACAATGGCTGGTGGTTCAGGCGGCGGGACTAGGTAGGGCATTTTTCAACAACAAGGGTCGCACAAACAGTCCGGACGCATGACCTCAACCTCGCCGGATGTTGTCAGGGCGAGGCGTGCCTCGCCCCTAAAATGGCCTGAGGCATGAAGCGATTGGTCTTTACTCCATATCCCGCCGTTTGGGGTTCCGCGCCGGATCGTTTGACAAAAAGCCAAACACGAATAAAAGCACGAAGAAAGCGACAACGGCATAAACAACGATCTTGAGAGTCACCATACTTATATCTCCCAGGGGATGAAAGCTTAACGTATCCGCATCGGCAGACGCGACAACTTCCTATCATATATCCTCTTTGACCTGCGAAGGCGGCGATCGCGCTTAAACAGTCTTGCGGCTAGGGTAGGGGCGAGGATGAACAGATAGATATTTCTTGACCTGGGCGGCACAGTTATTAGAATCTGGACTAGTAAAGTGACGAGATACTGCTCATACAGGTTTCTTAATAAAGATTTTTTAGGGCTTGATTGTTGTAAATATGTTTGACAATTACGTGCAAAAACAATCTTCTCCAGAGATAGCTGCTCAACTGGATGTTCAACTCCGCAAGGTTTTCAAGGTCTTTAATGGAGAGACAGCGGTTCGTGGTGTTGACCTCAACATTTACCAAGGAGAATTTTTCAGTATTCTCGGTCCCTCTGGCTGTGGCAAGACTACAACCCTACGTCTAATTGCTGGGTTTGAGGAGCCATCGGCAGGAGAGGTGTTGATTCAGGGGCAGCCAATGAATCATGTCCCACCTTACCGCCGTCCCGTAAATACAGTATTTCAGAGCTATGCTTTATTTAACCACTTGAATGTTCGGGAAAACATTGCTTTTGGGCTACAAATTAAAAAGCTACAGCGGTCGGAGATAGAATACCGAGTCCGAGAAGCGCTGAAGCTAGTCAAAATGGAAGCCTACGCTAATCGATATCCTTTCCAGATGTCCGGAGGACAGCAGCAACGGGTAGCTTTGGCACGGGCACTGGTGAACAGACCAGCGGTGATTTTACTCGATGAACCGCTGGGGGCACTGGATTTAAAGCTACGCAAAGAAATGCAGGTAGAACTGTCTAATTTACATCAAAACTTAGGGTGGACATTTGTTCTGGTCACGCACGACCAAGAAGAGGCGTTGAGCCTTTCAGATCGGATTGCGGTGATGCGTGCAGGTAAAATAGAACAAATTGGCACCCCGACGGAAATTTATGAGCGTCCCCGAACTGCATTTGTGGCAGATTTTATTGGGGACACGAATTTGTTTCAGGGACGTATAGAATCCTCTGATGTCTCATCACTACAGATTGTGAGCAGCACTGGTTTGAAGATAGTTGTGCAACCACTGCCACCCCCCTCGAATGCTCCTAAAAAGGAAGAATTATTACTCTCGGATGCTGCTAATGTTAAGCAGCAGGAAGTGGTGGTGAGCGTGCGTCCAGAGAAAATTAAACTTAGTCTCGATGCGCCCTCAGTGCCTGTAAACTGCTTTGAGGGACGGCTGAAGCATGTAATGTACCTGGGAACCCATATTCATTATGTGGTGGAGTTAATGACGGGCGATCGCCTCATGGTTAGGCAGCCAAACTCCAGTGGCAGTTTACCCAACTCTGACACTCCTATCTACATCTATTGGGCAGCCACAGATTGCCTAGCATTAAAAGAATAAAAATCGCTAATGGGTAATAGGTAAGAATTTTACACTTCACTAATGACCAATCAGCAATACACCCGACGTAGGTTCCTCAAAACTTCAGCTGCCACACTATCAGGGTTAGGGCTTTCTAGTTGCGGCTGGACGCTTGCCAAAGTGCGCGATTCCCCCAGTAACTCTGGCACCTCTGACAACAAGTTGTACATTTACACTTGGTCTACCTACACAGATGAGAATTTACTAAAGCGCTTTACCGCTGAAACTGGCATCGATGTTGTTGTGGGTGTATATGATTCCAATGAAGCTATGTTAGCCCGCATTCGAGCATCGGGAGGTGGAGATTATAGCATCATCTATCCCGCTGATTATATGGTCAGACAGATGCTGGAATTAAATATGTTGAGCGAATTAGACCACTCTCGCCTTACTGGTCTGGATCGGCTTTTCTCCCGCTTTCAAAATCCCTCTTATGACTCAAATAATCGCCACAGTATACCAATAGCCTGGGGAACAACAGGTCTAATTTACAACACTAAAAAGCTAAAAAAATTACCAGAAGATTGGAACTATCTTTGGGATCAGCAACAGGAGCTGTCGCAGCAGATGACGTTGCTCAATGATGTTAGAGAAGTGATGGGCGCTACATTGAAAACCTTGGGGTATAGTTATAACTCCACAGATCCCCAACAAATTAAACAGGCTTATGAAAAGTTAGTTAAGCTTAAGCCGAGCATAACATCGTTTACTTCCGATGCTTGGCGCAATCAAATTTTGAGTGGGGATCTGCTGCTATCTATGTGTTTTTCTTCGGATGCGAAGGACGTAAGCGATCAAAACGAAAATTTGCAGTATGTGCTTCCCGATAGCGGTTCTTCACTGTGGACGGACACGCTTGTAATTCCCAAAACTGCTCCGAATCCAGAGGCAGCTTATGCTTGGCTTAACTATATCTTGCAACCATCAGTGGCAGTAGAAATCTGTCAAAGATTAAGCTTCGCGACACCAAATCAAGTCGCCTTCAATCAGCTAACACCCAAAATCCGCGATAACCCGATCTTATTTCCGCCACAGTCCCTACTAGAAAAGTGCGAACGTATTGCCCCCGTACCACCAAAAGTGAGCGAAATTTATGATAGTTATTGGACTAAACTAACGAGCATTTAACTAATTTTAGGTTTCAAAATCATTTCCATCTAAAATCTAAAATCGAACTGTGTCTACCCCAACCTCCTCGTCCTCTATCCCTAACCCCACTCCAGCTGATGAGTTTACGGAACAGCCCGTTTTAACTAACAAGAAACGCCTTTGGTTGAAGCGGTTGGAACCGTTAACGTTACTTGCCCCTGGTGGCATCTGGTTGGTGCTGCTATTAGTGCTGCCAGCTTTAGTTATTTTTGAACTAAGTTTAGTACCAGGGATTCGACCGGGAGATGTGGTTAATCCTAGCGGGTTAGATAATTATGCCTTGGCGTTTCAACCAGTCTACTTGCAAGTGTTGGGGCGATCGCTCTTTTTTGCATTGGGCACGACGCTGGTTTGTCTCCTCCTGGGATTTCCTGTTGCCTACTGGATAGGTCAGATGGCACCCCAGCGGTGGCGTAATTTGCTGCTGTTGGGTTTTGTATTGCCTTTGTGGACTTCTTCTCTACTGCGTTCCTACGCCTGGATTACGATTCTGCGACCTACAGGCGTTCTCAATTCATTTCTAACCAGCCTAAAGTTGCCTGCTTTAGAGTTGCTCAACCAAAGTGCAGCGGTGTTTATTGGTATGGGTTATAGTTATTTGCCTTATATGGTCTTAATTCTCTATGCTTCTATAGAGAAACTCGATCGCCGCTTGCTAGAAGCATCAGCTGATTTAGGTGCAAATCCCATTCAAACATTCTGGAAAATAACTGTACCTCAAACAATGCCAGGAATTGCTGCTGGTTCTTTATTGGTGTTTATTAGCACGTTGGGGGATTTTGTCGATCCAGAATTACTGGGGGGTGCCTCAAGTATGACTGTATCCCGTTTGATTTATAACCAGTTCCTAGGTGCAACTCAAAATTGGGGATTTGGTTCTTCTTTGAGTATGGTATTAATTTTTGCAGTTAGTGTGGCGATCGCACTTTTGATTAAATACGGCGATACCACACCGAAACGTTAAATTTATGGCGATCGCAGGACTACACATGCCCTAATTTGCAGTCCATTTTAATGGACTTTCTCTATGAGCCTCCGACTTAAGTCGGAGGCGGAATGCAGCGAAGGCAAGGATTTAAGGAGATGTGGGTAATGACAAAGCCTCTCATGCTGGGACTACACAAACTAAGCCTGCCGGGAGCAGGCTGAAAATGCGATCGCAGCGAGTCTTAAAATTTTTTTGGGAATCAACGATTTACCAATTATCCAAAAAACATACGCTTTGATTAAAAACGCCTGAGGACTTTAGTCGCGGCTACACTAACAAAGGCTGCGTAGGCAGCCTCAATGCAAGCACGCGTAGGTAAGCTTTGTCAGTGTTGACCCAGTATTCCATGCTGTGGGGTATATTTATATGCGCTATTTTGAATATCAAGCTGGGTGGGGTGGCTTAGTAGCTAAATAAGCCGAAGTCTCACCTTATTTAATCTATGATGCTGCTGGCAATTGCTGAGTTTAATTTGCTTGCAGCCCTAAGTTAAATCTTTGCAGAGTGCATATATGGGCGCAGCTTTTCCATTATGTTTATAATAACACAAAGAAAAGATATTTATGCTGTTTTTGTCTAGCTTTTTGACAAACAAGCGAAAAGCAGTATCTTGATTAAACTTAATCAGCATACTATCAAGAGTGGCGCGATCGCCCTTTGGAGAAGAGTTGATATCCACCAAGCTAGCGAGCAACCAATAACGGCGATCGCATCCCGGTAATCGTAAGATATGTTGCAGTCTAAAACTAAACCGCGTTTATCCTGGCAGGTTATTTTCACCCTGCTGATGTTCTTTTATATGTACCTCCCGATTCTGGTACTTACTTTTTATAGCTTTAACGAGTCTGCCTATAGTGCTGGGTGGGAAGGATTTACCCTCAAGTGGTATCTCAAGCTGTTTAGCGACACGCGCATTTTAACGGCACTGCAAAATAGCCTCACAGTGGCTTTCAGTGCAGTGGCGATCGCCGCTGTACTGGGAACGCTAATGGCTGTAGGTTTAGCCCGTTATCGCTTTCCTGGCAAAACTTTATATCGCGGCGTATCTTACCTGCCGTTAATTATTCCCGATATAGCGATCGCAGTTGCCACTTTAGTATTTTTAGCAGCCGTAGCCATTCCCCTGAGCTTGTGGACAATTGTGGCAGCCCATGTCGTCTTTTGCCTCGCCTACGTCGCCCTTGTAGTTTCCGCACGGCTGACAAATCTCGACCCTCACTTAGAAGAAGCTGCCCTTGACTTAGGCGCAACTCCCGTACAAGCTTTCATCAAAATTTTGCTTCCAGAATTGATGCCAGCAATTATTGCCGGTTGTTTGTTAGCCTTTGTCCTCAGCATGGATGACTTTCTCATAGCCAGCTTCACTGCTGGAACAGGTGCCACCACCCTACCCATGGAAATATTTAGCCGTATCCGCACCGGAGTTAAACCAGATATCAACGCTCTCAGCGTCCTACTCATGCTTTTCTCAGGGATAGCCGCCTTTGCTGCTGAATTTATTCGCTATTGGGGCGAACAGAAACGTCTGAGATAAATAGTTGGGTTTAATTAAACTTATATTGGAATTGTTAGTAGTTAGTAGTTAATGGGGAAAACATTTTATCGCAGTTGCCATAATGGCTCTTGGCAATCGCTCTCAATGGGAACTGCTCAAAGCTAATTGCTAAAAGCTAACTGCTAATTGCTATATCTTGTTTAAACGCAAAAAAACGCAGAGGGAGGTTAATACCTCTGCGTTCCTTTATATTTAAAGACCTTTATCGGTCTAAACGAGTTTTAGGTCTGGATACTGGGCAAGAATATCATCAGTTGTCAGCGTGTCGCCTTCTGCTTGAGGCGTCCAGAGAATCTCTACCGCAAGTAGCTGCTCGCTGGAAAGACTGCCAATCTGACGCAGGGCTTGACGCAGATCGTCCGAGCCGTTGATAGCTGGTAGTTGCATATTTCCTTCAGCACCCACCACAATCGTCACTAAAATATACTCGCTCGGCTGTTGTGCTAACTGATTAGCCAACTCCCCGCTACCACCAGGTAGGGATGCCTTAGGAGTAGCTTCTCTCAACTGGTTATTGACATTCGAGAGAGTCTCTTCAGAGAATTTACTGCGTTCAGCCAAAGCCAGCTGATTGAACTTGCCTTCTGCTGCTTCTAGTGCAGCCTGTTGAGATTGAGCCGCTCCATAAACCCAGTATTCCGGGTGACGTAGCAAGGCTAAAGTACTTTCCTGAAGCACTTCTGCCCGTCCTTCGGCGGTACCCATATCAGCACGGCGAGCCAGTTCGTCTAGTTCCGCTTGCAAATAGCGGGCTTGTGATAACAAACCTACTTGTACCCGTGCTACGGAAACTTTGGGATTGCTGTAGCCCAAGGAGTTCACTTCATCGCCAGCACCGACGCGGCGGAAAGTTTGCACCAGAAAGTTAGCGATCGCTATAAATATCAAGATAGTGAATAGACCGCCAGCTCCGCCCCCAAAACCAAACAAAGGCAACAGGAAGGGAAACCCAAATCCGCCCCCGCCTGGATAATAGCCACCACCACCTGGATAGTAGCCACCGCCGGGTGGCTGATAAGTGCGAGGGCCAGGCGAATAACTCCGACTGGGTGCGCGGAAAGAACCGCCCCCAATCCGACCGCCACTGCGAGCTGCTAAGGCGTTACCGGCGTTTCCTAGTGCCAAGAAGATGACAAGGCCAAGGGCGATTACGGGTTTCAAAAAAGGTTTGATAGTTGAAAGGAATCTTTTACGCATAAATATTGTCTCTGTTCAAGCTCAATTAAACTGTAGCGACTCTGGCGAGTGCAAACATCTTTCGAGCGGCGAGTGATATGGCTGGGCTTGTTTCTACGAGTGCAAGTCGCTATAACAACTCCATATCTAATCTATCGTCTCCGCACACCAAGAGAGGTGTCCGCTCAGGGCGGATTGCCCGTAAGGATACCCGTACCAAGTTTGAGTGTTCTAGGCTTGGGCTGAGTTAAAAACTCAAAACTTAACTACCCTCCCCCAACGATGGTGACAATTTCCAGGCGATCGCCCTCTTGCATCTGGGTTCCTGACCAAAACTGCCGGTGGAGAATTTCGCCGTTGTATTCAACCGCAACCATACGAGGATTTAAACCCAGCTGTTCGAGAAGTTGTGGCAGTTGGGTTTGGGGAGAGCAAGTACAGGATTCACCGTTGACTTGAAGTGTAATTGGATTAGTGGTGTTAGACATGAGAGTGGGAAAGGTTGGCTTCAATACTTCGCAGAGTTTGAAGGCGACTCAGCTGGGAGATAAAATACTGAGTGACTAGGGTAGGCTGCTCGGCTTCAATTATGGCGCGGACGACTGCTACCCGCTCCGCACCAGACTTGAGGACATCATTTAAGTTATTCATATCAATTCCCCCAATCGCAAACCAAGGAATTGTTGAGTTTTTAGCGGCGTAGCGAACATAATCTAAACCGGCAGCAGCCTTACCCGCTTTTGTTGGCGTCTCATAGACTGGTCCCACACCAATGTAATCAGCACCTTCTTGGATGGAGCGTTGCATTTCGTCTGGGTTTGTAGTAGAGCGACCAATCAGGCGTTGGGGTCCTAATATTTGTCGGGCGAGGGCTATGGGAATATCCTGCTGTCCCAAGTGGACACCATCAGCATCGACAGCTAAAGCTAGATCCACGCGATCGTTCATGATAAACAGGGCACCGTAGTGATGACACAACTGGCGCAGTTTATGAGCATGACTGAGCTGCACAGAATCGTCGGCGGTTTTGTCCCGGTACTGTAAGAGCGTCAGCCCACCCTGAAGGGCTGCCTCAACGATGGTAAACAGCTGCTCTGAGGGTGAGGTAACAAAATAGAGAGGCGATCGCATCAACTGCTGATGACGCCGGTAAGCCAGTAAATTGCTCTCCAAGGTATAAACTCGGTAACGCATCTGCTTAAAGGCACTGCTCATATCCGAGTTGTAAAGCTTGCTGTATTCTTCTAGCACCCGCAGTCCTTCTTCCACGCGGCAAAGGTTTGCCTGCAACAGCTGCTGAATGCCGGAGCGTTGTTCTTCCTGGGGATGAGTCAGCTCTGTACCAGGGTCACCCGGCGTATCCCGCGATGCCCGTATCTCTGAGCTATGCCAGCTGGCTAGCTCCTGTCGCATTTGCTTGCATTCACTTGCCAGCTGAGCGCTGTTCAGGCCAAATCGGCACCATTCTTCAATAATCCGCAAACCCTCTCTGGATCGATCCAAATTAGCGTCTAAAATGCGGTAAACAGCTGGCTCTTGCAATTTCCAGTGGCTATGTTTGTCGCCCATCGGGAACTACTCCATTATTGTTTAAATCGTACCAGGATGCCTTCCTAATTCCGATTTGGTTTATTTGCAGCACCCCTCCGCCCACTGTAGATGCCAAAGCTTATGGATCTATTAATTATCATGGGCTTGCAGGCTTCACCGAAAAAGTAGATTAGGACTTACACAAATTCTTCAAGAGTCAGCGGGCTGAAAGGGTAAGAGTAAGTAAAATCTACCCTTACCCCCTCATAAAACCCTTATCGACCGTTGATGTACGTAAGTCCTGTACATTCTTCCGCACCCATTTTGCAACAATCCACGAGCTGGTTAGCAAAGATAGGTTGCGAAACAATAAGAACCGAGCCAAAAGATAGGCACAGCTTATCGAAGCTGCTCTGCCAACGGGAGGCTCAGTCGTTGTGGACAATACTGATCCAACTGTAGAGTAGCGTCAATCGCTTATTAAACCGGGTTGTATCTAAGATACCCAGAGCGTTCGTTATTACTTTGAACCGCAGGTAAACATGTGCATTGAGCACCATCAACAGCGCGAAGGTCAAGCCAGAGTGCCAGAGGTAGTGATCTACACCACAATCAAAAAGTTAGCACGATCCGTTTACCCATACCTCTTAAACTGCGGTGAATTTTTAGTAGAGGCGTTCCGCCGGAACGCCTCTACGCAGCTGTTAGATTAGGGATGGCTCGTTTTTTTGATAGACAGGTTGTATAGGGAATGGGGAAACAGCGATCGCCAACGACAAAAATCAGCATTTATTCTTTGTAGTGTGCTAGAGATTATCTCCACTTAAACCTTACTTGACAATTAAAAAAAAATTGAGCATACGCCTGTTCAAGGTAAAAACAAATGCTTGTCTAGGTAAGGAGGCTATTGGTCAAGCTTTTGTTGTGTTTATTTACGCTTAGATAGCTCAGGCAAGCCGTGTGTATCTTAGTTCCAAACCCTGGTAAATTCAGAAACCTCGCCACTGAAGGTGCATCGCATAGTTAAGTTAATGCGTACATTATTTTGAGCAGTCGCTTGAACATCATACTTTTGCCCGAACTTTGGTATTTTTTTGGTAAATTTTTTACAAACAATCTTCGTTATTGGATACTCGTCTGAGGCTCCTGTTCCATTAATTATTAAAGCTTCTTTACCCTGGTGTACCATTACATTTTTTAAGTCAATGTTCAAATTTTCAGCTTTTTTTTGAAGTTTTGTTTTCATGATTTTTCATTCTTGTCAAGAGAAGTTTTTAACGATGTGCTTGCAAAGCAATATTATTGACATGGGAGATTTAAATTTTACGATTCTGTTTTTTTATTGGGTTATTATCTCCAACTATTTTGTTCTTTATATAAGACGATTACAAAGAGCAATTTATAAATTTTTCGAGTTGGTGCTTTTTTACTAGACAGACGCACTGGCTGAAAGAAACCTCAAGAGGAAGACCCTTTTTAGTAAATAATTCGCAATTGTTTCAGAACTTCGTTCACCTCTCCGTGCATGGTTTTGAAGACTATTAGATTTAAATCTGGTTCTTGCAATTGTTTCAGGACTTCCTTCACCTCTGCGTGGGCAGGGTATAGCAGATGATGGCTGAGTGCGCTTCGATAAGCCTGCATTGCACCGCTTTCATCTCCCAATGCCTCCAACGCTCTACCTTGCCAGTAATGTGCTGTCGCGGGGCTGAAGTCTATAAGTTTAAGCCCGCGATCGCGGGCTTCTTTCCACCAGCCTCGACTTGTAGCTTCCTCACCAAGAGCTTGATAACTCTCCCCCAACCACGCCGCTGCTGGCACCGATTGCATGTAACTCCCCTGTTCTGGTAACTTCTGCCATCCTTGCAAGAGTGCTTCTACAGCCTCTTGGTGCCTCCCTGCTAAAGCCAGCACGCGACCGTGCCGAAACCAAGCATCAGCTAGATGGGGCTGAAGTTGTGGCCCTATGGCGGAGACGGCACACCCTCCTTCTATGTCCTTGAAGCTTTCCACCAGCGCCCGCCCTGCTGTCGCCCAAACACTCCATCGCTCAGAAAAGCGCTGAAGCATCTCCTCCACCAGGGGTTGTAGTTCCTCCAGCCTTCCAGCAACTGGCAAGATCTCGCACAGCGCCCGATAGATTTCGCAATCGTTTGGGTATAGACCATAAGCCCTCAAAATCGCCTCAGCGCCTGCCTGGGCATCGCCTGTGTGGAAGAGGCACCGAGCATAGTGATACCAGCCACCGGGGTTGTTAGGGTGTTCCTCTGTAAACTCCTGTAACACGGCTACCCCTTTTGCCCACTCTCCTCGAAAAATATGGTAATAAGCCAAGGACTCGTAGGCATCGGCCGCTTGGCAAGCCAGTTGCAGCGCAGCTCGTATCAGTTGCTGAGTTTGCTTGCCCTCCTCACCCCAAACTAATCCTAAGCGGGAGCGATAATCTGCCAAACGTTTGAGAGCCTGGAAATCATCAGGAACTAACTCCAATACTTTGATTGCCCGTCGTACAGCTTCTTGAAACTGACCTACTGCGAGGAGAGGGTCATAACTTTGGCTCAAGGCTGTAATGTCATCCGGGTTGAGTTTCAAAACCGTATTCAAGCAATCCAAGGCAGCAACGGGAGCTTCTAGGTTCAGATGTACCTGAGCTAGAGCAAGCCAGTGAGCCGCGTTATCTGGTTCTAGGGATGTTGCTGACTCAAAACTACTCACTGCTACCTGATAGTTTTGGCGGCAACTTTCGATCAGGCCAGTTATGTGATGCTGGGTAGCAACATTGCGAGACAGCAACAGGGCGCTTTCATAAACCTCAATTGCTTCTGCTTCTTTTGCCATCAGCTGCAATATTTTTCCTAGTCGCAGCCGCACCTCTATCCAGCGGGGCTGCTGCTTCAGCACTTGGTGGTACTCCTCCACCGCCTGCTCCCAGCGACCCATTGCATATAGCAGCTCAGCTAGTTCCCAACGTTTCTTCCATCCTTGGGGATGCTGCTGCACGTACTTACTCAATGTTTTGAGCTTAGTGTTTTCCCTAGTTAGTTTGTTGTCTAAAACTAAGAGAACATTTATCTCCACGCCAGAAGGCTGGGCGAGCTGTACCAGGTATGTGGCAGTGTTTTTATACATAAGGCTGTAACTTGATAGTTGATTTGCTCTGCGATGCACTGCACAGTCATAGATGTTTCCCAGTTGAATGTCGCTGGTTCCTCAGGTTCAGGCTCCTCTAAGACAGAGCCATCCAACCCTGAAAAATACTGGTTCAACTGCTTTTGCAAAATTTCTCGCGCCTGTTGAATACGTTTGCGAACATTATCGTTAGAGAGGGTAAGGCGCTGGGCAACGTCTTGGTACGACATTTCCTGGCAGCAGCGCAGGATAAAAGGTTCGCGCAGTCTAGGAGGTAGAGCGTCAATTTCGCGACGTACGATCGCTCCTAGCTCGTGACGGAGAACGGCTGAATCAGGAGACTCGAAGGTTGAGGCAACTGTCTCGTCTTCTCCCACTGCTATCTCTTCAATACTCTCAATGCCCCTCGCGCCTCTGTTGCGTTCTCGATGCATATCCACGCAGAGGTTATGAGTCAGTCGAGTCAGCCATGCTTTCAGATTAGTGATTTTTCCCGCGTAGTCTGGCAATTTATCCCAGGCTTTGAGCATTGCCCGACTAAGTGCTTCAGAGGCATCCATATGGTTGCCTGCCATCCAAGTCAAGCAGCGACTGTAAAGATAGTCTTGATAGCGCACCCATAATTGCCAAAAGGCGCTGCGATCGCCTTGAGACAGACTGGTTAATAGAATCTGCTCTTGTGACTCTTGAGTGGGAACAACGGCTGGCAAATCCTGTGAAGAACTCTGCATTTACACCCCCGTAGTCACGCGATAACGCCAGTTGAGCGCACGGGATTGAGAGTAGATGGCTACAGAATCGTAGGTTTCCCCTGGAGCCTGAAAGCGCCAATTCAAGGCACAAGGCTTACGGTAGGACTGAATGCAAGGAGGAGTATATTCAAAAATTTCACAACGGTAGATAAGTCTCATGTTCTTTTTCTCCTGGGTTTAGTTGAGGGTTACTATATTGGTTGGGTTGAAAACCAAGTCCAGTATCTTCCTTCAACCTGGTTTGAACCACCAAACTTTAGGGTCTTAAGAACGAACTTAAGATTTAATATTCATTAATTCTCCAAATCTAGCTATAGCAATGGTTTGAGCCGTTGTAAGCTTAAAATAATCGCCAGGCTTGCTTTGCTTAAAATCGGAAAAATTTCCTTATCTTCGGAAAAGCCTCTGAATCATCCCGGTAATCTGGTGCTAAATATCACCAACGTTTGCTGTTAGTTCACAGATCCAGTTCAACTAGGAGCATTAGTCATGAGACAGATGACTTTGCAAAAACATAAACGCAGGCGGGGTGTGATCTTGACGCCTCAAGGATTGAATAAACTCCAGGAGGCTAAATCTGAGGCGGAATTTAAGCAAAACTTTGGTAATCGCTACACCCTGGAAGCCTTAAGCGATCGCACTGGTTTATCTGTGGATACTTTAATGAAGGTATTGAAGTGCGAAGCCGGAGTAGATAAACAAACCCTACAGTGCTGCTTCAGCGCTTTTAATTTGGTTCTAGAGGCAGGTGATTATTGCTCTCCAGAGCCTCAGATGGAGGTAGTTGAGGAGTTAGACGCTACGCAACTAGCAAAAAACTTAGAGCCGGAATTGCCAGGGGGTCAAGTGCCTCTAGATTCCGCTTTTTATGTGGAGCGAGTCCCGGCTGAATCTGACTGCTACAAAACAATTTTGCAACCTGGGGCGCTAATCCGCATCAAAGCCCCTAAGCGGATGGGGAAAACGTCACTGATGGCGAGGATTCTCGATCGGGCAGCCATGCAAGGCTATCGAACCGTGCCTTTAAGCTTTCAGCTAGCGGATAGTGAGATTTTCCAACACTTAGATAAATTCTTACGGTGGTTCTGTGCCAACATTGCCCTAGGCGTACAACGACCTAATCAGCTAGAGAACTATTGGGATGATATTTTTGGGAGCAAGATTAGCTGCAAGATGTACTTTGAGCGGTATATCCTGGCTGAAACAACTCAGCCTTTGGTGCTGGGTTTAGATGATGTCGATCGGCTGTTCCAATATCCAGGTTTGGCTGACGACTTTTTTGGACTGTTGCGCTCGTGGCATGAGGAAGCAAAGAATCGGGACATCTGGAAAAGACTGCGGTTAATCGTGGCGCACTCTACGGAAGTTTATATCCCGCTTAATACTAATCAATCACCGTTTAATGTCGGGTTGCCGATTGAGTTACACGAGTTTAACCGCCAGCAGGTGCAGGATTTATCTAGATTGTATGGCCTAGATTGGTCAACCCAACAGGCTGAGCAACTGATGACTCTCGTGGGCGGGTATCCCTATTTAGTGCGGTTGGCTCTGTATCACATTCAGCGTCATGATCTCACGCTGGAGAAGCTGTTGCAAACTTCCCCTACCTCACCCGGAATTTATAGCGATCACCTACAACGACAATTATGGAACCTACAACAGCATCCAGATCTGGCGGCAGCATTTGGTCAAGTTGTGGAGTCCTCGACATCGGTGAAGATAGATTTAATCCAGGCATTCAAGTTGCAAAGTATGGGATTGGTGCATCTGCAAGGCGATCGGGCGAGGCCTAGTTGTCAGTTGTACTGCCAGTATTTCCGCGATCGCTTCAACACCAATTTGTAGAGTTTTGTTGCAAAAATTGTTTGTACAAAAAAAATGAATGCCAGCTCATATAATGATTAAAGCAATATAAAAAAATATATTTAATAAATCCGTTCAGGAATCCTATAAGAAAGCAGATGGGGGAAGCCTAAGAACTGATATGAAAATATTCTAACTATAAAGAAATAATAAGATTTTTTAAAACAATAGAGGCAGAATGATAATATCCATCGATAAGATGGAAATATTTACAAGGGTGTGCGATCGCGCAGAAGCACTCTTAGTCCGATTGCCATAACCGTAAGTAAAATTCATGGAGTTCTCGTTTGGTTTTGCAGGATGGACTCTTTGAATCTTGTGTAACCGGTGAAATAACTTTGGAGATATAAACTAATGAAAGTAAACAGGGAAGTCCTTGAGCAGTGGTGGACTAAAAAGCAAGAACTAGAAAATGAAAAACCCCCTCTTTTGCAGCGGTATAGAGATGCTCTGCAAAGAGAATCAATGCCACTAGAACAAGCAGTACAAAAAACCAAAGAAGAACTCCCAGGTGATGAAGCGGCTCATGAATTTGTCCGGCGCTTAATCAAACAATCTAAACAACTCTCCCAACTCGTTGCTAGATCGTGGTTTGGGGATGAAGTAGGATTGGCTATCAGAGATTATTTCGTCAAACCTTATAAGACAATTGACATAATCGACGCTACTAGTGGTACAAAAATTGAAATAATCGACGCTGATGGTAGGAAAACTAACAAAATAAAAGACGCTGATGGTAGACTAAAAGAGCTGTTGGGAGCCGACCCTGCTAAGCAGCATAGCAACGAACCCCCTCTAAGTCTCCTTTTAAATATTTTTGAAAAGGATGAATTACCGCTCTATAGCGAGTATGAATTACAGGTAGTGTATAGCTTCTCTGTAGATCTGAATAATTTTGAGGGTTCTCTGGATGATATATCGGGTCCAAGTCGAACAGGGGATTCTTACTTTAATATAGTCATACCGTATCCGCCACGACCTGCACTCTCTAACGTAACCGTTACTATGGAAGAGTTAGAAGAATGGGTACAACAACAAATTTTGGACGAGAACGGCAATGTTGTACCACCAATTTTCCCTGATAACGTTTATATACCTCCAACTTGTTGCTAAATAAAACTTGCCTTGTTCTGAGAAATCCTGTTGAATCTCGAATTTATTTGTAAGCGAGCGAGTTCATTCAAATTGATTAGCTCGCTTATATATAAAACTATTCTTCATATTTCTTGATAAAGCAAGTATTGTTTAGTTTTAGTAGGAGCATAGCATGGCTATGTCAGCATAGGGTAATTAAGTGAATCTTCACGCAAAATTGGGATCATTTATAAACAAAAAAGTAGCTGGATTAAAACTCCACTTCCTACTTCTAACCTAGGTGTAAATTCTGGTATTTCCGGTCAAAAGTAAGGAGTTTGTAACCCAGGGAAATATTCCGTTATGAATGAGGCATTAAATAAACCAAAAATTAAACCTTGTTACCGGGTTGAAAATGTAGACCAAGAAAAGATATTTCTAATCTCAGAAAGAAATCATTGCTTGCTCAACGACCCTCTAGAGCATCTGTTAAATTCTTGGATTGATGGGCAACATACTATTGAAGAAATTATTGAGCAAGTTCAACTCCACCTTTTGCCAGAACAAGCCTCCTTTGAGGAAGCGATCGCCGTTTTTCAAAAGACTATTAATGCTAGTGTTAAGGCGCGATATGCTCTAATGAAGATGGAACAGAAGGGCTATATTATCACAAGTGACGCTCCCCTACCTTCTGACTTAGCTATCTTCTGCACACATTTGAACATTAACCCCAAGGAAGCTTGGCAACGCTTGCAAAAAACCAAAGTGGCAGTAAAAAACTTTGGTTCCAACCTTCCCATTTCACAATTCAAAAATACTCTGGAATCGCTGCATATCCAAGTGTCTGAAGATGCAGATATAGAGGTAGTTTTGACAGATGATTATCTACAAGATGAGTTGGATGCTTTCAATCAAAAAGCCCTACAGTCTCAACGACCCTGGATGCTTGTCAAGCCTCTAGGAACAGTGGTTTGGATAGGACCGATATTTTATCCTGGGAAAACAGGGTGCTGGCAGTGCCTAGCTCAACGATTGCGAGGCAACAGACCCGTTGAAGGGTTTATCCAAAGACACAAAGGCGTTTCAACTCCTTTAACTCCTCCTCTGGGTTCCCCTGCCTCTACATTGCAAACCGCTGTAGGAATGGCAGCTACCGAAATCTTTAAATGGATCGTACAGGGAGAAAATAAACGGCTGGAAGGCATTATCGTTACTCACGATACTATCTCTATGGAGATGCACAATCACATCCTGGTTAAGCGTCCTCAGTGTCGTAGCTGTGGGGCGATCGCAAATCGGTTGAAAGACAACCCCTGTCCCATTATTTTAGGACACCAGAAAAAAACTTTTACCGCAGACGGAGGGCACCGTTGTTGTGCGCCAGAAGAAACTTTCAGGAAATATCAACACCATATTAGCCCTATTACAGGAATTGTTCGAGAACTAGGAAAGGTATTCACAGGATCGAATGATTTGACCCATGCTTATGTGGCTAGGCATCATTTCGCCACGATGTTTGATGACTTAAACTCCTTACACCGAAATATCGCGGGCAGAAGTGCAGGTAAAGGAAAAACTGACCAGCAAGCTAGGATAAGTGGTTTCTGCGAAGCCATTGAGAGATATTCTGGAGTCTTTCAGGCAGACGAAATTAGGTATAAAAATAGTTACCAACGCATGGGGGACAAAGCAATTCACCCCAATGCCTGTATGAACTTCAGCCAAGAGCAATACCAAAACCGACAGGAATGGAATGCTAGTTGTTCTGGCTGGTTTCAAAAGGTTCCAGAACCCTTTGATGAGGAAAGAGAAATTGAGTGGACGCCAGTTTGGTCTCTAACCCATGCAGAATTTAAGTATTTGCCAACTGCTTACTGCTACTTTGGCTATCCCAAACCTCCAAAGCCCGACTGTTGGGCTGACTCCAATGGCTGCGCTGCTGGCAATACGACAGAAGAGGCTATCCTGCAAGGCTTTATGGAGTTAGTAGAGCGGGACAGTGTTGCCTTATGGTGGTATAACCTCGTTAAGAGACCGCAAGTAGATTTAGACAGTTTCGACGAGCCTTATTTTCATGCCCTTAAAGACTATTACCAAACGCTTCATCGGCAAATCTGGGTTTTGGATATCACCAGCGATCTGAATATTCCTACTTTTGTAGCCATCAGCCGCAGAACCGACCGCAAGATAGAAGACATCATCCTTGGCTGTGGTGCCCATTTTGACCCAAAGATGGCCATTGGAAGAGCCCTGACTGAAGTCAACCAACTCCTTCCTTCAGTATTCACAGCTAAGGCTGATGGAAGTACAAAATACCCCTCAGTCTCCGATCCGCTAGCTATAAACTGGTGGAAAACTGCTACGTTAGAAAATCAGCCTTATCTAGTTCCCGATGAAAGTCTTAGCCCAAAAGTACATGCTGATTATTCCCAAATTTGGAGTGACGATTTACTCGAAGATCTCATAATCTGCAAGCAGATTGCAGAGAAAAATGGTATGGAAATGTTAGTTCTAGACCAGACCCGTCCGGATATCGGATTGACAGTGGTTAAGGTGATTGTTCCTGGAATGCGCCACTGGTGGAAACGGTTAGGTTCAGGACGGCTTTATAACGTTCCCATTCAATTAGGCTGGTTGAAAGAACCACTGAATGAAAATAAACTTAACCCATTTCCCATGTGGATGTAATAGCGAGTTATATATTGAGAACATTTGGCAATTTAAAATTATAAATTCAAAATTGATTGACCTATGCTAAACGGATATCAAATTATAGATGCAGATTCCCACGTGACTGAACCCGCCGATATGTGGGAAAAGTACCTAGAACCTGCGTTTAAAAGCTTTGCGCCGTCACCGGACATGAGCATCAGGGGTGAGAAGATTTACAACAAAATTTCCGCTCAAGTCCGTGTTGAGGGAGCTAAGCAAATTATGCAGAGCCATCCCACATCTATATTCAATGGCTTCAACTCAGAATCTCATGTCTGGGCGATGAAACAGATGGGAATTGATGTCTCATTGATGTATCCAACAATCGGACTGTGGCTGTTAGCAGTTGATACAATGGAATCGCAGCTGGCTGGAGCCTTCACTCGTGCCTACAACAATTGGTTACGAGACTTTTGCAGCTACGATCCTCAAATTCTTAGAGGTGTAGGAGCGATTAATCGTCACGCTCCGGAAGAGATGGTGCCAGAATTACGGCGGATAGTGGAATTTGGCTGGAAAGCTGTTTTTTTGCACCCCAACCCAATTAAGGGGCGATTGCTAAGTGACCCTGCCTATGAGATTTTTTGGACCGAGTGCGAACAACTAGGGATAGCAGTTGGTCTTCATGAGGGCACTCATTGCCGCGTACCGACTACTGGAGCAGATCGGTTTAGCACCCGTTTTGCTATGAACGCCTGCTCTCATCCCATGGAACATATGATGGCATTGTTGGCGTTAATCGAAGGAGGAGTATTAGAGCGTCACCCCAAGCTTAAGGTGGGTTTTCTGGAGTCAGGCTGTGGCTGGCTACTCTACTGGCTATGGCGACTTGATGAAGAGTACGAGAATCTACACTGGGAAGTTGAAGACAAGGTGAAGATGAAGCCTTCAGAGTACTTCCATCGCCAGTGCTTCGTCGCCATCGATCCTAGCGAGCCTTATCTAGATCAAGTTGTTCAGTTTATTGGCTGCGATAACTTAATCTTTGGTTCTGACTACCCTCATATGGATCATAAGCCAGATATTGTAGAAAAAGCAGTGGCGCTTCAGGAAAAGCTATCCAAAAAAACCGTGCAAAAGATTCTCTGGGATAACTCTGCTCGCTTCTACGGACTAAAATAGGAGGTTTTTAAATCTTTATAAGTCCTTATTCGTTAACTTTAAAAGAAGATGGTAACTCCATCATTAAATCGCTTAGAAAATCTAATTATAGAGCCAGAAATACAAAAATCTTTATCTTACCTGGTTAGACAGAAATGAACATCCTGAAAACTTGAGTATGCCTTGTTTATAGGGAGAGCATAAAAATATCCATAAAACTTTGTTTATTACAACAATACAGCCAAATGGCATCAGGAACAAAAAGCTATGAGCGCCCCAACGGATTACCAGATAATCGCCAAAATTTACGAAAGTCCTAATTCATTAGTCTATCGAGCCATCCATAGTCAAAATCATCAACCTCTAATTCTCAAAATTCTCAAAAAAGACTATCCCGCCCCGTCAGAACTGACCAGATACAAGCAGGAATATGAAATTACCCGCTCTTTAGCTTTGGATGGAGTTATCAAAGCTTATGACTTGCACAGACATCAAAATAGTCTGGTCATGCTCTTGGAAGATTTTGGTGGAGAATCTCTAAAAATCTTGATGGGAAAGCACAAGTTTACGCTCTGGGAATTTCTCCCCATTGCTATCAAGACTACTGAAATTCTCGGTGCTATTCACACTGCTAATATCATCCACAAGGATATTAACCCGTCTAATATCGTCTATAACCTAGAAACTAGACAGCTGAAAATCATCGACTTTGGTATTTCTACCGTTTTATCGCGAGAAAATCCAGCAATTCGCCATCCTAATCAATTAGAAGGAACCTTAGCCTATATTTCACCAGAGCAAACTGGCAGAATGAACCGGACGCTCGATTACCGGAGTGATTTTTATTCTCTAGGTGTTACCTTCTATGAGTTGCTCACCCATCAACTCCCATTTGAAACTGCCGATGCTGTGGAGTTGGTGCATTGCCATATTGCCAGACAACCTGTACCACCTCACGAGAGAAATAATGGAATACCCATAGCTGTTTCCAACATGGTGATGAAATTGTTGGCAAAAACGGCAGAGGAGCGATATCAAAGTACGAGGGGACTGAAAGCAGATTTAGAAGCCTGTCTGCATCAGTTACAGGCTAGCGCTGAGATTTCAGTCTTTCCCCTTGCTCGTCAGGATATTTCTGATAAATTCCAAATCCCGCAAAAACTTTATGGTCGGCAAAAGGAAGTCACTCAACTATTAAGTACATTTGAGCGAGTCAGTCAAGGCAAGACTGAAATGGTGCTGGTTTCCGGTTACTCAGGCATCGGCAAGTCAGCTTTAGTCAACGAAGTTCATAAACCAATTGTTCGCCAGCGCGGATATTTCATCTCCGGTAAGTTCGACCAGTTTAAACGGGATATTCCTTATACTTCCTTGATTCAAGCATTTCAGGACTTGATCCGGCAGCTACTGACGGAAAGTGAAGCAGTGCTCCAAACTTGGAAACAGAAGCTTTTGAAAGCACTTGGTAATATTGGTCAGGTGATTATAGATGTCATCCCCGAAGTAAAGCTGATTATCGGCGAGCAACCGCCTGTACCACAACTGGGATCAACTGAGTCTCAAAATCGGTTTAACCTAGTTTTTCAAAAATTTATTGGCGTTTTCAGTAAAAAAGAACACCCGCTAGTTATCTTTTTGGATGATTTACAGTGGGCAGATTCACCTTCTTTGAAGTTAATTGAGCTATTGATGACTGATACCGATAGCCAATATCTATTGATGATTGGGGCATATCGAGATAATGAAGTCAGTACGGGTCATCCTTTGATGCTGACCTTAGAGCAGATTCAAAAGGTTGGCGTCAAGGTAAATAGCATTACCCTTCAGCCTTTGGAAATTGAACAAGTCAATCGATTAATTGCCGATACCCTTAGCTGCTCAACACAAGCCTCAAAGCCGCTAGCCAAGCTAGTACACAATAAAACTGACGGCAATCCTTTCTTCTTAACTCAGTTACTCCAATCCCTATACACAGAAAACCTCTTATCGTTTGACGTCATTGCTGGTAGTTGGCGGTGGGAAATTGAGGAAATTGAAACTGTGGGGATAACCGATAATGTGGTTAACTTAATGATCGGCAAGATTGAAAAACTAGATGAGAACACGCAGAATGTCTTAAAACTTGCTGCCTGTATTGGAAACAGATTTGGGTTAGAAGTTCTCTCCGTTGTCAATACAAAATCTCTGTCAGAGACAGCTACTGCTCTTTGGCCAGCACTTCAGGAAGGTTTGATTGTACCTCTGAGCAACGATTATAAGATCCCAATGCTTTGGAACCAAGAATCTGGATCTGTCGGTAACTCAGAAACATCCTCCTCTTTTATACTCCATTATCCATCCTCCATACCCTACAGATTTTTACATGACCGGGTTCAGCAAGCTGCCTATGCTCTGATTCCAGAAGAGCATAAAAAACAAGTTCACCTAAAAGTGGGTCAACAGCTACTGAAAAATACTCAGCCAGATGAACTGCCAGAAAATATCTTTGATATTGTTAACCAGCTCAATAAGGCAGCAGAATTAATCACCCATCAGTCAGAAAGATATAATCTAGCTCAATTAAATCTAATTGCTGGTAAGAAAGCGAAGGCTTCAACCGCTTATGAACCTGCCCTCAAATATTTAGAGGCTGGTTTGACACTTTTAGCATCAGATAGCTGGCAGCATCAGTATAAATTGACTCTGGAACTATATGTAGAAACAGTGGAAGCCCACTACTTAAACACTCAGTTTGAGGCAGCTGAGAAGCTCTCTGCTATTGTACTACAAAAAGCCAGAGTGCTGGTTGACAAAGTTAAAGTATATGAAGTAAAGATTCAAGCCCTTCAAGCGCAGAACCAACCTAAGGAAGCGATAAAAACTGCTTTAGATGTTCTGAATTTATTGGGAGTAAACTTTCCGAAAAGTCCGACTTTATTAAAATTGTTTAATTGGCTTGACTTAAGGCAAACAAAGCTAAGCTTATTATGGAAACAAACTGAAACTTTAATCCATTTACCGGAAATAAATGATCCTCTGAAGCTGGCAGCCATACGTATCTTATCGAGTGTCGATTCGGCTGCGTATATAGCCTATCCCGAATTATACAGTCCAATAGTGTTAAAAGGGTTGAACTTACTACTCAAACATGGAAATGCCTCTGATTCTGCCTTGGTTTATGCCAATTATGCAGTCATTACCTGTGGGTTAATAGGAGACATAGAGCCTGGTTATCGATTTAGCGAACTGGCTTTAAGCCTAATAGAACGCTTCAATTCTAAAGTAGTTAAAGGCAAGCTAATCTTCCTGATCGGATACATCCAACATTGGAAAAAGCCTATTAAGGAGATATCTAAGTTTTTTTTGGAGGAGGCATACAAAAGTGGTTTAGAAAATGGTGATGTTGTATTTGCTGGATACTCTATCCATCAATACTGTCTTCATTCATATTGGGCTGGTCATGAGCTAAAAAAGCTAGAAAAGGAAATAGGGACCTCCAGTCAAATAATTGAAAAAATTAAGCAATACACCTCTTTAAACTACAATAAAATATATCATCAAGCTGTCTTGAACTTGATCGGTAATACAGAAAATCCCTGGACTTTAATAGGTGAAGCTTACCATGAGCAGGAAATGCTGACTATCCATTTGGAAGCTAATGATAGGCTGGCTATTTTCAACTTATATTTTAACAAACTGGTTCTTGGTTATCTGTTTAATGATTACGCTCAAGCACTGGAAAATTTAGCCCTGGCAGAAAAGTATGTAGATGCCGTCATGGGTTCTCTATCTATTCCTCTATTCTATTTTTACAATTCTCTAATTCGACTGGCAGTAATTGCTAAGTCATCTCTTTCCAAGCATCAACTTTTACAGGTAAAAGCTAATCAAATAAAAATGAAAAGGTGGGCAGATTCTGCTCCAGAAAACTATCAAAATAAATATGAATTAGTAGAAGCCGAAAAAGCGCGAGCCTTGGGAAAAAACATTATCGCAATGGAATATTATGAGCGCGCAATTCGAGGAGCTAGGAAGCAGGAATTCATCCAAGAAGAAGCGATTGCTTATGAACGAGCGGCAGAATTATATCTCTCCATTGGTAGAGAAGAGATGGCTCAGCTATACATAAAAAATGCACACCATTGTTATGCACGCTGGGGAGCAATAGCCAAAGTTAAAGATTTGGAATCTAAATATCCACAGTTTCTTGTAGAAGCAGCCAGCCGAAGAGAAGTTAAAGGCATCAGCACGACTACCTCTAATACTGGCAGTGATGCGGAAGCACTCGACCTGATAACAGTTATTAAAGCATCCCAAGCCCTAGCTGGGGAAATTGTTCTAGAAAAGCTGCTCAAGAAGTTGATGAAAATCGTGATTGAGAATGCCGGAGCACAAAAAGGCTTTCTGATTCTCAATAAAGAAGATAGCTTGGCTATCGAAGCTGAAGGAGCAGTGGGTGAGGGTGACGTTACCATACTGCAATCGATTCCAGTAGACTCTGTAGATGTCTCCACCCAGCTCCCCCTTCTGTCAGCCGCCATCATCAACTATGTCGTCCACAGTCAAGAAAATGTCGTCTTAAATGACGCAACCCATGAGGGACAATTTACCAGCGATCCTTACATTGTCGCCACTCAACCAAAATCGATTCTCTGCACTCCCTTACTCAATCAAGCCAAACTTATTGGGATTTTATATCTGGAAAATAATCTTACTATGGGCGCATTTATTCCAGAGCGCGTCGAAATATTAAAACTTCTTTCTTCTCAAATAGCTATCTCCATTGAAAATTCCAGTCTATACAAGCAGTTAGAGGATTACAGCCGGACTCTAGAGATAAAAGTAGAGACAAGAACTCAGGAATTAAAAGAGAAGAACCAGGAACTGGAAACTACCCTGCAAAAGCTAAAAGCCACGCAAGCTCAGATTATCGCGCAAGAGAAATTGGCTTCTCTAGGAGCTTTAACAGCGGGGATTGCCCATGAAATAAAAAATCCATTAAATTTCGTTAACAACTTTGCTGAACTTTCCGCAGAGTTAACCCAGGAACTACTAGAAGAGATTGAAAATCAAAAAGACCGATTAGAATCAGAAACAAGAGAATATATTGAAGAAATTTTAAAGGATCTAAAGCAAAATGCTAAAAAAATTAACGAACATGGCAAAAGAGCTGACAATATTGTGCGCGGGATGCTGATGCACTCTCGTGGGCAAAGTGGCAATCGGCAACTGACTGACATCAATGCTTTGCTGGCAGAATCTATTAACCTGGCTTATCATGGAATGCGAGCCAAAGAACCTTACTTCAACATCGCCTTAGAAACAAGCTATGACGATGGGCTTGGTCAAGTAAATGTCGTACCGCAGAATATTAGCCGAGTTTTTCTAAATATAATTAACAATGCTTGCTATGCAGCCTATGAAAAGAAAAAAGAAATAGGCGATGGATTTTACCCCAAGCTTTTAGTCAGTACTAAAGATTTGAACGAGCGAGTAGAGATACGTATTCGAGATAACGGCAAAGGTATTCCTCATCAAGCACTGGATAAAATTTTTAACCCCTTTTTTACTACCAAGCCCCCTGGTCAAGGAACAGGCTTGGGTTTATCTATTAGTCACGACATTATTGTTCAGGAACATCAAGGAGAAATAATAGTAGAAACTGAAACGGATAACTTTACCCAATTTATTATAAATATTCCCAAATACAATAACGGTGATAAATAAGACTAAAAAAAATGAAAGTAATGATTGTAGACGATGAAAAAGATGTTCAGTTTTTGTTCCTCCAGAAGTTTAGAAGAGAGATAAAAAAAGGTCAAATAGAACTTCATTTTGCCTTTTCAGCAGAAGAAGCTCTGGGATACTTAGAAGGCAAAGTATCCGCACATCTCGTGCTAATTTTAGCGGATATTAATATGCCGGGTATGAACGGGCTAGAACTACTTAAAATTATCAAAGAAACATTTCCTCATTTAAAAGTATTTATGATTACTGCCTATGGAGATGAAAATAATTACAGAATGGCGATGGAATATAAAGCCGACGACTATATTGAAAAACCGGTTAAATTTGACGATTTAAAAAATAAAATTTTGAATTTGTAAGTAATTAAAAAATCTGGACGAAAACGATGCCATCTAAAATATTGGTTGTGGATGATGAGCCTGACTTGGAAGTTCTGATCTGCCAAAAGTTTAGGAAAGAAATTCGCCAAAAGCAACTTCAGTTTGTTTTTGCTCATAATGGTGTAGAAGCACTTTCCAAGCTGGATGCTCAACCAGATATTGATATTGTGTTAACAGATATCTATATGCCAGAAATGGATGGGCTAACTTTGCTCAATAAACTCAAGGAGCTATATCCCATTATCAAAGCAGTAATTATTTCTGCATATGGGGATTTAGAAAATATTAGAGCGGCAATGAATTGCGGTGCTTTTGACTTCCTCACTAAACCAATCGATTTTCAGGATTTAGAAATTACTACCAATAAAACTCTACAATATGTACAGCAAATGAAAGCGGTTTTAGAACATGAAAGTTTAGCAAGGCAGGCTCAAACAGAATTATTAAAACATTTACAGCAAGAAGTTAAGGAGCGCCAGCGGGCAGAAGAAGCACTGCGCGAAAGTGAAAGAAATCTAGCTCAATTTCTGGAAGCTGTGCCTGTAGGCATCTTCGTGATCGATGCCAAAGGCAAACCCTACTACGCTAATCACACTGCTCAGCAGATACTTGGCAAGAAAATAGTACCCAAAGCCACAGCAGAGCAATTGACTGAGATTTATCAAGTCTATCTGGTAGGGACAGAGCAGCAATATCCCCCCGATAATCGACCCATAATGCAGGCGTTGAAAGGGGAAAGCGTGACCATCGACGATCTGGAGATTCACCAAGCAGACAAGACTATCCCTTTGGAGGTGTCAGCAACTCCAATTTTTGATGAAAAGGGTGAAATTGTCTATGCGATCGCAGCCTTTCAAGACATCACACAACGCAAACAAGCGGAAGCGGAGCGGATTGAGTTTACCCAAGAGCTGGCACTCAAGAATATAGCATTAGAGCAGGCCAAAGACAAATTAGCCGAGTCGAACCGTACCTTAGAAGAAAAAGTTAAAGAGCGTACCCAAGAACTGTCACAAACATTAGAAATTCTCAAAGCCACACAAGCAGAACTGGTGATTGAAAATGCTCTTTTGCGGAGTACAGAGCAACAATCTACTTATGAATATCAAGTTGGGGGGAGTTTGCCGATGGATGCCCCCACTTATGTCGTGCGGCAAGCAGACCGATACCTCTACAAGGCTTTGAAAGTTGGGGAGTTTTGCCACGTACTGAATTCGCGACAGATGGGCAAATCCAGCTTACGAGTCCAAATTATGCAAAGGCTAAAAGCAGAGGGGTTCGCCTGTGCTGCTATCGATCTTTCGGAGATTGGTAATCGGCAGATCGCTTTGGAGCAATGGTATGCAGGCTTCATTTACATGTTAATAAGCTGTTTCGATCTTTTAGATAAAGTTGATATCCGTACTTGGTGGCGCGAGCATGAATTATTATCACCCGTGCAGCGCTTGGGCGAGTTTATACATAAAGTATTACTAGAAAGTGTCCCTCAAAACATTGTTATTTTCATAGATGAAGTTGATAGCGTTCTCAATCTTGATTTAGAAATTGATGACTTTTTTGTACTACTACGAACTTGCTATAACAAACGCGCTGACCATTCTAAATACAGACGCCTTACTTTTGTTTTGCTGGGAGTAGTGACTCCATCTCAATTAATTAGAGACAAAAATCGAACACCATTTAACATTGGTCAGGCGATTCAATTAAATGGATTTCAATTGCATGAGGCTCAACCTTTGCTTCAAGGTTTGACCAATAAAGTTAGCAATCCCCAAGCTGTGCTAAAAGAAGTGCTAGCCTGGACAGGTGGTCAACCTTTTCTAACCCAAAAGCTCTGTAAGCTGATTCGCCTGTCTTCATCGCCCATTCCCACGAACAGCGAAGCAAAATGGATTGAGAACTTGGTGCGAATGCAGGTTATAGAAAATTGGGAATCTCAGGATGAGCCAGAGCATTTAAGAACCATTCGCGATCGCCTGTTGAGCAATAAGCAACAAGCAGGTTCGTTGTTGAGGCTTTACCAGGAGATTTTGCAGCGGGGGGAAGTAGCAGTGGATGATAGCGCTGAACAAAGGGAGCTATTGCTGTCAGGACTGGTTGTTAAGCAGATGAGTACAACTCACCCTCCTACTCCAGTACTCACAATTTCTAACCGCATCTACCAGGCTGTCTTCAGCCAAGATTGGGTAGAGCAGCAATTAGGCGTAAGTTAACAGCAGATTGAAACGGTAGAGGAGCAGAGGGGCAGGGGAGCAGGGGAGAACAATTAACTACTTAGTGTACATTCCAGTAAGTGTGGATAAAAAAACTTATCTGTTGATTGCCTGGTGATGGGCGATCGCAAATAATTTAACCAATCACCAATCACCAATTACCAATTACCCATCACCCATCACCCATCACCGATGACCTGCTTAGATCTTGCCCTTAAAGACTCGTTCAGCTGGCCCCTTCATGTAAACCCGTTGGTCTGTTTGTGACCATTCAATTTCCAAACAACCGCCCGGTAGTTCAACGGTAGCGCGGCGATCGCAATTTCCGGCTAGCACCCCAGCAACCAAAGCGGCACAGGCACCCGTCCCACAAGCCAACGTTACCCCGGCCCCTCGTTCCCACACCCGCATTTTCAGGTAGTCTGGCCGTACCACTTGAATAAACTCTGTATTGGTACGCTGAGGAAAAACTGGGTGATTCTCAAACTGGGGACCAAGAATTTCGAGGGGGATGGCGGCAACGTCTTCTACAAAAGTGACGCAATGGGGATTGCCCATACTCACACAGGTGACAGCCCAAGATTGCCCAGCCACTTCCAAAGGCTGATTGACAACTTTTTGGTCAGCCTCGGCAAGCGTAGTGGGAATTTCAGCCGCTCTCAGCTGAGGTTGACCCATATCGACAGTAACTTTACCATTGCCTTCTAGTCGTGGCGTAATTACACCAGCAAGCGTATGAATGCGGTACGACTGAGAGCCGATGTCATCGATTTCTGAGCTAATTTCTGCGGCTTCTAAATCAGACAGAAATTGAGCTAAACAGCGAATTCCATTACCACACATCTCCGGTTCTGAGCCATCGGAGTTAAAAATTCGCATGGTATAGTCGCTACCGTTGTTTCCTGGTAAGGCAAAGATGACACCATCTGCCCCAATCCCAAAGTGGCGATCGCATAGCTGCACCGCCTGCTCTGGCATTACTAAGGGTTCGGATGAGGAGCGATTGTCAATCAGAATAAAATCATTCCCCAGCCCGTGATACTTTGTAAATTCTATTTCCATAAATGTCTAGCGAGGGTGACTATAATTTAAAACCTGGCAAACTTATAACCTGTTTGCACAGCTGACCACCCACGATTGTAAGATTTTATGGGAACTCTCTTGCGTGTAAGGATTTGATTATGGCTGAATTTGAAACTGGTCTGCCTAGCGTTCGTCAAATTCAAAGCTTCATCAAAGACCAAAAAGAGGTAGAGGTGAAAGTTAGCACCAACGATCTGCTGGTGGGTAAGATTATCTGGCAAGATCCAGCCTGCTTGTGTATTAGCGATCGCTCCGAGCAACAAACGATAGTTTGGCGTCAAGCGATTGTATACCTAAAGCCTGATCCCAAGCCTGAGTAGTTTTCAGTTATTAAGTTGTATAGCAATCGCTAAGACAGTTAGGACATATATGAATTTAGTAGAGACGTTCCGATGGAACGTCTTGACCAAAGTTCGTTTGTCCTAGGCAATGTGTCCACTGCTATAAATTGAAGAAGTTAAACAAATTATTCATAAATAACGCCAAACTCAAAACTCAAAACTCAAAACTCAAAACTTTTTAATGTTCTCGCTGACTATCAAGTGGCAGGAACTCTTCTAAAGCTTCGCTCACCTGCGCCTTGATCAACGGCACCTGCAACATTGGCATATGAGGTGTTGGAGCAATCAACTGTTGCAATTGATTGAGGGGATAACTGCCCCCGCACAAGAGCAGGTGATCGCCAACCCGCACCTCTACACGACCATCTGGGAAACGGATATACTTCCCTTCTCGTCGAATTGCTTGCACTTGGACACCATATTGACGCCGGAAATGCAGTTCTGAAAGGGTTTTACCCGCCGCAGGGCTATCATCGGGTATGAGCAGCCATTGACAGGGACTACTGCCTCCCGGAACTGCGACCTCACCTTTGGCTAGTGAGTTAAAAGCTGCCTGTTCTTCAGGTTCTCCCACAAGTAGAAAGCGATCGCCCGCCTCCAGCGCCGTCTGAGCATTGGGATAGTCAATCTCCTCACCAGAAGACCGACGAATCGCTACCAGGCTAGCGCCAGTCAACCAACGGATGTTAGCTTCTTCTATCGTCATCCCAATCAGTGGCGAACCCGCAGGCAGATTGTACCACTTGCTATTCATCCCCTGAGCCGCAACCTGCAAATCTCGCGCAATCTCCCAAGCCGATCGCTCTGGACGTAAATCTAGATAATGAGAACTGCGGATTTGCTGCATTTCCCGTTCAACGACTAGCGTGGATAGTCCCATCCGTGTCAATAAATGGGTTGCCATTTCTAAACTTGCCTCAAACTCAGGCTGTACAACTTCCCTAGCTCCCAGTTGGTACAGCAGTTCGATATCCCGGTCGTGGTTAGCTTGGACAACAATATCCAAACCTGGTTCTAACTCCAAGGCTCGCTTGAGTGAGAGCCTGGTACTCATCGCGTCTGGCAACCCAATTACTATCGACTGCGCCTTATTTACTCCCGCTTTTTCTAAAACATGCAAGCTAGCAGCATTGCCATAAACATAAGGCACCTCAGCTTCTCGCAATTTCTGAATCGCCGCTTCCGATTGATCGATCACCAATACCGGGAAATTATGCTCCTGTAGCATTCGCACCAGGTTACGACCCACTCGTCCATAGCCGCAGACCACTACATGATTTTGCACAGGCGCGTCTGCCGACACTTCTAGGGGGACATCCATAGGGTTGAGATACTTCTTAAGTGTAGGCACCGCCTCCATCCAGCTAAATAGTTGAGGAATTAGTTGCATTACAAAAGGAGTCACCACTAGCGTTACTGCTGTTGTGCCCAAAATTAACAAGTAAACCCGGCGGGAAACCAGACCCAACACCTGCCCCTCGCTGGCAAGCACAAAGGAGAATTCCCCAATCTGAGCCAACCCCAACCCCACAATTAAGGCTGTTTTTAACGGGTACCGAAACGCTCTCACCAAGGGGGTGACAATCAAAAACTTGCCCACCAGTACCAGAAATACCAGTCCTAAAATTAATTCCCAATTGTTCCACAAAAAAAGTGGATCGATGAGCATACCAATCGCTGCAAAAAATAAAGCCCCAAACACATCTCGCAGTGGCTCTACATAAGTAAGGGTTTGGTCGGCATACTCCACCTCCGAGATCATTAAACCAGCAACAAAGGCTCCCATCTCAATGGAAAGACCTAAATGCTCTGTTAACAAGGCAATGCCTAAACACAACGTGACGACGCCCAGCAAAAATATCTCCCGGCTCTCTGTTTTCGCCAACAGTCGCAACAAACGCGGAATCAGCCAGATACCAACGGCAACAGCACCCGCAGCAAATAAGCCAATCTTTAATAGTGCCTGTGCGATCGCTATGCCAATTGCTTCTGGTGGTTGGTCAAGTGCCGGTAATACTGCCAGCATCAATCCCAGTGCCAGGTCTTGCACCACCAAAATTCCCAGCATCACCTGTCCGTGGGGCGTTGCTGTTTCATTACGCTCCATCAAACACTTCAGTACCACAGCCGTAGAAGACAAAGATAAAATTGCCCCCAGGAAGACACCCTGCGCTGGTGAGGTCACCCACCCTATCCCCAGGGATACCAGGGTAGTCACGAGGATTGTCAGGGCAATTTGTAGCCCACCTCCCCCCAGGCTGATGTTCTGTACTTTTTTAAGTTCAGTAAAAGAAAACTCAACGCCCAAGGCAAACAACAAAAATGCCGCCCCAAACTGAGCCAAAGTTTCTATTTGTACCAATTCTTTAATCAGTCCCAACCCCGCAGGCCCGACCACCATTCCCCCCAGGATATAGCCCAGTAAGGCTGGTTGACGGCATAACCCAGCGAACAATCCACCCACGGCCGCGGCCGCCAGAACAGATACTAAGTCAATGATTAGCCTGAAGTCTTCTTGCACCGATTTTTTATATGAGAAAATTATTAAGCTGTATAAACCTAAGAATACATAGTTTTTTAGTTTTCCTGGTATCCCTGTGGCAGTAGGGGAGCGAGGAAAATTTTCAAGACAAAGGCTTTGTCCTTAAAAAGCAGGTGGAAACATTGTCGATGAGGTGGTAGTCTATGCGAAGCGTAGAAGTAATGACGCCAATTTTAGATGCCTGTACTTTCAATTTCGTCTTTGCCTGAATCTCGCCCTTGCCAATTGCCCAGCGTAGGTTCGAAAGGCTGGCTGGCTTTTGCCTTCTCCTGCGTACAAACGAGCTTAACCATCTCTATTGCTGCTGGTGTAGTTACCCTGGCAGCGCCGGTGCGAGCCTTACAGGTGCAAGTAACGCCTCAGAATCCCCAACAGGGAGATACGCTGTCGGTTGTGGTTCAGTTAGATAATCCGACAATTAGCTCCACTCCCACGGTGACGATGGGGCAAAAAAGCTACCCGACGTTTTTGATTGGTGCTAATCGTTTTCGGGCTTTGTTACCCACTACGCCTCTTAATAAGCCTGGAAGCTTACCCATCCAGGTATCTGGAGAGGGTGAGGTAAAGAACTTAAATGTACAGGTGCGATCGCGTTCCTTCCCGGTGCAACGCATTAATCTACCCCCAGGAAAAGCTGGGAGCAAAGCAACGCAGATGGAACTCAGTCGCGTAGCGGCTTTTAAACAATTATTAACGCCAGAAAAATTCTGGAATGGCTCGTTCCTGAAGCCAAACCAGGGGAGGATATCGAGCATTTACGGCGTTCGTCGATACTACAACGGTGTATTTGCCAATGACTATTACCACCGGGGTGTCGATTATGCGGGTGGCTATGGTTCACCTGTGACGGCACCAGCAGCTGGGCGGGTGGCTTTGGTAGGACGAGAGTCGGAGGGTTTCCGCGTCCACGGCAATGTAGTGGGGATTGACCACGGTCAAGGTGTGACGAGTATCTTTATGCACCTGAGCCGTATTAATGTAAAGGAAGGAGATTTTGTGCAACCCGGTCAGACGATCGGTGCAATTGGTTCAACGGGCGCTTCTACAGGCCCCCATTTACACTGGGGATTGTATGTGCAAGGGCAGTCTGTCGACCCAGCCCCCTGGCGATTCCAAGCAGTCCGATAAAACTTTTGCAAGTTTTGGTGAATTTTTGAGAAGAGCAAGCAAATTAATGCGGTCTTGAGTAAAGATTGTAACAATGTGAACTATTCGAGACGATATTGCCCAGCGCAACAGATGCCATGAGTATTGAAAAGATTGTTGAAAAAGCCCTGCATGATGGTTATTTGACGCCAGCTATGGAAGCCGAGGTGGGACGCATCTGTGACAGCGCCTCCGAGCTTTCAATTGAAGAATACATGGCTCTGGATCGTCTCATGGGGGCACTGCTAACGGGTGAAGTCGTTGCAGTACCTCGGAAACAGTTCATCAATGTGATGGAAGAGTTGGTGCTGACAGAAGCGATCGCCAGAGTTGCGGAAATTGAAGCTACTAGCGATCGCGTTCTGGATGTCGGTGATATCGCCGCCTATGCGCTGAATCGGCTGCCCCCGCTTTATGCCACCACTGAAGAAGGAGCCAGCTATCAGCGCCTGCGAGCCAGAGAGGAACTCCACGATTTGATTACCCAGCAAGTAAACGAAGCGATCGCTCGCAACCTAGATCGACCGGAATTTTTCCCAGAGCGGCAGGCTATAGGCAAAAGTGCTGGTGGTAAGGAAGTTCTCAAGCAGGTCAGTAGTTTGCTACAGTCTTACGCACCCAATTTTGAGCCAACATCTGATTTTAATTAAATTAGGGTTTACGCCCCTAATTCAACAGTCATAGAGTGTAAAATTTGACAATCCCCGCACTCTTTGTGACGGGGATTATTTATTCAACCAGTCCGCTTATTTTGTAAGGGGAAAATGGTAGGTTTTACCAACTTCAAAGCCTAAACTTCTTATCCCCTGTTTCTGAGTCATAGTCTGGGACTACTGACTTTTGCGTTTCTAGTCTTGGCTCTAAGGTAGACTTTGGAGTTCTTTTAGTTTCGTTCTGATAGTTTCAATTCTTTTACGGTTAACTCCAAGATCAGATTGCCCCAGACGTGAGGCTGAGCGAACCTGGATTGCTTTTGCATCTTCGTCCAAATAAAATTCAACATCATCGACAAATCCCATAAGCGCACTCGTAAATTCTGCGTATAGGTAATTGTTGTTTTCTGTAATAATTTTAGTCTTTGGCATAGCTTGAATCACTTTTTTGAGAGCCGCTATTGTCTCTGGGGGAGTGGAATTGTAAGTCAACGGATCAATGCTATGTTCTGCGTCTAAACTTTGGCTACAAACACAATTTGGCGTATTTGGACACGGTGTTAATTTGCCATCACGGACGCCCAGATTCTCAGGTCGTTTTCCTGCAAAAAACATTTTTCCTCCTAGTATGGCAAAAGCGTAAAAGCGATCGCCTCTTAATTTATAGCCAATGTGGTCAGAAAGCGAGCTTTATTGAGAGAATGCCATAAAAATAAGGCAGGCACTATCGCTTGCCTTATTCAAGATTGAGGATAACGCGCTGAGAAATTGTCCCGATTACATGAGGTTACATACCCGCAAAAACAATTTTCTAGCTAAATAAGTCCTTAGCAGACTCTAGTGTGTGACTATTTGTTGCCCGTAACGCCTTCTAGAGCATTCTTCAGCTTATCTTCAACTGACTTACCACCTGGGGTATTTTCGGGGCGTTTCATCTGCTCAATATTAGAGTCCCCTTGAATTTCATTAAGACCCTTATTCGCTTCAGTCTGTGTCTTTTCGCGCGAGTAGGGATCTGCCAAAACGGCCTCTTGTGATTTGCGCTCGATATCCAGTAGATTAGCCTCTCCGGATGTAGGGTTACTATTCGGGCTGCTATAGGCAGGCATAACCTGGGAGAACAGCAGTAAGGCGCATACACAGGTAGCTAGCAAGAGACGTACAGGACGCAGTAATGCAGAAAAATTGAAACGGAGTGATTTCATACAAACTTCTCCTAATTTGTCGAATTTTGGACTATTTGGTTTATTAACCAGTGTGAAGTACCCCAACCAGAGCAGCTGATGTTGGGGGTGACAACATCAACTTAATCAGTGACGGTCTTATTCGTCTTCGAGGTTTCCCGTCTCATCCGCCGCCGCCTCCCTATACCCGTGTATAGTTTGGTCTTACGTAGCGTCCACAGGCAGCTACCCGTCTTCCACAGGTAGTTCTATTTTTATGCCGACACTAAGCATAATCCATCCGTATCTGGGTAGATATCTGCCTCAGATGACAATTTCCTAGCCCTTAATCGCTTTTTCTTTATCAACGTACCATGCTTAGCTGGCTGAACCCTGAGAAAGAAATTCCACAGTGGGTACTAGCGGGTCTTGAACGATGCCAACGCCAACGAACCCCCATCGTTGCAGCAGAGCTTTTAACTGGTTTCCGGTTATTGACTCTACAGCGAAGCGATCGGCGACATTGGAACCGTGGGTGTTGAGATAGCTGAGAGCGTCAAAGTGCTCCCGAAACATTAACAGGTAGGCCGCTCCGGTTTGACCCGCACTGACACCAGGCTGGGCCACCAGATACTTACCGTCAGCTCTAGAACGAATTAGGTAGTAAACTTGGGATAACATGGCAGCAGGGGCAGCAGGGGCTGTTTTAAGCCCTATTTAAGATCTTCCAGGCGAATTCTCGGGTCAACAGCTTTGAGCAATAAATCGGCTAACAAATTGCCGATAATCAGCATGAGAGCGCCCATCATCAAGCTAGCCATCACCAGATAAAGGTCTTGAGCCGTTACTGCCTGCAAAATCAGACGCCCTAGACCAGGCCAGTTAAAGAAAAATTCCGCAATAAAGGCACCACTAAGTAAGCTGGCAAATTCAAAGCCCAGTAGCGTCACTAAGGGATTAATAGCATTACGCAGGGCATGGACATAGATGACCCGGTTTTCTGGGAGTCCCTTAGCGCGAGCCGTCTGGATGTAGTCTTGACGCAACACGTCGAGCAATTCCCCGCGAGTAATTCGCTGCAAACCCGCAAAACTGGTAATACTCAAGGCCACAGTGGGCAAAATCATGTGCCAGCCAATATCTAGAACTTTGCCAACAGGCGATAAATCCCCATAATTGATGCTGGTCATGCCACCCACAGGGAACAAGGGAGTAGTGAATTGCGCCAGGATCAGCAGTAACAGGGCGGTGATGAAGCTGGGAAAGCCTTGACCTATGTAGCTAATCACACGCAGTACCCGGTCAGCTAGGCCGTTCTGGTGAACAGCGCCAATGATGCCCAGGGGAATAGCGATGCCCCAAGTGAAAACGATCGATGCGATCGCCAGCAGCAATGTAGCCGGTATCCGCTCCCACAATAAAGAAGCCACGGATCGGGAATAGACAAAACTAGTGCCAAAGTCGCCCTTGGTGATTACCCGCACCAGCCAGCGCCAATACTGCTCAACCGGAGGCTTATCCAGTCCAAATTGTCGCTGTAGTTCCTTAATTCTTTCCGGCGAAATCTTGGGATTTTGTTTCAGGGTATCCAAGTAATCCCCTGGAGCTAGCTTAATAATGGCAAAGCTGAGCGCTGAAGCCAACAACAGCGTCAAAAGCGCTTGCAACAGCCGCTTGACT
>JAESFH010000126.1_pt1 | contig 60370 bp, 88 predicted proteins | sample 9269381 | NCBI WGS metagenome assembly JAESFH01 (sample SAMN14504062, study PRJNA617094) | algae metagenome | isolation source: Aphanothece sp. CMT-3BRIN-NPC111 and co-occurring heterotrophs from well... | place: USA: Clark Mountains Wilderness, California | collected 2010-04-18
ATCAAAAGAATCAGGTATAACAAAACCGACCATCAAGAGATATATAGAATATTTAGAAAGTGCCTTTCTGATCATCAAACTATCTACGATAGATGAGAATTGTCGAAGTTTTGAACGAGAGCGTAATTTCAAAATATACTTAAATAACCCTTCTATGCGCGCAGCGTTATTCGCTCCTGTGCTCGCAACTGAAACGGAAAAGATTGGCCACTTAGCGGAATCGGCAATTTTTTCACAGTGGCAACATTCAACCTCATTTCGTCAGCTGCGCTACGCAAGATGGAAAAATGAAGGAGAAGTAGATATTGTCTACCTTACGCCTAGTGATGACCGGCCTCGTTGGATCGGTGAGATCAAGTGGTCCGACCGAATTGAAAGGAATGAAGCCGAGCAGACAAGGCATATAATAACATTGCTTCGCAAGCACCCTACAATTGGCTCTGCTTTTATTACCAGTCGGACTATTCAGAAAAATATAGAATGCGAAGGCCGCACTGTTAATGTTCGTCCAAGTGCCCTCTATTGCTATACCTTGGGTCGCAACATTACAAGGCAACTGGATACGCTGGTTGGAGATATGATGAAAGCAGCCTAATCTAGCGGGGGCGAGCAGATGGTCTTGCGACATAAGCAATATAGTCCGGAACGCCCTCACGCCCGCAGCGTTGACTATACCCAGCGCCATTTGCTCCAGGCTGATTCCACAGCCAGCGCCGGTACCTCGAGCCCCTCCCTAGGCGCACTCCGGAGGGGCTTTTTAGTGCAGCATAACCTCTCCAGCCGGTTTACTCTTCCGCTAACTGGCCAAGGATCGGGCTCGCGGCGGAGCCGCCGTGCTGTTATGTTGAAGAAGCTTCCCCTCCGAGCCGTTCCATGTCCTCCTACCGCTCTCTCGCAGCACTCTGGCTGATGCCAGTCAGCCTCCTGTTGGCGCCCGCTGCTGCCTATGCAGATGAGGATCTCTCCGCGAAACGTGAGGCATGTCGCTCGGAGGCGCGCCGGCAGATCAAGCCGCCCTCAGGAAGTGGCATCAGCCTGTATGGGATCACCCTGAAGGCTCGAGAGAGCTACGTCCGGGACTGCATGGCGCGTGCGCCTGCAGAGCCAGTGGCGACTGGATCAACGAGCGACGCGCACGCTCCACCAGTTAAACCGAGAAAGGCGCCGGCGCGTCAGGCTACTAGGTAGACTTCCGCAGCCTGATCTCGATCCGACGACGTTCCTTCACATCGCCCTGATCTTCCATACCGTTAGCTAGCCTCTCCTCGGTGCGTATGAGCTGGGCTGCCGAGAACGGCAGAATGCGTAGCCCCTCGAGGCGTGGGTCACGCAATAGGTTGCGGACCACGGATACGGAGCGCGCTAGTCCGAGACCCGCGTTGTCGCCAGGCCTCAGCGTAACGATGGGTTTATCGCCTCGAAGAACGACCGTAAGATCGCGGTCGAGGTTGGACGTTTTGGCCCCTAGTGGCAGTTCGTCCGTATGACCCACGACCTCGATAACGTCCACGTTATACTCCCTTGCTCGTTCGACAAGCAGGGGTACGACGATGTCCCTTAGTCGCCGCTCAAACTCCGGCGTCAACTCCGCGCTACCAATTGCGAAGTAGTAGCCACCGGCTTCGCTCAGTCTGATCATCGGCGGCCACTTGTGTTCTTTGGAATCGTCTGGCTTCGCCTCTCCTGCCTTAATCCCGCGCTCCAGCGCCTTCAGCGTATCCTGGACGTGGGTTGCTTTCATGCCATTGGCCCGCTGCAACTCGCGGATGCCGTCGACGAGGCTTGCAGTCTCCTTCATTGCGTCTAGATTGATCCCTTGCTCGCGAAGCTCCTTGGCATCAGCGATGAGATTCGTGCTGTCCTTGATATCTTTGAGGACGATCCCGTGCTTAGCAAGCTCCCGCGCGACTGCGCGGCCTTCTACGAGTTCAGTCCAGAACTCGTTGATATTCGCCTCAGAGGCAGCACCCAGGGCGTCGGCGACGCGGCTGTACTTAGCCGCCGCGGCGAGGAGGGCCGCATTGAGGGCATCATTGATCTGAGATTTCTGCTTGAACGTCGCGACCTCCGCCTCGGCCCGCTCGCGCTGGATCCTCTCATGCCGGAGCGTTGCGCCGGCCGCGAGCAAAAGGCAGAACACGAGGAGCAGCATGATCTCGGCCATGGTTAGGCCGAGCACCAGTCCCTGGCGATAGGAATGGGATTGCCGCTCGATTCTTCCTGTTTCAGTCATGTCTTGGACCTTACGGGCCAAAGCTTTCTACGCAGCTCGCTTGCGGGTTGCGGTGCGAGCTTATAGGCCTCAATGACGATGGGCTTGGCCTCCGTGACGGGCGTGGGCTCCCTTACCTGAGCAGCGGCAACGTCTTCCGGAGACGACGCGTAGCTCTTACGATCCCGTTCGGCCAGTTCGGCAGCGATGCCCTTGAGCCTACCCATTGCCTCGTCAGAATGCTTGAGCACGGCGGCGAGACGCTCAGATTGCGTTCCAGATGCCGTCTCGAAGGATGCGATTGCAGCCGCCAAGGACTTCACCGCGTTACCGAAACTTGTCTCGACATTCGAGGTGCCGCTCTTGATCGAGTTGACTGCCTCGCGTGTGGCCTCGGACGAAAGACGGGCACTCTCGAGCGCAGCGCCGACGACTTGCTCGTGCTGGTCGATGCGCTTGGTGAAGCGGTCAACCGCCGAGGCCAATCCTTTGATGGTGGGATCGAGCTTGATCTGAATGACCTCTTCAGGCGCTTGCATAGCGGCGAGCCTATTGCTGACGTTGTCGAGCGAACCGGCAATGTCGGCAGCGCTCTTCGACAGCCGCTCGTTCTCCGACGCAAGCTGCTGGGCACTGTTTTGGAGGGCAGCGACCATCGTCTTCGTCACCTCCTCAATGGTGTTGCCGGAATTTCGCGAGGCCGCTTCCAACGGTGCCGCCGACTTGCTCGTGACCTCCTCCAGGTTGGAAAGTAGCTTTTGGCTAACCTGCTCAACGTGGGTGCCGACCTCTGCGAACCCTTCCTGGATCGACTGCTGCGCTGCGCGCCGAAAATGGTTAAACTCCAAAACCGTGTGGTCGAGTTCAATCCGGACACGCCGGGCGGCTTCGGCTAGTTCGAGACGGGCGACACGCTCCACCTCCGCTGGGTCGCGGCGCATTTGGTTGAACATCACGCGCATGGCAATACCTGCGATCGTCGATGCGATGGCGATGCCAAAATTCTGAACGATGTACTCGGCATCGCCAGAGGCGGAGAACTGGTACAGGGATGCCCCAAGACTCGTTAGAGTGAATAGGAAGCCCATGTAGTAGAGATTGTCGCCAGCCTGGTCGTCACGCAGGCGAAGGAACCGCGCCAAATATATGAAGGCAGCATAGGCCAACATGAACCCGACCGGCACGAATGTCACGTAACCCTGGCGGACTCCGAACTGCTTGGCCAATACGATGTAGGCGCACCCAGCAATCGCGAAGGTGAAAAAGATGGCGGGAGCACCCCAGATGTCCAAAGGCACACGGTTCGACGCCAGCTTGGCGTCAGTTCGAGCTGTCATCTCACCCTGCTCCCTGTAACTTCCTGGCCTCCTTGAAGCGGCCATTGCTGTCCTTCACCCACTCCGCCCAGAACTTGATGTGGTCGGCGGAATTGATGGGTTTCTTCGTGATACGCTGGATGTACCGAAACGAAACCTCGGCCCCGTTGAGGTCTGTCCGGACGCGCCTGTAAGCGTTCGAGTCCCTAAACCGTTCGTAGGATAGGCTGCCCTGGTACTGGGAGTAATCGGGACTATGCTCGATCAGGTCGGATACGACGATTAGCAACTTCGGCATCTCGGCGGCGGCACGTCCAGCAAAGCGGTCGACTGCGATACTTTGCAGGGTCGATAGTATCGGCGAGGTCGCCGTATCCGATGGACCAAGCCCGCGCTCGAGCGCCTGCTCAATTGGGGCTTTGAACCCTTCCATCCAGCGCTTCCGGGCCATGGCCGGATTGGCTGTGTACTCACTCACTCCGGAGCCATCGCCCGGGTTGCACTTGGCGAAAACGGCCCGGCCGCTCGGCTCGTTGGGATCGAGAAGCCTAATCTCGAGAAGTCCATACGGCGGCACCTGCTCGGCAGCATCGAGTAGGTATTTTGAGACCTCTCTCCTCGTCACGTCCGGCAGGGCGTCTGAGGCATCGAGAAGAATGACGGTTGCTGCACGTGGGCCCTCCATCGGGCAAAGAGAGATCTTATTGAGAACGGGCGGTCGCTCGACAGTGGCAACGAAATAGGCTCCGGCTCCTACCGCCGACAGCGCCACCGCAATTAGGGCAATGCCGAGCACGTGCTTGCCCGTATCGCTCTTCCCTCGATTACGCGACCTTGAGCTGCGCCGAGCCATCGTTGCCCTCCGGTATTACTTCTTCGAGTTCCTTGTAGGTCTTGAGCGCCCTCTCGAACTCCGCGTGGATGGCCTCGACCTGCTTCACGAGAACCGCCTGGGCCTCGGCAATCGACCTGCGTAGGTCCTCCCGGGCTGTTTCACTGCCTGTATCGAGAGCCGCAGAGATCCGCTCCATCCGGTATGGGGTCGCGAATCGGGCAGGCGCAGACGCCCCGTTGCGGGCGCGGGCGTTCGCTTCGCGATAGGCCGACAGCAAGGTGTTGGCCGTGCGCTCCAGGTGGTCTTGGTAGGCGGTGAAGAGCTGAATCACCCGCGCCCTGCTCTCGGTGATGGCGTCGTGCTCGCCACGCCTCAGTGACAGGTCGCGGTTTGCATCCTCCATATCCTTGATGGCATCATCACGGATGTCCGCTAGCCTCTCAATAAGGGCTTCCTTCGTGCCCCGGTAGTCGTCGTGAGCGGCGTCGACACGCTTTTGAAGTGGGCCAAAGCCAGGATAGGGATCAAAGACCACGAAGGCGTCGCCGAATGCCACGGCAGAAAAGGAAAGCCCGACAAAGAAGAACAGCCAGGACTTGAGGTCACTGATGCCGAGCGGGTTGATCGTGAGCCGGTTCATCACCTCGCGTCCAGCATCGTCCGCCATGCTTCCCATGACGTCACGATAATGGGCCAGGGACAGGTTCAACCCAAACGCAAACGCGAGATACACGATGATTGATAGGAAGCCGATCAATTTTGGAAGGATGCGCCTCTGATTGATCCGGCGGACGCCTACACCGCCGATGGCGAAGCTGATGAAGACGTTGAGTGCAGCGAAGGTCGTCGCCTCGACGACACCGCCTAGAAGGCCAAGTTCGCTGCCCTTCGAGAGGAAGACACCGTTCAGGAGGATTTCGAGGACGAGCACGACAACCAGAATGCCGACCTTGAGCGTGAGGCTGCCGCCTTGGGAATGCCGAGCCACCCGGGTAATTCCGTTCTCGCGCTTGAACTCGTCCCGTTCCTTCTCGACTTCCATGATGTGGCGGCGCTTAGAGAAGAGTTCGTCGCGACCCTGCACAGCCTCCGCGCGAAAGTTGCCCACGGCAGCTGGTGCGGCATGTCGGATGGTGCTGAAGCGCTCCTCGAAGTCGAGCCCGCCAAGCCGCTTCGCGAAGACGCGCAGCTCCTCGATCAGAGTGGCATGGGCTTCGTTCTTAGCGGACTCGACCCTTTCGACAATCCGCATCTCCACGTCATCGAGGGTCGCCGATTCTTCCGGCGGTTCGTTGCGGCGGCCGCGCTCCCCACCAAGGTCGCCGAGTTTCATGTCTGCGGCGATGCGATCAGGCTTCAGTTCGGGAAACACCTGGAGGGTGGGCCTGAAATCGTGAGGCTCGCGGCGTAAACCTGAAACGAGGCGCGAGAGAGCACTGTCCTTCGCCAATTAGGGGACCTCTTGGACTTTAAGATTATCGGAACGGTGGCGACGCAATTCCGTCCAATGACAAAGAAAAGGGCAGCTGCCTAGTCCTGCCGCCTCGTCCTTTAGAAGAATATTGAGACTATATGGCCTCTCTGGCACAATGTAACCTTGGCGGTATAAGTGTCGGTGCGATTTTGCGTTCAAACCCCGATGGCGCCGGACCTTCGTGTAGTGGACGCATAGAGAACGTTTTTTGACAGCTGCTTATAGCTCTCTACCTTTCTGAAGCTGCGGGGAGAGGGCCCCTATTACCCCCTCGGTGCTCGCCATCCTGCCTTGAGGGCCTCCTCCTCGGAGCAAAACCAACGTTCGCCTGCTGCCGCATCGAGACGTGTTCGTTCGTAGTCTTGGCTTCCTGGGAGGTGGTAAATCCGGTCTCCTTTGCCGTTGATGTTTCCCTTGATCTTGCAATCACCAACTCCTGCGGAAGCGGATGTGCCACCCCGTGCTGAGGGCGCAGCCACGGGAGCGGCAGCGCCACGCTCACCTCTGCGGTAATCCCACGGAGGTGTAAACGTCCCGGCCCATAACCCACGCTTGGCAGCCCGGGCTCCATCCTCCTGGCCAACGTAGTCCTTACCGTACTGGCGGTATGCGAGGGCAAGCCCTTGCCCTACCAACCATGCGTTCAAGTCCTCGCCTTTGACGCGGCACACGGCGACGATGCGGCCGTAGCGGTCTTTATCCTTTTCCTCGCACGATACGTTGGCGGCGCCTATGCGATCCGCTAGAGCGAGAGCCGCCTTCTGGCCGCATCGATAACTGGAGCCGGCGGCGTCTTGGCAGGTCTGGCTGCTTTCTGGCGCATCCACGCCATGTAGGCGAAAGCGTGTGCCTCGGATGTCGATTGTGTCGCCGTCGATTACAGTGGCTCGGCCGATGATTGGTTCGGCCTTAGCCGGCATGAAGGTTGCACCGAGTGCAACAAGTGCTGTGATCGCGACTCGCATCACACTCTATCCCTAACGCTAGTCGCCGATCCGCCGAGCCCATTGCGCAGCCTTCGCGCGCTGGCCGGTATAAGGTGGGCAAGAGGCCGTGGCCTCCTGCCCGAGTTCTGATTAGCAGTTTCCGCCGCGGCCGCCGGAGCGGCAGCCAGATGCGCGCTGTCCACACCGAGAGCCATCGCTGGCCCTATCATAGGAGTTCGTGCAGGCGTCCGCCGACGACGAGGTGAACACTGGAATGGCGAAGACATTCACGACGAACAGAGCAGCAAGCAAAATCTTCATAGGTGCCCCCCTTGTTGGGAATCGGAACTTATCTGCAGCCAGCCTGAAGTCGAGCATATTCCACAAAATTTCTGTTGGACTTTCGTCGGGGGGGCAAACCGAGGAAGCAGGTTCATCGCAGCCTAACCTCCGCCTGATCAGGATCTCGTTTCGCGCTAGCTAGATGCGGATAGGGCGAGTTAGAGCGTCGGGCCTCTGGGATGGCCACAGACGGCCGCGGGGCGGTGGCCGGTGTCGTATGGCGGGCCCGCCGATCGCCGCTATGCGCAAGGCGAAGAAGCAGCTCGAGGGAATGGCGGCGGAGGCAATGCGTCGGCAGATGAGACCCGGCAACCTTCTGAGCCGGCAAGAAAACCAAGATAGCCGAATGGCCTATTTAACGCCGCCCCGATGTGGAGTATCCGTCGACCCATAAACACAAGGGGGCTTTGCTATGGGCTTCTCGTTCCGCAGGTCGGTTAAAATCCTGCCTGGTGTAAGGCTCAACTTTTCGAAGAGTGGCGTGAGCACGTCTGTAAGCGCACTTGGAGTTACGCAGAATTTCTCCAAGCGAGGGAAGCGCACCACCATCAACCTGCCAGGCGTGGGACTCAACCATACCAGTTATGCAAAGCGGCAACCCGCCTATTTGCAGCGGCAACCCGCGAGCGAGAAGAAGTCAGGCTCTACCTTCCAGCTCGTGGCCCTTGTGATCGCGGTTCTCGTCGTCGCGGTTATGTATGTGCTGCGCTGAGAGACGGTGACACAAGAAGGCTCGACATCGTCACCGACGGAGACCCGCCACACCGGGGTCTCCGTGCTCCATTTTCACTAAGCGCTTAACGGGGGAAGAATGCGGATCGTCATACTTGCTGTGCTCGCAGCCATAGGCCTGTCGGGGCCGGCAATCGCGCAGATCTCTCTGGCCAAGGCGAGAGACTGTCTCCTCATCGAGGCTCAATCGAAAGAGCGATTGGACTGCTTCGATAGTCTATCGGCCCCTCAGCCACGTGCAAACATCGTCGCTCGAACCATCGTGCAATGTCGGCACGTCATTGAAGAAGACGAGCGGCTTGCCTGCTATGAGCGGTTCGTCACGCCCAGATTGTCTCCGGATCCAAGGCCACGGCAGGCCGCGACACCATCCCCGGCACCTCCAGTGTCGTCCCCTACGCGAGCGATGACCCTTGCTAAACCCATTGTCTCATCTGGGTCGTGCTCCTGCAGCAGCGGACGGGTTTGCGTCGGGCCACGGGGCGGGCGCTACTGCATCACATCGGGCGGCAATAAGAGATACCTACCCCGCTGAACTCGAGCTGAACTATGTCCAGCCCGCTTTGTGCGGATGGCGCTCGTTGTGCGGGAGGAGCAGCCGGTACGCCTCGACCACGCGCCGGCTCGCATCGCCGTGACTGGCCTCGACGCCCCTGGTCATGAAGGGAACGCGGCCGGTGTTGGAGTGGGCGTAATCGGACCCTGAAAAGCAGCTCGCCTGCACGGAGTGCTGCATGAGGTAGAAGCGCCTGATGTCCTGATCGCCGTCGTAATAGATGCCCACGCCTAGGCCCTTCCGAGCCATTCGGCCTGCGCCCAGGCCTTCACGTCCTGGTCGCTCCGCCTCAGCTTCACGCCCAGCTCGCTGTCATTTTCGGTCAGACGATTGCGATGCGCTGGGCAGGCCAATATTTTGTCGGAAATCTTCCAGAGGGCGCATTTTCTAGCGCCGACCTGACGCGGCTCCTGCGTGCGCGATTTGGGGTAACTGGGGAGGGAGGGGGCGGGTTTCGATCCGCCCCCTCCCTCAGGTGTGTCACTCAGCAGCCAATACGGGTTCGGTGCTGCCGTGTAGACCAAGAGCCGGGATGAACATCGGCGCAGGCCGGTTGGTCGCGCGCCAGAGGTCGAGGAACTCACCGAGGTGAGGCCGGTCATCCCGCTCCGCCTCCAGGCACTGCACAAGGCTCTCCAGGGCTTCATTGTGCCCCTGGAGGTCCGTCCTGCCGGTGAGCAGGGCCCATCGGGCATAGAGGATAAAGAGGTTCAGGCAGTCGGCCTCGCAATAAGCCCGCACCTGGTCGATCTCACCTCTCTCGACCATCCCCTCCACCTCAGAGCCATGCCCGCCGATCTTACCGGGCAGGCCAAGTGCATGGGCGACGTCGGATAGGCTCATGCTGGTGCAGGCACGGTAGTCGGAGAGCTGCTCCATTAGGTCGCAATGCCAGTCCGGTGCAAACCGTTGGATGTAGCTGTCCCACTTGGTGCCCCTCGCATACCAGCTCCCGGCCGAGATGCCGTGCATCATCGCGCGGACCCGAAGCACCGGCAGGTCGAACCCCTTCCCGTTCCAGGTCACGACGCGAGCCTGGCAGCCTGAGAAGTACTCCCAGAACTTCCTGAGGATCCGGGCTTCGTCCCAGTCCGCCTGCCCGCCAGTTCGACAGCACTCGACGACATAGACTTCTGACCCATCGGGGCGCTTCTCGATGCTGGCCTGCACGAAGGAGATAGCGACGATCCGGTTCCAGATCGGCTTGGACGGGAACTTGTCCTTGGGCCAATCAGGGATGAGGTCCCGGTCCGGAACCGTCTCGATGTCGAGGCACAGCACGCGATCGTGTTGAAAGGGGTTGGTCACATACGGCATGATAGTCTCCTCGATCACTGGTTCAGGAGCGGCTTGCGCCTGAAGGTTTGCACGGCCTGCTCCCAGCTCTCCGCCTCAGCACCGGGACGCAAAAAATCGGCAGTGCTCACCCGAATGACTGGCTGGACCCCAGCGAAGAAGAGCACCTTCTCCAGGGAGCACGCGACCACGGCGCTGATGTCATAGTCAGTTTCCGCGTAAGCGTAGGATCCGCTCCCCGTGCGCGGGTTGCCCCGCACGAACCGATACTCCCACCGGCCCCGGACAGGTCGGCTGCGGCCCTTCACCTGCACGCGGAGGATCAGACCTTGAAGGTCGACAACAATGTCGTACGGCAGGTCGCGCCGTGTATCATGCGCGTCGAAACCAGCATTAAGCAGTTTGAAGAGGACAAGTGCCTCAGCGGCATCGCCAGCACGTACGTCATTGCGTGTAAGCCGGGGCTTCAATGTTTCGTTGGGGTCATCGAATAGCGAGAATTGGAGCATAAGGTCTCCTTTCCCGACGCAGCCGTGCAGTAACGCGGACGCAAGAAGTCGCGCCCTGACTGCAGTCAGCATCGAGCTACTGGATTTCGGTTGTAAGGGTGAGATGTCGGGAACGCGTCGTGCGCGCTCAAACTTGTTAGCTGAACGTCCGCATGGCGACCTTCTCCTTGTCCCTATGCGACAGGCAGGTGTAAGGTCGACCTCGCTCGCCAGAGCTGGAGGCAACTCCACCCAGGACCGCCGACACCTAGGAAGGTCGGCGGTCTTTTCCTTATCGCGCACCTCTCGTGCGGGAGGCTCGCTACGGCTCGAATCGAACCATGAATCAACTCTTAAACCCGCACCGTTAACCTATTGACGCCTGTGCGCCGCCGGCTCCCGGAATCCCCGATTCCCACACCGCCCTGCCACAAGCTCTGTGCTCCGCTTGACTCTTTTGCGGCATTACCTTTCCCGTTTCGCAGTGTCCGATATGCAATGTAGCGGATGCAGCCCGGATCGCGACGTTGGTAGCGCGTGACAAACCCGTAAACCCCGAGGACAACCGGACCTGTCCACAGCTACTCTGTTAGAACCGAAGTGCCTGCTGGGTGAACATAAAAGGAACGAGTACCGGAGGCACTTGAACTGCGACACCGCATTGGACTTCGAAGCCCCGACTTCTACGCCGCAAAAGTGGAGCAGGTCGTCTGAGCCGCGCAATAGCCGTCTCGCCAAGTTTTTCGACTTCTTGCCAAACGTCTGGCCGGTAGGGATCAGCGGCCCCATTAATCTAGGCCTTGCGCACCGCGCGGTTGGCCGACTCCCGGCAGCATCCGGCGCGGGCCGCAATCGAAGTCGTAGCGAGGCACGGGCACCTCTCTCGTGTCTGCAATAACGCTTGACCGGCCGGAAGCGTGACTGTTACAGACTTGGCAACGAACGATGCCTAGCAAGTCGTAACAGGGGGCTCACATGGCAAACGGCAAATTCGTCTCCTACTGCCGTGTCTCGACCGCTCGCCAAGGTGCGAGCGGTTTGGGCCTCGAGGCGCAGCGCAAGGCCGTGACGGACTTCCTGAACGGCGGAAGCTGGAGCCTCATCGCCGAAGTCGTGGAGGTGGAGAGCGGCAAGCAGTCAGATCGGCCGAAACTCGCCGAAGCTCTCCGCCTCTGCCGGCTGCACAACGCAACCCTTGTCATCGCGAAGTTGGATCGGCTCTCGCGCGATGCGCACTTCCTGCTCGGCTTGCAGAAGGCCGGGGTCGATTTTGTTGCCGCCGACAACCCGCACGCCAATCGCCTCACCATCCACATCCTGGCCGCCGTCGCCGAAGATGAGGCCAGACGCATTTCCGAACGCACCAAGGCCGCTCTAGCCGCCGCCAAGGCCCGCGGCGTGAAGCTCGGGGGCGATCGGGGCAACTTCGCCTCCATCGCCGCCCAAGGCCGCGCAAAGGGCCGCCAGGTCGTCACAGCGAACGCACAGGCCCGCTCCGCCGACCTCATCGAAATCGTCCGTGATGTGCAAGCGGGTGGGGCCGTGTCGCTCCGGGACATCGCCGCCGGTCTCAACGAGAGGGGCATCCCGACACCCCGCGGTGGCGTGTGGTCGGCCGTGCAGGTCAAGCGCGTCCTAGAACGGGCGGCGTGATGGAGAGGCATGGCCTACGTGCGGGGAAGCCGGGAAGGGGCCCGCTCTGCGAGCTAAAGGGCTAGGGTGAGGTACTGACTGAGCGCACCACGTCGCACGAAAAGCCCCTTCCGGCGTCCCTGGGTCGGGAAAGCACAAGCCGGCACGGATCCTATCAAGAGGCCTCTGTGATGGCCCCACTGGTGACGTGACGGTGCGGCAGCTTGACCACACAACCTGCATCGACAAGTTACTTATGGATGAGCACGGGGCGTGTCGCGAACTCTCGCGTGAGCAGCAGGACTGGCAGGTCCGTGATGGGGTTATTCCGAATGTATGATGTCTGTTGTCGCCTCGCAGCTTTCCTTCTAGTCGCAATGCTCCCAGGACGGGCCGCCGCCGAACCTATCTCGTTCCGAGGCGTCAACTGGGCGATGTCTGAAGCAGATCAGGTGGCGGCCTTGGAAAAGCAAGACTTGACTTGCATTCGGGAGGCAGGATGGGGGAAAATTGGTCTTTTCTTTCCAACAAGTGCCACGCTAATTGGATTAAGACCTAGAATTATCTGCATCCAGGGGACCAATAACCAAGGCGCAGTCGAACAGTTGCGCGCTAGCTTCCAGGAATGGACCAAAATATGCGACGTACCGAATAAAGAAGGATACCTTAGTCTAGAATGTATTTCATTTAAAAAATTCAATAACTTGAAAGATTCCTTGGAGCGAGTTCGTTTTACAGACGATGACGAGATCGTTTTCAATTGCAATCTAGTTTCTACATGTGGTTTTGATGTTGTATTGGTAGTTAGACAGCTTCAATCCAAAATAATAGAAAAAGATTTCTACGTTCCGACGGGAAAATCCAACACTGCTTGCGCAGATGGTCCTGATGGTGATGCCATTTGTGTCAATAGCTACAGGAATGATATTTGGCTTATGAAGAAGCCATTCGGACAAAATATGAAATTCAGATTTTTTAGTCTATCACAAAGAGCAATGGAAAGTCCGATAAAGAACATGAATTCATAACCATAGCGTGGTGTACACAAATGGCTGACAGAATTCTCTTGAGTTTTTGTAACGGTGACGTCGTTATCTGCGCAAGTCTTGATGAAGCGAAAGAGAAAGCAAGCTCTCGTTCTCACGAGGAGGGCCGAATTCTGGTCGAAATTATCCCTGAGGGTGGAGGTCCGATGATTGAGCTAGAATTTGATAGAAATTCTTGCGATTGGATTTCAGTCAGGTAAAGCATGAGAGGTTGGCCGCCGATCGCGGCCAACGCGATTTCGTCCAACAACATCACGTCGATGGGCTCTAAGCCGAATTGCCGGCGCAGGGTTGTGGGGAGACGGTGCACACGTTCCTCAACGGCCGTTCGTGGGAACTCCTCGGCGAGTTTGTGGAGGTGGAGTCGGGTCGGTCCTCTGACCGGCCAGAGCGCGACAAGGCTCTGGCCCGGCGCCGGGTGATGGGCGCCACCCTGGTGGTTGCCAACGTCTCCCGGCTCACCCGCAATCCCGACTTCATGGCGCGCCTGGTCCTCAGGGGTCTCCTGGCGCACTCTCTTGGTCATTCGAATATCCCTCCTGTTGGGGTTGCCTCGCAGCCCGGTTCATCGTCCTGCAGCAGCCGATCGAGGGTCCGCCGCGCGTCTCTGTCCTGGCGCCCACGTTCCCGCGCGCTCCGCGGGCCTGGTCTATGGCTGCGGTGCCACTCTTCATGACGCTGTCGCTCGGCTGGCGTCATCGCAGCGAGGCGCTCGGCCTTCGCCTTCCGACGCCTGGCCTGGTCCGCCAACTTCCTCGCGATCTTGTCGACGGCGCCGGGGGCGCGGGCGGGTGGCTGGGGTTTATGCCAATCCGGACCTCTCGGCGTCAGCCCGCCGTGATACCTGCAACGGCCGTTCTCGAGGGCGAGCTGCTGGCAGGGTTGGCCATCATGTTTCCGTTTCGCACCACACTTGGGCTTAAGGTGTCGCGTGGCATTAATGCGCCGCAGGGTCTGGCGCCCGATCTCGCGGGACGCCGCCGATCGGCTCCACGCCAACAGATGGCGGGTGTTTCCTGGGCCACGTCTCACGGCGCCCTCCTTTGAACTATCCGCGCATTTTCCCCTCGCGGAACGGACCCGATGCGGAAGATAGGAACGACCATAGAGTGTCGTTCCGATATTCCGCTTTGCATCGTTGGAATATTCCAGTTCATTCCGATTTATTCCGCTTCTGCTAAGTGACTGATTTCACGCGAAAACGTCCATTCCGATCGCCATTCCTGTTGCGGGCCGATCCATTTTTTCTAATTCGGCGGGGCCGATCTCCTCAAAGAAAGCGGAAGGTCCGGTCGGAGCCGGCCGTGCAGCCCATTTTCCGCGGGCCGGAGAGACGACGATGTTTTTCTTGGCTAGGTTCTTGAGGTGCGCACGCACCCCTTCCGGATTGATGTCGAGCTGCTGTTCGCGCAGGAAACCCGCCACTTCCTTTGGGGTCACGCCGTTGCTGTCGGACGCGGCCAGAGAAATCAGAGTGCTGAGCGCGTCGAGGATGGTTTGTTCGGCGGGTGTCGCCTTCCCGACTGCGACGGCGTCCCGGCCGGTCAACTGGATCGTGCAGGATGTCACCGGGTCGCCGTCGTCGTCTGTGCCGATGGTGACGGTCTCCAGCTTGAAGGCGGCATGGTAGTTTTTCTCCAGGTCTCGCTGCTTGGTGACGGTGATGCTGGATGCCTCCGACAATGCTGCGACCTCGATCTCGGTATCCGTCGCGGCCCGAAGCAGCGAGTGCCCGCGCGCGCCACGCGCCAGGTTTTTGCCTGTGTGGTGCACGACCATGACATGGGCGCCGGTCTCGGCGCGGATTGCATCGAAGTGCGCAACGATGGCGCCCATGTCGGTTGATGCGTTCTCGTCTCCGCCGGCGAGCGCGCGGGACAGAGTATCAATGACGACTAACCCGACGTCGGCGATGCGCCGAATGGCATTGATGATCAGCTTAAGGTCAGCCTTCGGGTCAAGCAGGTTCACCGGCGCCAGAATAAAGTGGAAATTCGCCTGAGCGGCGGCACCGCCGAACTTTTTGACCAATGCCGCGGCACGCCTGCGGGCGCCCCGCCCGCCTTCTGCCGCGATGTAGAGGACCGGCATCTGTGTGGTCTTCATCCCGCCCCAGGGAAGCCCAGCGGCGACATGAAAGGCGATGTCCATAGCGAGGAAGGTCTTGCCGGTGTTGCTCTCCCCATAGAGGACAGAGAGCGTCTGCTGATCGAGGAAGCCCTTGATGAGGGGGCGCGTGGACTCTGTGAGAGCCGACGCTGCCGCGTCTAGGAGAGTTAGGGTATCGAGGCGCCTGGTTGCTGTTGCCTGTGCGGCCTCGCGCAGCTCAGCGGCCTTCTCCCGCCTCTCCTTGGCCTCGCGCAGCTCTGCAGCCTCGAACGGGTCCTCGGGCTCGTCGGGGATGACGTCGAACCATGACTTGGCGTAGTCCGGCCACTGGGTGAGGCGCCACGCGAGGCTGTAGAGGTAATGCGCCCCGATCCTGTAGCCCTTGTCACCGGGCTTCATACGGCGCCAGTCGGCTTCCACAGTCTCGGGATTGTTACCAGCCGGATTGTTGTGATCACCCGGCCATTGCTCACACCACCATTGCCACAGGTCAAACGCCTCGTTAGGGTGGTCGGGCAGGGCCGCCTTGAGGGCGTACCCGACACGCAGGTACTCCTCCCGGCTTCTGAACTCGTTGGGGATCGCCCGGACGGCGGACCGGACTAACTCCAGGTCGCCCCTCAACGATCCTTGATCAACGGGCGGCCCCTTGTGCCCTGCGCCTTCCTGGATGATGGGGCTAGGGGCCGGTAGCTCGAGCGCCAGGTCGGAGAGAAATCCCAGCGGGGGTGCGTGCATGTCATCCATCACAGCACCCCTCCGGGGCGCCGCCGTGGCAGATCCGAGAACGGCGCCGGCGGCACAGGCCAGTGGTACGGCTGCCGTGTCACGGGGTGCTCGCCCCACGCGACGAACTGCCGGCCGTCCGTGAGCAACTCCACCCGGTCGTTGTTCTCGCCGAATTCAATTCGGGCGTAAGGCACGGGACCGGCCGTGCGGATGATGTAGACGGCCCTGGGCGCCCGGCCGACCCGCATGGGTACTTCGCCAAAGCGCCGGCGGACGAAGCCGTTGATAATGGCCGCGCAGCGGTCGTCTAGGGTGTCAGCGTCAATGGCGACGAGCGAGGTTCCATCGCCTTGGTCTCCTGTCTTAATGCCGACGCCCGCACCCATCGCGTGCCAGGTGTGGCAATCCTCCTCCGTCGCCTCGTAGCGGATCCAATCAAACCCCCGCCAGAACCCGTCCTGACCACGGATCCCGACGGCCTTGCCGCGTGCAGCGGGCTTGATAGAGGACTTTGGGGAGAGCGGCGCATCCGGGGGGATCACGGGTACGAGGCGCCGGTATCCAAGCGACCAAAAGTGCAGAAATGGGTTATTGGCGGAAGGACCCGCCTGCGCTATGTTGCTCATGCACAAAGACTTTCACTTTCGCGACGGCCGCCCCGACAGGCGCGCCGTCGTTTCTGTTTTCAGGACATGCGTTCGCGCAGCATCTCGGCGATCGGCCGGCACTTGTCGGGCCTGCGAGCCCGTGCCTTGCCCTGGCAGGTGCAATGCCAACCACGGGAGCTGGCGCAGTAGTCCTCGTGCCAGACGACGGCGCGGTTGATGCCTCTCCCGAGTTCAAGGGTCCCACCCGACTGGATAAGGACGTTAAAGGACCCCTTGAGCGGCTTGCGGCGGTGCGCTGCCGCGGCTCTGCGCTGATGGCGGTTCATCAGGAGCGCCTCCAATTCGCGCGGGCTGTCTCCGCCCGCTTCTGGCGCGCTGCCTTGCCGCGATCGGACGCCGACCAGTCCTCGGCGCTATCGATGAGCTCGATAAGGCTCCTCGTGACAACGAACGTCCTGCCTGCGAGCCGTTTGAACTGGAGCTTTCCTTGCGCTTCGAAGCGATACAAGGAGGCGACTGAAGGGCCTCCGACGACACTGGCTGTATCGAGAGGAAGAAGTGGGCAGTCGCGCCAGCTGATCTGGTTGGCGCGGGGCATGTTGCGCTTGGAAAGATTGTCGTCTGCGCGCACGTCGGGCGCTGCAAGGCGTGGCCTCGGCATCCTGCTGTCTCCTGAACGGAAGGGCGAAATCGGCTGTTGGCAGATCAGTCAGAAAAGACAGATTAGTCAGGTCAGCAGGTTCGTCAGGTCAGCAGAATCAAAGGGCGAGATTATTGTCGCCCCTTGATTGAAGTAATATCCGTGATGGCCCTGAATGTCAACGCGTCACGTGCGAGAGATAACTCCGCACGACATACGCGTGACATACAAATACACGGAATTGATGTCTACTTTCATGAGTTACTTCGTAAATTTAGCTTGATGCGGCGTCTATTGCGCGGAGATGCGTCGGCTCAACAGGTGCTAACGGCGTGACAGCCCGGCGAGCGAGCTCCTCCGTCGCGTCCACAATAAAGGCAGCGTAGTGCTTCTCGATCATCGCCGTGCTCGTGTCGTGAAGAGCGGCAACAAGACGAACCGGCAGGCCGGCACGCAAGCCTCGGACGATGGAGCTGTGGCGAAGGGCGTACATCACGGTGTCGGAGGGTAGGCCAGCCGCGGCGATCGCCTTTGCCCACGGGCGGTCAGTTTCGCTGGCGGACTTCCACGCAACCCGCTCGACGCGCTCCCAGGTGAAGGGGCCGACCTGCCGCTTGAGCCAGTGTGTCAAAAGAGGCTCATGTCCGCGACGGCCAGCTAGGGCAGGGCGCAGGCGGTCAATCACATCGTGACCGACCGGAACGGCGATCCGAGCCGCAGGCTTCGCGCTGCGGCCCTTCTTTGCGGCCGGCACCATGATTCTAAGGCGATCGGCCTGGACATCCGCTATCGTTAGGGCAGCGAGCTGTGAGAAGCGCGCTCCCGTGGCCGCAGCTAGGAGAACGAGACGTCCAAGGTCCCCTTCCTCGTCGATGCCGAAGGCAGCGTCCACCACCCGGCGAACGTCGACATCCGACAGGATCTGGCGGCGTGCCTCAGTGGCCGCGGGCAGCGCCTTAGTCCCCGCCCTGATTTCTGCGGCCACATGGGCTGGCAGCGCCTGCCGGTGCAGATCGACAGCAGCGTTGAGGGCAGCACGGACGTCGTTCAGGAGACGGTTGACCGATGCGGGGCTTAGGTTCTTGGCGACCCTGCTCCGCCAGAGGTTGATCGTTGGGACCGTCAGCCTGCTCAGACGGGTCTCACTAAAGGACGCATCCCCCAGAACGTGCTTGGTCAGCCTCGAGAGGGCATCCCGGCCGTGAACAGAGCGCGCTTGCCTCTCCATTATGTAGAGGTCGATGGCTGAGCGGACAGTCGGCTCCGTGCCCCCGCTAGTGTCGCTCGCCTCCATGGCTGCGTACTTCAAGCGCGCCCATTCGAGAGTGGCGTTGACGGCTTGCGGGTAGGGCAGGGCGCCCGGAAGAGCGCCTTGGTCATCGGCAGGCGCAAGGCGCTCCTCCACCCGCCGTCCATCCACGACCATCTTGGCAATCCAGGACCCTGGCCCACGCTCGGCCCTGCGATAACCAAGCGACACACCACCCCGACCACCAGACACGCCGTGCCAATAGGGGTTCCGGCGCGGTTGCAGGCGTGCTCGCTTCGCCGGGCTGTCGATAGATGCCGTCTTGCTCATGCTGCGTCCCACAGATCGTCCCACACAGTGGGATATGATAAGCATGAGAAAGGGGAGGAGAGAAGATCTTTCTTGTCAGTGCTTTATTGCTCTCGTGGACATCATGAATATTCACGTGAACGCCCTCTCACGGCGAAAACAGGGGTTCGAGTCCCCTTGGGAGCGCCAAGCCTTTCCTAAGTGCTTGGACCAGCTACGATCCCTTGTTTTTCAATGGCTTGCGTCACGATTGGTCCGTGACATATTCCGTGACAAACGAGGGACCCATGGGCCTGCCCCCAGACTGCACCCTTTGCCGTAAGACCCGAAACATCGTTTTCGAGAAGCGGTGGCCGAAGCACCTTGAGCATTTAGCAACTCGCCGGAAGTTTCGTCGCAGCCTCGGCACAAAGAATGTTGAAGAGGCGTGGGTGAGACGCGGCAAAGTCAAGCTTGCCTATGATGCAGAGATAGTCGCGCTTGAGCGGCAGCTTCAGGGTCGGCCTCACCCCGCAGCGCAACCATCTACTCCTCCAGTCTCCCACCGGACCGTAGGTTCGGCAGTTGAGCATTGGCGCGAATCCGAAAAGCGTCGCCGCTTCGACCGCGTCATGCACGGCTATACCAGCGGGGATGACAATAAAAAATTTAGAGATGAAGTCCGACTCGCTGGCGCGTGTGGAACTGAACCCGAATTCACCGACCCAGGCCACGAAGAGTGGTCGGCCTCAAACTACGAAGCTGTCGAACGCATAGCGCAAACCATTCGAACTCATGCTGCGTTCGAGCTTTCACCACGAGAGGACGCTTATTGGTTCATGGGGAAGATGGTCAGCGATGCCTGGAGAGCCATCATTGAAGATGAGAACCTGTGGCGGCGCTTAGACCTTACGAACACCCCTGTCGGTGAACCGCCACCATTCAAGCCATCGCGACTTTTGTCCGTCGTGTACGAGCGCTTCATCCAAGAAAAGGGTTATGCACGGACGATACTCCGGGAGCATCGGACGACTTTCAGACGTTTTCGCGAAGTCATTGGTGGCGATCTGCCACTTCGCGATATTCGTAGACACCATATAGCCTCATACAAAGAACTTTGCTTCCGAATTCCAGTCGTAATGAATAAAAACCAGTTGCAGCGGCCCATAGTTGACGTTGTCAGTGAAATAAATCAAAAACAGTTGAAGCGCTTGGACATTGTCACTGTTAGAAAGCACATGGGTTTTCTATATACATTTTTCCGGTGGGCCAAGCAGCAGGGAGAGATCGACGAGAATATCGTAGACGGGTTAGTGCCTGCAATCCCGCGATCCCGCGCTCGAATGAAGACCAAGAATCGGAAGTCATTCACACCACAAGAAATTGAGCATTTTTTCACCTCCCCATTGTTCCATGGAGCAAGATCACCGCTCCGCCTTAAGGAACCGGGAGATCATTTTGTTTGGGATGAGCGATTTTGGATTCCCATATTGGCTGCACATACGGGAGCAAGCACGTCGGAGTTGGGCTGGTTAGAGCCGAAGGATATTCAAAATACTGATGGAATATGGTGGCTCAACATTACGTCAATCTCAGATGACCAAGATGATGAAGAGGGACGCTCACTTAAAGCTGAGGCACGTCATCGAAAGATGCCCCTTCATCATCGTGTCATAGAGATCGGCTTCATAAGATATGTGCAGTCTTTGCCAAGGGGCACTAAGCGCATCTTCCCGCGCATGGTTCCTGACAAAGAGGGACGAATTTCAAAAGTGTTCTCTCAGAACATGAGTCGATATATTCGAGCTATTGGCATTATTGATAGACGGAAGGTATTTTATTCACTGCGGCACGCTTTTAAGGATGAACTTCGTAGCAAGAAAGTAAAAGCACCAAAATACCTACAAGATGCACTTATGGGGCACGCAGAGGAAGGATCAGGGGGCGACTACGGGGAGGGTGTGGAGCTTGCGGCTCTGGCTGAGGTAATTTCCAAGATGGAGATACCGGGCTTTCCAGCGGACATTCGACGATTCAGAGGCTAAAGTTCAGGAGAACTCTGTTCCCAACGCACCCATACGTTCATCCCGATCGGCGGCTGAGATCAACGCGCGGAATGGTGGGGCGAGAGTCGGATAGCTCAGGATGGTTGAACGCGATGGCTGAAGTCCGAAGAAGGTAGGGGCTGTGCAATGACATTAGCGAAGTCGTGTCTCTTAAGCAGCTAATGGTTAGTCTAAGCAGGCACAATCGTCGCAATCGCTACTCGACATTCGCGATGTTTGGCTCGCGATGGATTTCGATTGCGCGAATTCGAATCCATGAGAACCTCATTCCACCGAGGTTTTCACAGAGCATTCATTGGATCACAAGCCCTCGCGCCATTCCCCTCGTCCGCGTCCTTACGATGGCTGGGCGCTTGAAGCCGCCACCCGTCTGGACCGAGCGTCCCCCGGTTTCCTGGCTGGTTCGTTCGCCAGCAGCAGCCTCAAGCGGCAAGCTCATTTCGCTTCGTTCGCTGCCATCATCCAAGAAGACCCTGCTGAGATCGCAAAGCGGCTTCGGGAGCATGCTCCTCCCCACGTCGTAGTGACCTCGCCCGAACCGCTGGCACAGATCGCGCAGTACCTTCTCACCCTCCGCGCTCGACCCATCCTGGAAGCGGTCTACGGCTCCTGTCCCAGAGGACTGGTTGGGTTGATGAGCCGATTGGGCGCTATGCCCATCTCCCCCGATCCTGGTCTCTACCGGCTTGCCTGGAGCCTTTTCGCCGAACCCTACCACTGTGACCGCGCGAAGCTCCTAATGCAAACCGAGGGCTTCATCGCGGCTCGTCGAATTCGTGTCGTCAGTCACCTGGACGGCATCCTGCTTTGCAGTTCGGTGCTCGACCGCCTTGCCACCCCTGGAGATGCGCTCAGCCTGAAGGAGGCAGTCAAGCTCATCCAGGCTCTGGTGCCCGACGCCACTGACGATCGGCTGGCGCAGTCCCTGGATGCACTCGGTCCCTACAACGGTAGTCTACACTCTCGGACACAGGGGCTCTCCACGTGGGTTCTGCGGTGGCTTACGAGGATCGAGCACGCGCCTGTCCGTGGTCCCTTCCGAGACGGTGATCCTGCTCTCCGCCTCCTGGTCGGAAAGGGACTGATCGATGCGGGACGGCGATACCGAAACTGCGCCAAAGACTTCCTCGGCCATGTCGCCCTGGGGCGGGTGCTCTTCTACGAGTGGACCAGGGAGCCGAGTGCGATCATCGAGTTGAAATGCCTACAGGATGGTCGAGGTCAGCCCTTCTTCTCCGCTGGCCAGATCAGGGGTATCGGCAACGCCCGACCTCCTCTGGAGACCCTCAACGCCATCCGGGCAAGGCTGTGCGCGGCTGGAGTGCTGTTCAACGGCGCTGCAATCGGGCAGCGGGCTCCGCTCCACGGCTTGCTCAGAATTCTCGACGACGAGGAGCCCAGCGACGCCTACGTCAGCTACCTGCATGAGCTGGAGGAGCTTGTAGAGATCGATCGCATGGAGGCTGCGTGATGGACGCCCTCATCATGACCGTCCAGAGTGCTACTCTTGCGCGCGAAGTTCTCCGGGACCACCGTGGCACCACCATCGGCAGGGTGAAGCTTCAGCGCCTCACCGGCAAGCTCATCGCCCGCGACGCTCATGGAGTGGTCGTCGGCACCTACGATCCTCGCTCGAACGAGACCCGCGACGTTCATGGCCGAGTGATCGGTCGAGGAAATTTGCTCGGGGCGCTCCTGCGAGTGGAGAGCCGGTGAGGGTCGTCCTCGGACTCCTGGCGCTGGGCTGGCTCGCGGAAAGGCCCTGGGTGCAGGTCCTCGTGGCTGGGGTGATCCTCGTTGGACTCGCGATCTTTGTCTGGGTGTGGATGCAGCAGCTTCTGGAGACGGAGCCCTCCGCTGCGACCTGGACGCGGGTGGAGCCTCGTTTCGAGCCCTGGCCCACCCAGGACCAATCTTTCGAACGACCGAAGCTGCTTCGCCGGATTGAGCAGCTTGAACACGACCTGGAAGAAGCACGAGGCACGGTCGAAACCCTCCGAGCCCACAACGAACAGCTTGAACGCGATCTTCAGATTGCCAGGACCGCAAAGCCGAATTCTCGTTCCAGCCCGCTGTTCCGACGCGTGGGATTAGATGAGGACGTACCGGAATGGGTCGCTCGGGCGGTGCGTCGAGAGTACCGGAAACGGTTGCACCCTGACGGAAGACATGGGAGCCAAAAGGTGGAAGCCGAGCGTCGGTTCAAGGAAGCCGAGGGAGTCTTCGACCAGATTTGGAGGACCAGGGGCTTCCGATCGTGAGAGTTAACCGATCAGGCCGATACCCGCATCGCCGTCTGCTGGATTAGATGACGTGCGAACCTCTTCCTGGATCATGGGAGCCCGAACGAGGAGCCGATGACCCCAGCATCGCGTCCTTTTCACACCCGAGCCTCACTTCGTGCTGACCTGGAAAGCCTCGGCCTCAGACCCGGCGACACCGTTATGGTGCATGCGGCATTACGCCGGGTAGGACGCCTCCTAAACGGCCCGGACGCGCTTATTGGCGCGCTCCTCGATGTAGTTGGCACCCAGGGCACAATCCTCGCCTACACCGACTGGTATGGGGCCTATGACGAGTTGCTGGACGAGCATGGGCGTGTCCCCGAAGAGTGGCGCGAGCATGTGCCTCCCTTCGACCCCAGTACCTCTCGCGCTATTCGAGACAACGGCATCCTCCCTGAGTTCGTCCGAACGACACCGGGTGCGAAGCGGAGTGGCAACCCTGGTGCCTCCGTGGCCGCGATCGGCTGGGCTGCGGACTGGTTCACGGCTGATCATCCGCTCGACTACGGCTACGGCGAAGGCTCGCCGCTGGCCAAGCTGGTCGAGGTCCGGGGCAAGGTCCTGATGGTGGGGGCTCCGCTCGACACCATGACACTCCTGCATCATGCCGAGCACCTCGCGCGCATCCCCAACAAGCGTGTGCGGCGTTACGAGGTGCCTATTGTCAGCCCGGATGGAGTGCGATGGAGCATGGTGGAGGAGTACAACACCTCGGAGCCGGTGGTGCCGGGCCTACCCGAGGACTACTTTGCCACGATCGTCCGAGAGTTCCTCGCCTCCGGGGAGGGAGCGCAAGGCATGGTAGGAGAAGCGCCCTCGGTGCTCGTGGCCGCAGTGAGCATCTGCGCATTCGCCGTTGAATGGCTGGAGAGGAATGCCGGTTGAAGGCCCGTTACCCTCTCAGCATACCCGCACCGGAGCGGTGGCAGCGCTCCCCTGGCTGCTGAGCCAGTCATAGGCGGAGGCAATCTTCACTCGTTGAAGCCGATCGAGAAGATCGTGGTCCACCGGGCGAACTCCGCATCGAGAGCGTGCGTGCTCACAGATGCGGTCGAATAGCTGCGCGGTGACCCAGGTGTCAGCGCTGGCCCGGTGCAGCCGGTCAGGCGTACTAATCCCGACCTCCCGCACGATACTGCCGAGGCGATAGCTCGCCCGACCTGGAAACATCCGCCGCGCCAGGAGGAGCGTGCACAGAGTGCGGACCTCACGTCCACTGAGGAACGGGTCGGCCTCATGCTCCAGAAACTTGCGATCAAAGCCAATGTTGTGGCCGATCACAGGGGAGGACCCGATAAAGGCCACCAACTCACGCATCACGACCGGCGACTTGGGCGCGTGTTGGAGCATCTGCGTGGTGATGCCGGTGATCTGTGTGACCTCAGCGGGTACCCTAACTCCCGGATCGACGAAGTTGAGAAACTCCTCACCTGAACGGCCATCGACCACTTCGCGTGCCGATACTTCGATCACTCGTGCGCCCTGGGTAGGGCTAAGGCCCGTGGTCTCGAAGTCAAGAACCACGAGACGACCGCTGGGTGCGCACTTCAGCGGCTGTAACCTTCCAGTCGGCTGGGCAACAGAAAGACTCGCACCGCCAGCGAGCGGTACTCGATCAGGTGCCGCGCTGGTACGCTCCAGTGTAGCAGGCAGGAAAGGGGCAATCTGGCCAATCCCGATTCGCATCGAACGAGAGCTACCCGCAAAAGGTTTGCCAGACCAGTGGCTGCCGGTTCGACCTTGGTCTGCCCATCTTGGGTTAGCCCTCGCACTACGTTTGCGCCGCGCGGGGCACGAAGTGGCCGAGGCGACCGGTGGCCTCTCGGTCACTCGGCCTTTTTAGAACCAGTGTCCATGCGCTGGATCAGGTGGCTCTTCGGCATTGGTCGTCCCAGCAGGTAGCCTTGGCCGTAGTCGCACCCCGTTGCTTTGATCACCTCAAGATCGGCTTCCGTTTCGATCCCCTCTGCGACCACCTCGCATCCGAAGCGATGCGCCATCTCTACGATGGTGCGGCAGAGGTCCGCCTTGACAGGATCGAGGGCACATCCATCGACAAACGCGCGGTCGATCTTCAGCGAAGAGAAAGGCAGATCACGCAAGCGCGCGAGAGACGAGTAGCCCTGACCAAAGTCGTCGAGCGACAAAGCAATATCGTAAATCTGAAGCTGCGCTGCGATCTCCTGGGCAAAGGGGATGTTCTCCAGGATTTGGTCCTCCGTCACCTCCAGCACCAGACCGGGCCATGACTGGTCCTTTGAGCGGCTCTGCCGAACAAGCTGAGCGATCGGCATGGTCAGAAGAGCGCTTACAGGTGCGTTGACGGAAAGCAGAAGGGGATGCCCGATCTGGTGGAACTCGTCCCAGTCTTGTAGCGCTGACAGGAGAACAAACTCCGTCAGCCGAGCCAGGGCCTCATCGCTGGCTCTGGCCAGGAAGGCATACGGGCCGACAATCCCGTGCTCGGGATGACGAGCGCGGATCAGTCCTTCTGCACCAACCGTCGCTCCCGTGCGCAGGTCCACCTTGGGCTGATACCATAGCTCCAGCCAGCCCTGATCAAGAGCCTCATCGAGAGTGAAGCTTGCGCCCACAGGCGGCACGGAAAGCTGCACTGCCGGTGCGGTACTCTCCGATGCGGAAGTAATTGCGCCAAGTTCCTCCACTGCTCTTCGAATTTGACTAAGCCGGAATGGCTTTGCCAGCGGGGGCAGGAAGCGGAAACCATAGCGCTCGCCCACGGCTTTGACGCTGTCGAGGACACCCTCTCCCCGCCCACTCATCAACTGGATGGTGCCCTGGTAGCCCTTCTCGGCCATCGCGCGAAAGGCTTCGATCGCGTCGCCCGTCCCGAGTTCAAGATCGAGGAAGATCAGGTCCGGCGTCCGTGTCTCAAGAGTCGAAGCGACACTGGCGACATCGGCAAACTCCATCACATCGAAGGTCTCACCATCGAGACAGGCCCGCACAAGCTGTCGAACGGCGGGCTCATCATCCAGGATGAAGATCAGTTGCTTCTCCGAGTGCATGGGTTGTGTTCTCAAAGCCGAGTCACTCCAACACCTTTCTGAGAGCTACTGCGAGTTCCTTGCGCCGATAGGGCTTGCGCAGCAGCGGCGTGTCCGCATCCGGCGTGCCGTGTTCCTGAAACACTTCCTCCGGGTAGCCAGAGGTCAACAGAACCCGTAGGTCGGGTTTGATCTCTCGGGCACGCCTTGCCAGTTCGATGCCGCTCATCCCCTTTGGCATCACCACATCGGTGAAGAGCAGATCGAAGCTTTGGTCCTGCCGCAGTACATCCAGAGCATCCGGCCCGGCTGAGACGGCTTCGATCCTATAACCGAAGCTCACAAGCTGGGAGCAGACGAAGTGCAGAACCTGGGGCTCGTCCTCAACAACCAACACCCTCCCGCCGCCCATTGTGGTTCCTGCGACTTCACTCTCGACGGGTGCCTGTATGCTGAACTTGTCGATAGCAGGTAGTAGGATGGTCACTGTGGTGCCCTGGCCGATTGCACTCTCGATGCTGACGTGCCCTCCTGCCTGCTCCACGAAGCCATGGACCATCGCCAGCCCCAAACCTGAGCCCTTGCCGACCGCTTTGGTCGTATAGAAGGGCTCGAACACACGGGCGAGCACCTCAGGGCTCATGCCCGTCCCAGTGTCACAGATCGAGACGAAGACGACCGGCTGCCCGGCTGGGACAGAACCGTCCCTCACCGTCGCGACCCTCTCGCCCGTTCTGATCGTGAGGGTACCACCTTCCGGCATGGCATCTCGGGCATTCACCACGACGTTCAGGATTGCACTCTCCAGGAGCGTCCTGTCGGTCAGAGCAGCGAGATCGGCCTTCTGAAGCTCCGTCGCAATCTCGATGCTGGCCGGGATGGTACGCCGCAGGAGCGACCCCATGTTCTCGACGACCTGATCGAGGTTCAGACGCTCCGGGGTGAGGGTCTGCCGCCGTCCAAAGGCCAGCAGGCGCTGAGTGAGGTCTGCGCCCTTCTCGGCAGCCTGGAGGACCATGCCAGCAAGGCTTCGGGTCTGATCAGGATCAGAGGGGTCATCGACCAGGAGTTCAGCGTTGCCGACGATGACGGTCAAAAGATTGTTAAAATCGTGGGCGATCCCTCCCGTGAGTTGACCTACTGCCTCCATCTTCTGCGACTGCCGAAGTTGCTCTTCCAGTTTCACCCGCTCCGAGATGTCACGGATCGCGCTGAGGACCGCTTCGGGAGTTCCACTCTCGTCCAGGATCAGGCGGCGACGAGCCTCCACCGGGACCCAATGACCTTCCTTATGCCGTAAGCGGTAGCTGGCGACTGTGACAGGAAGCCGGTGGGTGAACATGTCATCAAACTGCGCGGTCACCCAGGCGACATCGTCAGGATGGGTCTGGTCGGGACCTGAGATGTTCAGAAGCTCCTCAGGTTTGTAGCCGACGATCTCGCGTGACGCAGGTGATACGTAGCGTCGGACCCGATCAGGGCCGGTCAGGATGATCATATCTCCTGTGTTCTCTGCTAATAGGCGATACTGGCGCTCACTCTCCCGAAGAGCCGCATCCGCTGCCCTTTGTTGCGTTTGATCCAGAGTGGCCCCCACCATGCGGATGGCCACGCCTTCCGCATCGCGGATCAAGTACGCTCGGTCGAGAACATAAGCATAGGTACCATCGGCTCTTCGCACGCGATACTCAGCCGTCCAGTGTTCATCCCTGCTTTGGGTCGCCACCTGAATGCTGCTCGCGATACTCTGCCGATCATCTGGATGGATAAGGTTGACCCACCACGACCCTGAGGACTGGACGTTTTGTAGCGCATACCCAAACACGGGCTCCAGAGCCTCGCTGCGAACGACACGGTTGTCCCTGATGTCCCAATCCCAGATCACATCCCGCGTAGCCCTCATTGCGAGGCGAAAGCGCTCCTCACTCTTGCGAAGTGCCTGCGCATTAGCTTCCGCCTCCTCCTCTGCTCGCTTCCGGCTCGTGATGTCGATCGTGGTACCGGAAAGAATTCGATGACCCGTGGTGTCCGTGTGGAGTTCCGCTTTGTCGCCAATCCAGATGATCGTTCCATCCGGCCTAACGAACCGAATTTCCACATCGTAGGGCACACCTTCGGAAAAGGTCTTTTGGAGAGCCGCCTGATGTCGCTTCTGATCCTCAGGGTGCACCCTCTCATCGAAGTCCGTTGCTCGGTCAGAGGTCCACCCGAGAACGTTCAGTGCATTGTCAGACCATGTGAGATGGCCGGTTTCCAGGTCCCACTCCCAGGTTACTATCTGACCGCTTCGCAGAGCGCGGCGGAGGCGCTCCTCGGTGACATGCGGGTCTGGTGCGAGTTTCGGCATTGTTCCATGTGGGAGAGAGTACAAGCTTGACTGAACTATAAGGTAGCCGCCCTCGGAGTAAAACCGGTCTCAATAAAGCTGTGCCGCAGCCTTCCGCCTCTACCCTCGATTGTTGATCATCAGGTCGCATCCATGGGTCAACCCGTCGCCAGGGCCGATTTCTCCGCGTCTCGTGCGAGAAGGCACGAGCAATCCGCTCTACTCGGCAATAGGACGAAGTTCACGAGGCGGGATATCTGGCGCAACGAACCCATGTAGTGGAGGCAATTGGATGATTGTCCCGACTGGCGGGCATCCGGTGTGAGGCGCATAATGTTCCAGGGGCTATGTCTCTGAGGAGGAGACGATGGAACACAGGCCCTATGCTGAGATGAGCCGTCTGGCCGATATGCACCTCAGCCCGTCCAAGCCCACGATGATGCGCCGACAGCGCCTGGAGCGCTGGGCAGAGTTGCTGGAGCAGGAGCCGACGCGTGAGTTGAAGACTCTTGAGGAGATCGAGTGGAAGCCCAGGCCCGAGCGTCGCGCCATGCGGGCGGATGGCTCGCCTATGACGGTTGCCTTCCAGGACCCGGTGCTCAGGGCCGAGGGTCTGGCCAGTGACCGGCTGGGAGATGCCAGTGACTTCTTTGGTCTTTCAGCGGACAACGCGCATTTTGTTCTGTGCTCGTGTTTCCACGGGCGCACCATGACAGCGGGGGAAGCTGCCTCTCGGGTGCGGCGTCTGAGTTCGCCGGAATGGACAGCCAGGAAAAGTCTTGCGGTGATTGGTGGCGGTATCGCAGCCCTGCTGGTTCTCTCCACCGTAAGTGAGATGGCCCTGCGTGGGCTGGTCAATTGAACGACATGATGAGCGAGAGGCCGAGAGGTGATGGTGTTCTGCCGCAGTCCAGGAGGGTGCGGCTGGTGAGGGCGAGGAGGTCACCTGATGGAGAACTTCACACCCGTCTCCGCCCTCCTGGGTGGCCTGCTGAGAAAGCCGACAAAGCCATAATTTCCGCCATGTAGATCATCTCGGGAGGAGCGCAGGCATAGATGCGCGTCCGCTGATCAGCAGGACCGGCGGCTCTGGCTCTCTCCCGAGATGTCGTCCGTGGGGAGCCGCTACGCTGAAGCCCGTCCGGGTGCCTCAGCGATCATCGCGGCGCGCTGTCCAGGTGGTGCCATGGTGACCTCCGGTCACATGGAAGTGCTGCTCCTGCGAGCAGCGGCCAAAGGCTGGTCCTATCCACAAAAACTGTCAAGATGCTACCTCTTGTTAATGGGAGCCGTCATGCCGATCTTTCTCGACCGACACGACCTCACCGGGCTCACGGCAGCAGATGTCGCGGAGGCGCACCGCAAGGACTTGGAGATTCAGAAGCAGTACGGAGTGCGCTTTCTGACCTACTGGTTCGATGACACATGAGGCTCGGCGTTCTGCCTTATCGATGCTCCCGACATTCAGACCGCGATGCGGGTGCACGACGAAGCCCACGGTGATATCGCCAAGGATGTGATCGAGGTGGACCTCTCCGCCGTCCAGGCATTCTTGGGTCGAGTATCAGACCCTACACCGACTGGAAGAGGGGCTGCCATCTCCGATCCTGCCTTCCGGGCCATCATGTTCACGGACATCGCAGACTCGACTGCGATGACCACCCGGTTAGGTGATGAGCGTTCTGTCGAGATGGTGCGTGCCCATGATGCCCTGGTCAGGCGGGCTCTGAACGACAAAGGCGGTCGTGAGGTCAAGCACACCGGCGACGGGATCATGGCCTCCTTTGGTGACGTACCAGCAGCGGTCGATTGTGCCCGCGCGATTCAGCAGTCTTTCGACGCCTTCAACCTTGCCAGCAGGGAAAAGCTCCGGGTGCGGATCGGGTTAGATGCCGGTGAACCTGTGGCCGACAGCAACGATCTATTCGGTTCGACGGTTCAGATGGCGGCTCGTCTGTGCCAGCAGGCTGAACCTGAGATGATTGTCGTCTCAAAGACCATATGCAGCTTGCTGCCAGACCGCGTGAAGCGGGTGGACCTCGGACCACGCACGCTGAAAGGCTTCGCAGACCCTGTTTCAGTGTACGAAGTGTCTTGGCGTTAATCACGGTTTTCAGATGAAGCCTTCTCTGAGGCATGAAGCGGCACAGAATCTTACCACTACCTCGATCTATGCAATTTCGGATCGTTCGCCTCGGGCTTCAGTCTGCACCTGCCGGGCAGCCTCGACGGTCGCAGTCGCCAGTGCTGTGCGAATGCGCTCCTCGGACGCGTCTATACCTTCCGCGATGAAGTCTGCCCGTACCCGCTCGATCAGGGCTTCGTCAGATGGGGATCGAACCACTCCATCCACAATCGAGCGGACGTAGGTGTGACGCTCCGACCGGCGCAGGTCCAACTGTTCCGCCGCCCAGCGGGCGAAGAGATAGTTCTTTCGGGCCAGAGCGAGGAACCGCAACTCCTCCTCATGAGCAAACAGGTTCTCGAAGGCGCGCTCTCGCTCGTCGAACAGGGTCATGCTACCTCTCCAACTGATGCTCTGATCGGCTCCGCTGCCGGGAGTAGCTCAAGCAATGCCTGCCTTGGTGACGAGGCACCAGAGGGCTACCTCCGGCTCAAGGTCCGCCGATGACCCGCTACGCTGAAGCCCGTCCGGGTGTCTCAGCGATCCTCGCGGTACCCTGCCCAGGTGGTGACATGGTGACCTCCATTCAGAAGGAGTCTGCTGCGCCCCAATATCTGCGGCTTAAGCAGCCCAGTCCGGCTCTTCCTGCTGATCCTCACTGTCGGGGCCGAGCCTTGCCCGCGAGGCTTCCGCCAGACCGGGTTCAACGAACAGGCGCTGGAAGTCGGCAGGTGCGTATTCCTGGCCATCAGCATCGATGAGCAGGTCTCGGATACCTCGTTCGGCAAACCAGCGTGCTCGTTCCAGAGCCCCTGCCGCCGTATCGCAGGCGTAAGACACTGGCCCGCTCTCCGCGTGTCCGGTCACAATGAAGACCATGAGCCTCTCCTCCGTGTCGTGACTGATCCAGCAATCAGCCGCAAGGGACTTGTGCTGGGCTCAGGCTGCTCGCAAGACTGCCCTCGTGACCCTATCTGGACCAAGGTCTTCCGGGTTGCCGATGGCCAGGAGTTCCTCCAGATTCGTCGCGCCCGATGCAGACGGCTCTTCACACTTCCCACTGCACAGCCACACACCTGAGCCGCCTCCTCGTAGGAGAGCCCCTGAGCCACCACGACAAGCAGCACCTCCCGCTGCCTCGGCGGCAACTTCATCAAAGCCCTCTGGAGGTCCTTGAGGTCGAGGTGGGCTCCCTGTTCAGGCGGCTGATGAGGTGACTGGCATATTGGCCCTCCACATCCTCGATCTCTCGCCACCCTTGACGGTGAAGCGCGTAGAACCGGTTGCGCAGGATCGTAAACTCCCAGGCTCCAAAGTTCGTGCCCGGCTCAAAGCGGTCACGGCTGGCCCAGGCCCTGATAAGAGTGTCCTGAACCAGATCGTCAGCCAATGCACGATTGTGCGTCAGCGAGTACGCGAAGGCCCGGAGCCTCGGGATTGCTGCCAGCAGGTGATCCCGCATGGTATCGCCGGTAGCTACTGAGCACCCGGTATGTAGCCCTCGCATTGCGTCCTCCTCAGAGGAGGCTCTCCCTGTCGGCAACAAAACACAGCCCGTCGAGAGCGACTACGTCGGCCATGGCTGTCGCGTTGGGCAGGTGTACGCCGCCTGCCTTGTAGAGTACGTGAGGATAATACGTGGTCCTTTGTTCGTCGTGAACCTCATTGTGCTCCAGGTATCATCACGTCTTCAGGAGCAGAGTAGATGGATCAGCCGTATTCCAGCCCCAGGACGCCTCTTCCTGAGGAGCCCAGACTGACAGCCGGTCTCCATCGAGCTTGTCAACACGCCAGCAGGGGATCAAGCCGCCCGCTGCTGGCCGTCAGACCCGACTGCGCCTGCTACGCAGGAAGTACACGACTGCCGCCACGGTGATCGCGAACAGGAAAATCACCCAGCGGTAATCGCCCGTCCCGCCTTCTGGCGTGCCTGCCGGGGCTGTTGCTGTGGTCGTCGCAAGGACGGACGAGGCAAGAAGCAGGAATGTGCTGAGAGCAACCATGCGGCTCATTGCAGCCCTCCTATGGACTTCGTGGCCACCAAGTGTGCTGGTCTGCCAACTATACAGATAATACTATATCGGTCCCAGATTTTGAGTGCAATTCTTCAGGTTCATGGGCGCAAACCCGATTAGTCGCGTACGTGCACAATCGTGCTCATAAATGCGCTCATGATCAGCCGCAGGAGCTAACGACACCTATACTCCGAATAGTACCCGCCTCTTTGAGGGGCGTCAGGAACCGAAAATGGTTCGTCTGCTCCCGTGCCACGGAAGCAAAGCTCTCCGTCTCAGCCGTAACAAAGAACACAAAGCCAACCCAATCTCGGATAGTTGAACCTTGATTTTGTTCGATATGGATTATCATTCGCTCTGACGCATAATAGCGGGAGATGGATGCTATGCCACGGGCTGGTGTCAGTACCAACGCATCTCAGGGGCAAGCTTATCCTGTGGACCTCTCGTCGGAGATCGAGTTCACCCTTGAGGCACTTGCGAACCTGGACAGCCGCTACGCGGCGGATCGTGAACGCTTCAGGCAGTGGCCTGATCCCGATGGGGTCAAGGAAGCCTTCCTGGAGCAACTGGAGGCGCGCCATGATCGCGACCGCCAGCCGTTCATCCAGAAACTGGCTAATCTCCAGCGGGAGATGACCACCGCAAGGATGTTCGGCTCACTGGCATCCATGCACTGAGCCTCGGCGTGGCTATCGCTTTGCTACATCTACACTGTGGCAGAGTAGACGCAACAAGGTAGAATAGGATTGTCTCTGCTCTACAAAATGTGAAGCCCGAGATGACCAGCCATCGTTGTCTTCCGCATTGTTACCGACAAAATGAATGCTGGATCATAAATTGGTTGATCTCTTCAGCGGCGCAGGTCGAGCATCATGGGTGCATTTCACATTCGGTTGTGGCGCAATCAGAAGCATCTTATCGACTTTGCAGACGACCGGAGCCGCAGCATTGATGAGGCCAGCCAGAGGATTGCTGCTCTACTTCAGGACATGATGGACGAGCTACATGAGGAAGATTGGACAGGATGCCGGTTTGAGGTGACGACCTCTGCTGGGGAACCAGTCTTTACTCTCTCCGTGCTGCCCACGATGAGCGCCATGGCCCGGCAAACCCAGCATTGATGCAACTTGGTGGCTGGGAGCTGGAACTTGCGCTTGAGCCAATCATAGGCGCAATCCTCAGAGTCGATGAGGATGCTTGTAAGGTGGATGTCTTGGTTGAGGGCAGCCCAGATTCGGATGCGAGGGTCCAATGCCTCATGCGTTAGCGGCAGTCGCAGTCTTGCTCCTGGTCCTCGGCTCCTCAGCGACGGTACTGGCGCAGGCACCGCCACCGGCTGCTGCACCAGTACCCGGCGTACCGCTCACGGGTTGGTTCGAGCGTTACTTCTGGTGGTGGATCATCTTAGGGCTCGTCTCCATCGTTTGCCTCATCTGGTACTTCGCCAAGCTGCGTCGGAACTCGGGGTCTTGAGGGACCGTTCACCCCCATTTGATCAACGAGTGCAGTCAAGCTTCGCTGGACTATGAGCGGCAACGATCGTCCGCCTGCGGCTATTGACGGTTTATCGTTCCTCTTTGGCGAAATCAGGCGCATAATCACCGATCCTCAGGCCGGATCATTGGAGGCGTTCTCGCGTCTCATGATGCTATTCCCAAGAGGATTACAGTCATGCACGCCTCCCGCGCCGACAGCAGCCTTCATCGGTGGGATAACGAGGGTGGTGCCCCCAAGGTACGACGCTCTTCGCGGGCGAAGCGCTCCGCCTCTGCACCACAGGCTACCTCCTCTGTGTACTACTTCAACATCAGATCGGATCGCGCCCTCATCCAGGACACCAAGGGTTGCGCCCTTCCTGACCTTGAAGCGGCGCTTCAGGAGGCGATTGCTCTCGCGCACACCAGCATTGCGGAAGGGAACCGGATCGGTCAGGACCGGCGAAGCTGGCGGGTCGAGATCATGGATCAGGCCCAGGAGCACGTGATGACCCTGGTCTTCGCTGAAGCATACCAGTGCGGATGGCCACGAGGACACCAGGAGGACTGATCAGAACCGGTCCCGCGTACCAAATCGCTCCGGGAGAGCGCAACTGAGCACCGCCTCCGCGAGATTGCCTTCGGTATGGGAAAACTCGCGCAGGAGCGATTGTGCTACGAGCCTGTGTCCCTCGCATGGGCGTGGCGAGCAGCACGAGCCTCTCCAATGAGCGCTAACTGCTGCTCGTGCGTGAGTAGATGAATGTGCCGCAGGTGCTCACGGCGGCGGTTTGTCTTCTTCTGGTGCCGGGTCTCAGTTGGACGGCTGACTGGATGATGAGCGGCTGCGGTCATGATCTTGCCCTTGTCTGCACTCTTCGCACCGGATCAGAATGCGCTTCATAGGGAGAGAGGATGCGGTGTCTACCGCATCCCAGAGTGGGCGGTACCGCCTTCCCCAGCATACTAACCTCGTCAGGCCGCTTGGCTCTCCTTGTGAGCCGTCGAGGCAGCAGCCTTGGCGTAAAGCTTGGTGAGCTTGGTGATCTCCGCGTTATAGTCGCGCATCGTTTCGTCGATCCACCGCGCTTGTACAGCCAGCGCGTCGGGCCAGTTGCGGCTGGTGAGGGTCTCCTTGATGGCCTCGCCGTCCTTCGCGAGACGAGCAGAGACGAAATGCGCTACTTCCTGCTGGCACTCCGCTACAGCGGACCACCATGTCTGCGCTCCATTCAGGAATGCGCGGTTGGGCAACTCCGCCCGGAGACTCGTCACCGTATTGTCAAAGGATGCACTGCTCTTGTGGTTCGCCATTGCTCTCTCCTGGAGTGGGACGCTCAACCAGTACGCAACACAGCAGCGATCAGCACGGTTGGCAAACGCTGCAAACGGGATTCAAACAGGGTGCCCTCAACCCTTCATTGCTCTGTGTGACGGCTGAATGATCAGCAGGATCAATGACCGATTTGTCGAGCAAGAGCGCTGATAGCTTTCATGATCGGCACTTCAACAATCGACCGCCCGTCTGATCGTGCAATCTCGAACCGGCAGCCCGTCCAGTCTTCCATGGAGGGGTCCTCCATGATGGATCGCAGTAGATCACGGACATTCTGAGCCGCATCTTCAATGGTCCAATGCTCCTCGCATGCGAAATCATGGACCCGGCTGTTGCCCCGCCAGAATTCAACCCGGTAGACAATCATCAGCAGAAACTCCGAACCCTCATGAGACAAAGCTCTCTCGCGGCTCACGCAAGAAGGCGTGCTTGTGAAGCACTGCGAGTTGACAGATGGACGGTCCATGCTGGGGCTGATGCTCTGCCTTCAGCCGCGCCAGTGAGCGCACCATCAACCGAGTATCTGGAGTGCTGCGTGCTCCCTTGTGCCCCTGCGCTATGTTCGCTGCTGTGACGAGCAGAGCTTGAATGAGTGGCCGTGAAGCCGGTGAGTAGACGCTGAGGTGCGTATCCTCCGCCGCGTCATCCAAGGCACTTCGTGCCCGGCCATAGCCGCTGGTCCCGATCGCCCTTGTTAACTTGTGTTAACGAATAGAAAGCGCGTCCTGCTCCGTCTGTTGGCAAGCCGACAAAGCCGCACTTTCCACCAGTCGCTCTCATTTTCGTGAACACAGAAGCTTAGCAATATTTGGACGCTACCTTGGCTATTATCCATCAATATAGGTTTGCGGCAGAAGGCGTTCGAAGCTGCGCCGGATGGTGCCGTAGCACTCGCACACCGCCACTTCGAGCCCGGCCCGATCCGTGATGGCGATGACGCCCCTGCCTTGGCTGATCAGACCCGCCGTTTGGAGGCTGCGCGTGACGAGACTGACGGTGGAGCGCTGCACCGCCAGCATCTCGGCCAGGAACTCATGCGTGAGGGGCAGCGCATCCGTGTTCGTGCGGTCACGGGTCATCAGTATCCAGCGGCAGCAGCGGGCCTCAACCAGATGGACCGCATTGCAGGCCACCGTCTGAAAGGTTTGTGCCAGAAAAGCCTCTGTGAAGCGTAACAATAGCGTGCGGATGGCCGGATTGGTGTCGAATGCCTCCCACAGACGAGCAAGGGGAATGCGTGAGGCGGAGCCGGGCAGTTGGGCGATGTAGCGCCCGAACGACTGCCGGGTCACCAGAGCGCTGGAGAAGCCGAGCACCCCTTCGCGACCGAAGGTGGCAGTCTCAACGGTGTCGCCGTTCTGCATCACGGTGACCAGAGACACCATGCCAGAAAGCGGGAAGTAGGCGTGGTGGATGGTGTCACCAGTCTCGTAGAGAACCTTGCCTCTGGGTAGCTCGACAGCCTCAAGGAAGGGAGCAAGCCGGGCGAAGTCATCAGGGTCCAGCGCCGCGAGGAGGCGGTTCGCCCGATGATCGGCAGCTCTGGCGATCTCTTCCACCATGGGACACTCATACTCCAATCTACGTTAGCAGTCGTTACTCTAAGCAAGCGATGAGGCCGAAACCGCACGCCTCATCCCAGTGGTTCAATGTTGCGGCAAGCGGGTGCTCCTTGTTGACGATTGCCAACGAGATGCACACTCCAGCAAAGAGAGACACAAGGTCGAAGAAGGCTGTCTGATAGCCGAGCAGCAATTGTCCCGCTGTGATCATGAGCAGAAACCCCAGCCTGAGACCAAATCGGTGGAGCACATACACAGATCGGTAGTGGGATACTGTCTGTTCCATGAGCGTGCTCTGCGGAGAACTCAGGACGACATGTGGAAGACGTGACCCGACGTTCTGGCTTGCACCCAGTCCTGCTCGTCAGATGAAGCCGAAGAACAGCGCTACACAGGCGAGGATCGCCAGGATAGGAGTGAAGAGCGCAGGTGAGCCTTGAGAGAACCAAAAGGCGAAGTGCTCCAGCATAGCATCCTCCTCTGAGGCATGAAGCGGCAAGAGAACCTACCCCCATCCTGACTTATGCGCTCTCTGAGCGTTCTGCTCGGGCCTCGGTTTGCACCTGTCGGGCAGCCTCGACGGTTGCGATTGCCAGTGCTGTGCGAATACGCTCCTCCGAGGCGTCCACCCCTTCGGCAATGAAGTCCACCCGCACCCGCTCGATCAGGGCTTCATCGGATTGGGGCCGCACCACCCCATCGACAAAGGAGCGGATGTAGGCGTGGCGCTCGGATCGGCGTAGGTCCAACTGCTCAGCAGCCCAGCGGGCGAATAGCTGATTCCGCCGCGCGCTCGCCAGGAACCGCATCTCTTCCTCATGAGCGAACAGGCTCTCGAAGGCGCGCTCCCGCTCATCAAACAGGGTCATGTTATCCCTCCAACTGATGCTTCAAAGGGCGCTGGCGCTGGGAGCGGCCCAGGCAGTGCCCTGCCTTTCTGATGTGCCTCTCCCGGTCCACTACACGTGAAGTAAACCGCTACGCTGAAGCCCGTCCGCGTGCCTGAGCAATCATCGTGGTATAATGTGCAGGTGGTGCCATGGTGACCTCCCTCCAGGAGGACGCTGACGACCCCTGGTTCTGACGGCTCATGCCATCCAGTGAGGATCATCCCCCTGCTCCTCACGGTCAAGGCTGCGCCTTACCCCTGCCGCTTCGGCCAGAGCGGGCTCGACAAACCGGCGCTCGAAGTCGGCAGGCGTGAATGCCTGACCATCGGCATCGATCCGCAGGTCTCGGACGCCGTGCTCTGCAAACCAGCGCGCCCGCACCAGAGCCCCGGCTGCCGTGTCACAGGCGTACGACACGGGCCTGCTCTCTCCTTGACCGGTGACGATGAAGATCATGAGCTTCTCCTCCCTGCTGCAATGGGTCCGGTGACCCTGAGGGACCTGTGGCCCGTTTTAAGCCGCTGCACGCAGCACTGCCTTTGTGACCCCATCCTGACCGATGTCGTCCGGGGACCTGATCGCGAGCAGTTCCTCCAAGTGTCGCCGCGCCCGATGCACCCGGCTCTTGACGCTCCCCACCGCACAGCCGCAGACCCGAGCCGCCTCCTGGTAGGACAGCCCCTGCGCCTTCACGAGAAGCAGGGCCTCTCGCTGCATCGGCGGCAGCGTCATAAGTGCCTTCTGGAGGTCTTGAAGGTCGAGACGCACTCCTTGTTCAGGAGGGCTGATCAGCAGCCTATTGGAGTAGACGCCCTCCACGTCCTCGACCTCTCGCCGCCGATTGCGTTGAAGCGAGTAGAACTGGTTGCGCAGGATCGTAAAGAGCCATGCTCTGAAGTTCGTCCCCAGCTTGAAGTGGTCACGGCTCGCCCAGGCTTTGACAAGCGTGTCCTGCACCAGATCGTCAGCGGAAGCGGTATTGTGCGTCAACGAGTATGCGAAGGCCCACAGGTTTGGGACTGCTGCCAGCAGATCACTCCGCATGGCATTCTGATCGGCCACTCCGTCTCTGGTTGGACCCGTCAGCATCTCATCCTCCTCGAAGGAGGCTCGCGCAGCGAGCAAGAGCGCTCATCGCCGCCAGCACGAATACGCTCGGCACAATCCTGCCTTCGACCTCACAAGACAAAGGGCTCCGCGATTTCTCGACGGAGCCCCCTCCGACCTGCTGGAAGGTCAAACATCAAAACTCTTACGCCCGGAGAGCATCCAGTTCAGAATGTTCCAGCTTGTAGCTGTCCAGCAGCCAAGCTCTCTTCTGGAGCAACGTCGGCTAAATTCTCATCTCAACTACGATCCGGTGGAGCCATTTTCATAGCCTCCATCTCTATGGACTTCTAATCATGCTCTTTTCTCGATGAGAAAACAAGTAATCTATCTTGCGACAAGCGGAACAGCGGGGGTCGATCAGGGTTGGTTCTACGATCCTTTTGCAGGAGGGCTTGCGATGATCCAAGCACCAGCATCAGCCGCATCGACAGAAGCACGAGCCCCCACCCATCCTCTGATCGAGAGCAACCGGATCGAGGGAACTCGCGTCTATAACCAGCAAAGCGAACACATTGGCACCATCGACCATCTGGTGATCGAGAAGGTGAGCGGACGTGTGGTCTACGCCGTCATGAGCTTTGGCGGCTTCTTGGGACTTGGAGCCCACCTCTACACCGTGCCATGGGAGAAGCTGCATTACGAGACCAGCATGGGTGGCTACCTCTCCGACATCACAGAGACGGAGCTTCAGGAGGCACCTTATCTGCCACACGACTCCCACCTGTCGCGCGAGGAGGAGCTAAGACTGTACAAGAATGTGGCTCGATACAGAGTATGAATTCAGTTTGTGCCGTCCCCGTATCGGCAGAACAACAACTCGTGCGTATAATCGTCCGCAGATTAGCCTCTGTTTGCTACGGGAATTCTCCAACGCAACGGCAGTAACGGGGATCAATGATGATTTGCCAGTTCTGCAAGCAGGACGTTCCGAACCCTTGCCACAACCATCATCAGATGCGGGAGCGGGCTGCGAGCCATGTGGAGCGTTGCGAACACGCTCTCAAGGGGAAGAGGAGTGCTGGAGGTGAAATCCATGCAGGTGATGTAAAGGGCGGGGGCAGACATTAGACGCTTCGGCTGCCGTTCTGATCTCTACGTTAGATGCTCGGGCCTTCCCGCATAGCAACAGCACAGGACCGACGAGCACCCCTCATCAGGCGCATTATTTCTCCACCTCTTCGAGAGCGAGTGGGTGCGTCCGTGACTGGACCTCACGACCTCATAGGTGGTCACAGGCTCAAGACATCAGCAGAGCGATGCAAGAGCCCATGCTGGAACGCCTCATGCTTTCACACGCCAGTCCTGTTGCGCCTATTGCGGCTGAAGTACCAAAGAGCGATGGCAAGCACGACCACGATCAGAATAATCCACCAGTAATCACCAATGCTGCCGACTTGCTCGGGAGCGCCCGTTGCCCCACCGGGAGCCGTCGTCTGCGCCCATGCGGACGAGACAGCGACGCACAGGAAGGTGGCCAATGTCGCGAGTTGGGTCATGACTTCCTCCTCAAAGTGGACCGCCACCGTGCAGTCAGCGGTCAGGGACCACCTGCCAAGCTGAAGAAGGGTTCATCTAAAAAGACACCTCTCCATTAGATTGCTGCCCGACGAGGATTATCGGGTAATCAGTTGAATAACTCTGCGGCTTTGCGGCTCAACCACGGCAATGACATCGTTGGTGATGAGATAGCGGTAGCTTGTGGTGGTCGGTGTCTCGGTGGTGATGTCCTGCGGCAGAGCGAGGAGTTCGACCTCCTCGGGAATGGTCATGTCGATCCGGGCTGGTTCACTCAGGGTGACCACCGGAAGGTTGGGCCGCTTCGCCTGCTCGCGGATGAGAGCCTGCTTCTCGGGCGGCAGCACCGGAGGCGTAGGCGACTCCATCACTGTTCCGGGCGTTGGTGCTGCCGATTGCGCCAAAGCCGGGGTAGTGACCAGCAAAGCCATCACGCCGACTGTTCTGAAGGGCAGTCTCACGAGATCACACTCCCGAATAGAAAGGGACGCCATAATACTCAGCCAGCCCCCGCTCTTTGTTGCGGTCCAGCCAGTCATACCCCTCCGCATGATAGAAGGTTGGTGCGCCTCGGACCTGCTCTTCCGTGATGTCAGTCCGGTACCCGCCTAAGCTGGTGTCATAGTTGAGCTTGGCCCAAGGAATGATGTGCTCGTCCTCTCCCACACTAAGGAGCCCGCCGAAGGACACCACCACATAGGCAACCTTGCCGCTGATCTTCTCGATCATCAGACGCTTGATCGTACCAATGTGAGCGCCGCTCATGTCGTAGACAGCCGTACCTTCTACACGGTCGCTCTCGATCAGGGGCTTGCCTGTCCTCTCGCCTGGAGCATTGGTCTCGGCCATGGCTTCCTCCTGCCGGGGCTGCCGGTGAAAGACCACCGTAAGTCGCTCACGTGCTGAGCGAGGCTTCACCTGAACTGACAGAACCAACCTATGTTAATAGCCGTTGATATTCGGAGTTCCGCATTCTGCGCGGGAGTAGTGCTTCGCTCGGTCACCCTGTTTAGCGGGCGGCTCAAGTGGCGATCAGGAGGACGCTATGAGAGCACTTCTTGTTCTTGGTGGAGTAGCGATCAGCTTTGCGTTTTCAGAGCCCGTGCTATCTCAAACCTCACCGCAGGTGCCTCGGCCTGACACGCCGCAGTCTGAGAGCACAGGGCCGCAGGACCCGCGCTCCACAGGTTCGACCACTCGGTCCAACGAACCCCTGAGCGAGCGTCTTGCTGAGACGGACGGGGTCATCCGTCCACGGGAGGATGTTGCGCCAGACATGGCCATTCGCCCGCCTGATCCCGGCACCACGCGCGTCATCCCGCCACCCGGCTCGCCCGGAGGCAATCAGGCTATCGTGCCGAAGTAGGTGAATGGGTGGGCAGCCATGCAGGAGAAGTCTGATCTCTCGCCCATTGAGAACATCATGGAGCTTGCGCGCCAGATCATTGATGAGTGCCCGTCCTGTGCAGGACGAGCGTCCGAGATCATCGTCTGGGCTAAGGAGGTGCGCGAGCGGCGACCCAGCCGTGAGGAGTTGGTGGCGCTGATCGACACCACCTGCCCAGGAGCACTGACCGAGTCTCAGCGCGCCAACCTGATCGAGGGCTTGCGTGCCCTCGTGCGATTTGCCGAGTGACAACCGCAGGTGATCGGGTGTTGACGTGGCTACTCCTGAGCCTCTGCTGGATCGGGCTCGACAAAGAGGCGGCTGAAGTCCCCAGGGGCGTATTCCTGACCATCAGCATCGATCAGCACGTCCTTGACACCTTGGTCAGCCAGCCGACGTGCCTTCTCCAGGGCTGAGAAGGCCGTGTCGCACGTGCTGGAGACCGGTCCCGTCTCTCCTTCCCCTGTCACGATGAAGAACATCTGCCCCTCCCTTCTGTGTTGAGCTGATTGCAAAGATGGTGAGCACCTCGGACGCACAGCCTTTGGTCTGCCTGGGTGACGGGTTCACCCGACACGCAGCGCTCCCTCTCAGCCCTTCGGCACTCGCAGGTAAGTCCAGGCTGTGCCGTCCTGCCAGTACAGGCGGGTGTCTCACGGTGGCCATAAGACACCCGCCAATTTCTACTCGTCAGCGATCTGCTCTAAACTGAGGAGCCGCCTTCAACTGCTCGCGGGTCATGTTCAGGACCGCATGGTCTGGACCCAGCCGAAAGGCATCCCGACCTGCTGTCGCCGTCGAGCCGGTGGTGGTGACATCAGGAGCCCCTGCGGGAGCAGTCCGGCCTGCTGGCGCAGGCATGCCCGTGCTCGGGGTCGGGTTGGTGCTGGTGTTCGCAGCCGTCGCATGCGGCTGGTCCATGAACCCGATTTGGTCAAAGGGAACCGCGACGCTGTGCTCGCCAACGCCGAGGAAACCGCCGACCCCAATCACTGCCGCCGCAACCTGTCCATCACGGCGGAAGATCAGTTCGCGGACATCGCCGACCTTCTCATTGGCTTGATTGTAGACGTTCAAGCCTTTGAAGCTCGACAGTCGCCATTGTCCCGGCTGCATTTGGGTGATCAGGGAGCCAGAGGTTGGCGAGGTGGTCTGGGTCTGGGCCAGGGCAGGTGCCACCAGCAAGGCTGCTCCGGTGAGCGCGAGGCGAAGATGCTTCGTGAGCATGACTTCCTCCATCTTGTCCGATGCTGAGATCGATGCCGCTCAGGGGTCACAGAGCCGCGACCAGGGCAATCCGCTGCCAAAGCGTGACCGTTTTCGGCCACGACCACGGGGCCGGTGAGGCGTCCAACCAGCACAAGGGAAACGCCTGCCCCGACCCGCAGTTCCAAGGCCAGATTGAGCCCGCTTGGCTGAGATAAGGCACGCTGCCGAGCGCAGGCGGGTGGGAGTTATGACTGCTCAGGATTGCCGGACTTTGTCATGCGGCCCAAGCGGATGCTCGCTACCGGTGTCGAACTCTGAGGATGGCAAATTCTCAGGTCTTCCGGGCGTCTCGTTAGGCAAAGCGGGCAGCGGCTTGTCCGACCTGTGATTAGGATCACTCGGTGGGTTCTGGAGCGGGTCGGCAGGGTTTGTGGGCGTACGACCAAGACGGTTATGCGGGTCAGGACCTGAACTCATTTGACGTGCTCCTCAAGCGGAACCATAAGCAGCGCCCTCAACGTTCTGTCATGGACCCCAGGAGGGCTGAAGCCAGTGCTGCGATCCGCGATCATAATGTTGGGTGTCCTCGCAATCATAGCCCCGGCCTGCGCTGAAGGCGTCCCGAGGCGTATCTGGGTTGATCCGCCTTCTGCGGCACCTATGGATGCGGATGAGAACGGTGACGCTGCGAAGCCGTCTGCCTCTCAGATTAGCGGCTTGCAATCAACAGCGGCTTGGCCCGACGAGGCGAGCCGCAGATTAGCCTCTCCAAGCCATCAGCCTCCTGCCCCAGCAGGATCGGCAACGGCTCTGGAGGCCAGAAGCGAAGACCATGATCCTGACGTACGCACGGAGCCTCGGGAGCCAGTCGCTCTGTTGCCGGTTTCCGACAAGACGCGCAGGCGATTGGGGCCGCTTGCTGGATTTGCCGCCATTCCCCAGGCAGGCACCCCACAGGCGCAGGAGCCTCTCGCCCAAATCAGACCCGAGCAGAATATGGCTGTCAGCCGCTCACGGCAGCGGCAGGTTCGGCGCTCCATCGGGCAGTTGCGGATCGTTCAGTTTCGTAAGCGGCGGATCATCATGATGTTCACCCGCTACTAAGATCGTTTGACCGACATACATCCGACATCAGGCCGTACCCATTTTCTTAGCCTCCACCCAAATAGACGCTGGCGCGATGATATTTGTTACTTCTAAGGTCAAGGAGGACAATCCTCCTGTCGCAGGGACGACGTGGTTGGAGTAGAGTTGATTCCGCGTTCCTGCTCCAGGAGGGGTCTCCATGACCCACGCAGCGGCATCTTCAGAAACACGAGCCCCCACGCACCCCCTGATCGAGAGCAACCGGATCGAGGGCACCCGCGTCTATGATCGAGCCAGAGCGGAGATCGGGACCATAGACCATCTGGTGATCGAGAAAGTCAGCGGACGAGTGACATATGCAGTGATCAACTTCAGTTGGTTCATGGGCATCGGTGCTCGTCTCTACACCATTCCGTGGGAGAAGCTGAACTACGACACCGCACTAAGAGGCTACCAAGCCGACATCATAGAAACCGAGCTTCAGGATGCGCCGCCCCTTCCACACGACTCGGATCGCGCGCAGGAGGACGAGGTCAGGCGCTATTGGAAGGTTCATTTCGGCGAGTAAACGGAGGTTCTGTCCCTCTCGTTGAGCCGAAAGGTGCGCGGAGTAGGCGAGCTATATGTGCCTATGTGCGGGACATCCTCTTTGATGGGAGCCTCATGTAACCCGAACCTGCCTGAAAGTTGCCGAGGTGGCTCTACAGCAGTTCCAGAGTGCCCTGTCGGATGCCGGTGACCGGCAGCAGAATGGACGAGAGCGGCTCCTCTTGTGGACCTACCGGTATATCTCGTCTTGGCCCCAGCGATGGGTGAGGCGGAGGGGGTGATCGCTGGATTCATTGGCCGCGACTGCGCCACCCTCTGGACGGGTGTATCTGAAGCTTGGGACTGGCTCTGACTCACCCGTGAAAGGGAGCAGAGCGGCAGCGGTCAAGATCGCAGCACTGATCACCAATGCGGAGACGGTGCCTGCGTCTCGTGTACTCAGACCATGGGTCACCGCCACGCCCAGCACAGCCAGGGGCGGCAGGCTGCACAGGAGGAGGATCAGCATGCCCATAGAGGCGTATCCTCTCACTTCATTCTGCGTCGGACATCTGCCGAACAAGGTTTTCCAGATGCTCAGGGGCAGGTTGGTCAAGAAGTGAGGTGTAATGCGCCCGCAACAAAGTACCGACTGTACCCAGTAAGATCATCGTTGATGCAGGCGCAGACAGGTCCCGCACCCTCGGCAGGCGGTCGGCTGCCATGGTCATCTCCTGTTCATCTGTTCTCGTCTAAGGGTTTACGCTCGATAGTCCTGCTCGTTCCAGCAGAACAGCAAACATCTGTCGAATGAGTGTTGGTAGATGATGCCTTGTCCGATGCACACCGCACCGATGGCAGTCGGGCAAAATGAGGAACCAGTTTCGATCCTGCTCGACTGCCCTGAAGAGGGCGGCTGGCGCAGGGGCGTGTGGCTCCGAGCAGCGTGGCGCGATGGGGAGTGGCTCTCGCAGGGCTGGCGACTGACTGCCGATCCTCGGGTGGTACTTCGCCCGACCCAGTGGCTCCCGTGCTCAGACGGCCCGGTGGCCCAGGACGGCTGCACGAGCAGCACACCTGCGGAGCGCCATTGCTGACAGCCACTCATGCGGCCCGCATAGTCCAGGAAGCCGAGTTTACTCCTGAGTGGTGGCCTGTAAGGTCGCGCTGCCTCCAAAGTCCTTCAGTACCGCCAAGAGCACGAAAGGCCGATGTCCTGCCCTCTTCATCATCGTAGCACCATCCTGCTCCTCGAAGACGAAGCTCTCGTTGCGGTCGCTCTTCAAGCCGATCTGGAAGAGGCTGGGTATTCGGTGGCGGGGCCGTTCCTGACCTGCGCAAGTGCCCTGGAGTGGCTGGCGGATCACCGGCCTGACGCGGCCATCCTCGACACCGTGCTGAAGGACGGCCCCTGCAAGGAGGTCGCCTTAGTCCTCACCCGCGAACGAGTGCCCTTCCTCGTCTATTCGGGGCACGCCGAAGACCGGAATATCCTTTCTGCATTAACGAGCGCTACCTGGGTCGAGAAGCCCGCCACGACGGAGGCAATCCTCCAGGCGGTCGCTGGTGTAAAAGGGCGGTCCACAGCGCCAGCGTAGCGGCTGACGGTTCGTCGGGTGCAATTTTCCACACAAAACAGCCGCTTAGCTCGAACTCTGGCCAGAGTTCGCTGTTCACCTGGATTAACCAGTGTTAACGGCTCCTGTGATCCAGAGTGCACCGCTCCCGACGTGGGACGAGGAAGATCGGCTGGCGGCGCTGAAGCGCTACCGCATCCTCGACACGCCTCCAGAACCCGACTTCGATGACATCGCGCGCTTGGCGGCTCAGGCGTGCCAGACGCCTGTTGCGCTGATCACCCTGGTCGATGATCGAAGGCAGTGGTTCAAGGCGGAGCTTGGTCTTGGCGTGCGCGAGACCTCCCTTGTCGCCTCGATCTGCGCCACCGCCATTCTTCAGCCGGGGCTGTTCATCGTCCCAGACACCACTAAGGACCCGCGCTTCGCGGGCAACCCGCTCGTGCAGGGCGAGCCGCACCTGCGCTTCTATGCGGGAGCCCCGCTGGAAACGCCCGAGGGGCTGCGTCTCGGCACCTTGTGCGTTCTCGACACCATGCCACGTGATCTGAACGAGGGGCAGCGGTTCACCCTCACAGTCCTGGCTCGGCAAGTGATGGCTCAGCTTGAGCTTCGCCGAGCTATTGCTGAGCGTGATGAAGCGCTCACCGCCAGCCGCCAAGCCGAGCAGCGGCAAACGGTTCTTGTGAGGGAGTTGCATCATCGGGTGCGCAATACGCTGGCTCTGGTGCAGTCGCTTCTCGGATCGACGGCCCGGTCCTCCAGCAGCATCGAGGCATTCTACCGCTCGTTTTCGGCTCGGATTGCCTCCCTGGCCAAGACCCAGACGCTTCTCACAGAGGATTACTGGCAAACAGCCTCCTTGCGGGAGATGCTGGAGAACGAGCTTCGGCCCTTCATCAACGATGGTCGCCACCGGGTCGTGCTGCACGGCCCCCCTCTGGACTTGTCTGCTGATCTTGCCATTCCTGTCGGCATGGCCCTGCACGAGTTGACGAGCAATGCCGTTCGGCATGGGGCTCTGTCGGTGCCCGAGGGAAGCGTCGAGGTCACGTGGCGGCTCAGGCGGGTTGATGGAGTGCGAAAGCTCCATCTGAAGTGGGCTGAGCGCGGTGGCCCTGCCGTTGCGGAACCAAAGCAGCGCGGGTTTGGCTCGACCCTGCTGGAGCGTGTCCTCGCGATGCAGGCTAACGCAGATGTTCAGATCACCTACAAGCCTCAGGGTCTCACCTTCCGCATGGAGGCTCCGCTGATCGAGCAGCGCCTCGTGCCGGAATACTAACTGGATGTTGGCTGCAAGCTCCAGCCGCGCTGTAGGCCATTTCAGATCATGACCTGAGTTACTCACCCGGAACGCGCCTTCCCCTGGGGTTTTCTAAGTAGGCTGTCCTCTGTGAGGCTGCCGGGAAGGGTTAGTTTGCGGGGAGCAGCACCTCATACGGCCCCTCACCGCCATCGAAGGATCAGCGGACAATCGGATGTTCAACCTTCTCGGAGCTGGATAAAGTTGTAGATGCCCAATCCAGTCACGACGAGCGCCACGAGCACCATCAGCACCTTCTGGGGCAGCACGCGGCTGAACCAGCCTGCTAACGGAGCCGCAAGTGCTCCCCCGATGATGAGCCCCAGCACCACACGACCATAGGAGGTCAGATCGAGCTTCATCACGAAGGTCACTGAGACGGCTGCCGTGACGAAGAACTCTGCAATGCTCACCGAGCCGATGCTGTGGCGCGGGCTCTCGCCTTGCGCGATCAGGGTGGAATTCACCACAGGTCCCCAGCCCCCGCCGCCAATCGCATCCAGAAAGCCACCTACGACGCCAACCGGGACAGGGCCAACCAAACGCGAGCGTTCGCTGGACCCCCTCATGATCCGATGGGTGATCAGCAGCGCCATCCCCAGCAGATACGCGGTCACAAACACCTTGACGGGCTTCTCAGGGAGCTCGGTGAGGATATAGGCCCCGAGCACACCTCCCAGAACACCCGCCAGAGCGAGGCGGCGGAAGAGCCGCCAATCCACGTTCCGGTGCCACACGTGGGAGGCTCCTGCGAGGCCGGTGGTAACGACCTCGGCGGCATGAACACTGGCGCTGGCAATGGCAGGCGGGGACCCGGAGGCGAGAAGGACGGACGTGGCGATGAGACCGTAGGCCATGCCCAAGGCCCCATCGATCAACTGAGCCGCAAAGCCAAGCACGACAAAGAAGGCCACATCACCTCCCAGCATCATGAGCCCCGGACCGATTGCAGACGGTGCACAATCCTCCGAGATCGAGACTCATTGCAAGGCTACCCTGGCCTCACGATCACTTGGCAAAGGGATAGCCCTGACGATTTCGGGCATAGCGTGGTACCCGCTCACCCTCCCTGCCACGCCAATTCTCGTGGTGGATCATCCAGGCGATGCCATAGCCGACAGCAGCCCCCAGGAGCAGGGTCAGGAGTGGGGTCTCGGGTGCATACTCGCGCACCACCCGTGTCCCCTCGCGGTAATATCTCTCGGCTTCCGGGTAGCGGTCCGTCGCTTGGCGGGCATAACGCTGCCCCTGCTCATAAGCTCCGCGAGCCATATCGGATGCAGCCGTTGCGGCATCACCAAGGGTATCCTTCGCCTGACCGACCACTTCCGGTGCCTTCGCCGCTATAGTCCCAAGGACCTCTTGGGCCTGTCCCATGAGACCGCCACTCGAGTCGCCACCTCCCTTCGCCTGATCACCTGTGATGGGCTTTCCGTTCTCGTCGTAGTCGATGGCTCCGCCCTTGGTGATTGTCACCGATACAGGATCGCTGGTCGGGAAGGTCTCCTTCACGGCATGATCCAGCTTCCGGTCCAAGTTCTCTTTCGAGTTCTCAGGAAGGTCCTTGTCGCTTTCGGACATGGTCGGTTCTCCCTTGGCTCGCCTGCCCCTCAGACCAGCGCGGTGCCCACCGAGGGCTACGACGCAGCCTGAAGGGCGGCTCTGATCACGTTGTCAGGTCCGATGTCACCGTTTGGCTCATGGTGAAGCAGCATCGCCAAGCGGGTGCGCGCTCGGTTTACTCGGCTCTTCACCGTCCCGACCGGCACACCTGTGATCTCGGCAGCCTCCTCATAGGACAGGCCCTCTGCCGCAACGAGGAGAAGAGCCTCGCGCTGATTAACATCAAGGTGGTGCAGGGCTGCCTGAAGGTCTTGGAAGTCGAGGTGAGACTGCTGGTCGGGATGGGTCTTCAGGTGCACCGCATAGGAGCCATCCGGGTCCTCAACGACCCGTACCCTCTTGCGATGTTCGCTGTAGAAGGTGTTCCTCAGGATCGTGAACAGCCACGCGCCCAGGTTCGTGCCCGAATCGAAACGGTCTCGCTTCGCCCACGCCCGCACGAGGGTATCCTGCACCAGATCGTCGGCGAAGTCCCAGTTCTTGACCAGCGAGTAAGCGAAGGCGCGAAGAGATGGGATAGCGGCAAGTAGGTCTTGGCGGAACGCCTCATCCTTGGTCATGGATGACCTCACCTCAAGCCTGTCTCACAAGATCAAGCAGATGGTCGGGTATGGGCAGGTCAATATAGGACGCATGCAGGTCCTTCAGCGCCTCCTCGATCTCGCCCCCGAGCCTCGTATGCGCCTGGAACTGATGCGTTCCTGTGCGCCACGCCAGTGGCACATAGATGAAGGCACCCACCTCATCCTGCGGCCAAGCTTCATTACCCTGACGATCATCAGGTAACTGGAAGAGCATGAGCGTTTCCCCAGAACGTGACTGAACCTGCTTAACGCAGGTTAATCCGCAGGGTTGCGCGTGAAATGGGCGATTTCTCGCCTGCCTCGCTTGCACAGCAAAGAGGCCCGGAGCCTTGCGGCTTCTCGGGCCTCCTGCCTTGGCCCCCACGGCAATGTACCGTCGAAAGGGCCAGGGTCCGCTGAAGAGATATCGCTGATTACCCCGGCAGAACGCGCCACGCGAGATCAAGTTTCAGCTTGGCCGCATTTGGATTAGAAACCATCCTGCCTAACCTGGGTTAGCCCCGTGGCAGGACACGGAGACGTGACATGGCCGGGGAGCAACGCGCACCGGAGAGCCTCAACCTGTTCCGACGAACCGATCAGCCGGACTTCTGCTGTGCTGTCCCTGAGCGGCTGCCGGTGCCATCCTTTATTCGTGGTCCGCGTTGGGAATTCGCGGGCACCTTCGGAACGCCCAACCCGGCACCTTTAGGGTTCCGCACGAGAGCCGCACGTGTGGCCCTGCACGCCCAGGGTTTTTATCCCTTCGACTACATCCACTGACCTCGGTCCTGCTTGGCAGGGTCAAGGTTGTGCACCTAACAATTTCCACCTCATACCAGCAGGCCGTCTCAGAGGGGGTACGCCATGAACCTGTCTCATAAGCTTGAGCGACACTGGTGCGAACTGACCCTGTCCGCGTCCATCCTGCTTCTGACAGGGATCATTATTGCTCCGCTTCTGCCGTAGGACGCCAGATGATGACCGCCTCACACCAGCGTGGCACACCCAGGATGCTGCGCGCGAATTCACTCTCAAACCTGACCCATGGTCGCTTGCGACCAGAGGATAGGAGCTTCTGGGACCGGCAACTGCGCGCCCGGATCGGGCAGGACCTACGGTCTATCTTCGAGACTTCGCTTAACGAGCCCGTGCCCGAGCATGTCAGCCGCCCTCTGCTCCAGATCGAGATGGTGGCTCATGATGACACCGCCCGGTCCCAGTCACGCAATGAAGGGCCTGAAGAAGCATAGAAGCACAACGAGGTCGGTGCCATCCTCAGCAGCGGAGGAGAGCAGTCGGAACAGCAGGTGCTTCTGCGCCAGTTCAGCCGTCTGGTTGGAGCATCCGACGCATCCGTGATCTGCAACGGCTCACTTTCTGTGCCAGGGAGAAACGCCGCTCGGGGCAGCGATGTTGGGAGCCACATTGTTCTACCCCCAGTTCGCTCAGATCATCAGCGAAGCGGCTGCTAAGCCCATAGTAAGCATGTGGCGGCGTGACCACGCTGCTGAACAGGTGTAGGGGGAACGATGCCGCCGCTGACCAGTTCAACATAGGTTAACGAAGAGCCAGCCCTAATCATTCCGATCGCTGGGGCTCATGTGAGGGTGCGTACGTATGCCTGTTCGGTCATCGGAATTGCCGCTCAGCACCATCAGCTATCACCTGAGCCTCCTGAACACGAAGATTGATGAGGTGGCCGAGCGAGCCGGTGTTTCTCCTTCTAATCGCCTGGACCTGGAGACCTGCCTTGCGGCGCTGCCCTGGCGGGATCGTCGCCATCTGACGCTCATCCTGGAGAGCGTTCGCGTCCACGCCAACGCGCCTGCCTTGCAGGATGCCGTGCGCCTGATGCTCGGATTCGCCGCCCAGGTTTGGTCGGAAGAGCCCCCGCCCGCAGACCCTCCAGCCCGCAGAAGCTAAAGCCGCACGATCTGCGAAAGAGTGAACCCGCAAGGTTCAGTGACGCGCTTAGCTCACGTGCTTCATCAGTTGAACCAAACAAAAGCTCAGAGCCGACCTATGCCACGCTGCTAAACGCCACTTTCAGCAGGAGTGCTGGAGGAGGTTGCAGGCGCGGCGGACAGTGCCTTTTCCCGCAGGTGTGCGGCCACATCTGCTGTTACCGGGGACAACTGCCCCACGAGAGATGCCCAGGCGAGCCCGTCCGAGCCCTCGCGTTTCAGATAGGTGTACCCGGTCTGGTTCCAGGGCAGGACGGCGCTGCGCTTGTTGTCCAGAATGAATTCACCCCTGTCGGTGAGCGCCATCAGCACTGCATGGCCGTCGCCGATCTCATCGAACACAACAGCCATCCGCAGGGCTCGCCGGGGAAGCCCCTCCTCAACCAGTTGCTTGCGCTTGAGAAGCTGGATGTCCTCGCAATCGCCGATCCCATCATCGGGAAAGTCCCACCGGTCCGGTACACCCCAGTGCTCTCGGTCAGGCATGGCTCTGATGGTGGCATTAACCTGCTCGTTGACAGCAACAAGAGTTTCCCATGCGGCCAAAGTCAGCGGCATGGTACTCGGCTCGGCAGTGTCGATCTGGCACTCGCCAGGGAACTTACGGCAGAACGCCACCCAAGCCGCTGTGGGACTGGCCCAGCCCGCAACCCAGAGCGGCTGACGCACGAGGGACGGTATTGAGGCAGCAGGAGCCTGCGAAATCGCGGCTGCCCCAAGGCCGCTGTCCAGGGCGACACCAGCAAGGCCGACTGTCAACGCCACGGTTATGGCTCTGCGGCACACCTGTGCTGTCGTTTTGAGAAGACTCCACATGCCCCCACCGCCTTGTGTTCAAGGTCGTTGGGATAGCTTTGTCATGGCAGGAACGGGTTCTCAACGAGCAGGCGTGTCACATCGCCTAAAGTTCAACCTCACCTCCCTCGTATCAAGCCAAAAGAAAAGCGCCCCTCGCGGAGCGCTTTGGTGACTAAGCTTATCTCTGGGTCGCCTGACTCAGACAAGCCTTAGCTATTGCTGTGCAGGCGCAGGGTTCGCCGGAGCAGGAGACGGTGCGGGCGTCGTGGGTGTCGCCGGAACCGTGGTGCTCGGCGAAGTGGTCGGCGTGGCTGGAGCCGTCACACTGCCGGAGGAGCCGCCCGTATTGGTCGTGCTGCCGGTCTGGTTCGCATCATTGCAGGCGGCGAGGGCCAGCAGGCCGAGAGCAGGCAAAAGCGTGCGAAGACGCATTATCGTTTCTCCGTTTTCGGGGGCTGTTGATGATGGGGTCTGCCGGTCAACTCCGGCCTACCCCGATGGTTCACCCATGGTGAGGTGACGGTTGCGATCAGTCGCAGGAGCGGCTGCGCGTGACCACCTGATCACCAAATCCATTGGTGCGGCGGGTCACAACCGACCTGCACTCCTCCAGGGGCTCGGCCACTCGAACAACCCTGCGCTCCATGACCGGCTGCACGACCCGGCGCTCAACAACAGGAACGGGCTGAACAACCCTGCGCTCTACGACAGGCTGCACAATGATCTTGACCACAGGCTGCTCCACCACCTGCTGCACGACAGGGCGGTGCTCGATGACCTGCCGTTCGACTACCGGCGCGACTACGCGCCGCTCGGTGATGCGACGCTCTACGATCTGGCGCTCAACACGCGGAGCTTCACGCTCTTCCTCGACCACCACGCGGCGGTGGGCGTGAGGGAGATCATCCTCGTCATCTTCATCGATCACACGATGCGGCACGCGTGGGCCGTCGAGGTCATCCTCGTCGTCCAAGGCATAGCCGTCTCTCACCTGTGCCTGAGCAGGGGTGGCAATGACCAGAGCCGTCCCACTGAGTGACAGAGCCATGAGGCCGACGAGGCCCATGGTCTTCAGAGACAGATGTTCCATCAACAGCTCCATACTGCAACGTGCTGGACGAACGTTGCTCCCATTCCCAAGTTCCACTTCTTACACAATGGGCAGAGATAAAACGAAAGAATTTCCATAAAATACTTAATAACGACTACGTATCTTCGTGTTCATGAATGAGTGGTGAACACAATGATAGCATCTATGTGTTGAAATTGCTCCCAGAGCGCGCCTCCTCTTTCTGCGGGTTGTCATAGATTTTGCTCTTTGTATTACAGGGATGCACCAGGATGAGGAGCCTCGTCGGCGTGTTCATCACAAGCGCAGCCCTCGTTGTAAGCGGCGGCATAGCATGGGCTCAGCAGCGGTATGATGGGAGCTGGAGCGTCGAAGTGGTGCCTCCAAAGCGGCCCTCGCCCGCAGCGCCATTATTCTCCGCGTTCTAATGCCGAGCCACGAGGTGGACCCTTGCGGTCATCACAGCAGCGTTCCGGTTCTGGCTTGTGGTCCAGACCTCCTGGGAGAGAGCGAGCACATACCCTGCCGCTGTGACCATGGCGGGGTTCTCGTTCAGTTCGGCCTGAAGCTGGATGGCCTGGAGCAGCACCGTCACACGCCGCCGCACTACGTAGGGCATGGCCTCAAGCGTGCATTCCAGGTCGATGCAGTGGCTGGCGTCCACGCCAGCCTCCTGAGCGATGTCTTCGATCTTGATCTGAAGGCGGCTGATGCAATGAGCAATGTCAGCAGCAGAAGCGCGGGGCAGGCGGGAAGTCACACTGAACAATCGCTCTCAGGACAGCCGGAAGAAGGCTGCTCAGGTAAGCCCATGGGTTCTGCTCACGAGCCCGGTTCATCCGCAAACGTCTCCAATGAGCCGAGTCCACGTAGCCGTACCGAGGTCTGCACACACAACGATGCGCCCTGCAACAAGGCGCATCGTTGTTGATTGGCTGACGGGGATCAGGACCGGCAACCCTCCTCAACGCTCAGCTTCAGCGTCGGTTCCGATCCCTTCTGTCGCATGCTCCGCCTTACTCAAGGTCGCCTGCGCCTCCTCGACCAACCGCTCGGCATCCTGTGACAGGCGAGCCACGTCACTCTGATCCTCAACCGTCTCAACCAGCCGATGGGCTTCGACGAGGAGCATACGACCTTGCCGTAGCTGCTCCTGAGTAGACGCAAACGCCTCATCGATCCGCTGGTCAGTCACATCCCGCATACCGGGCTCCCGGTGATTTGCTGTGGAGAACAGCGTGGCCGTAGATGTGGCGAGAAGATGGCTTCAGCACGAGCCGCCGACAGCAGAGAGGGTGATACCTTTGATCCTGCTGAAGGGCGGAACCTTCCAAGCTTAGCTACGTTAGCGAGGTTGGCTTTGCGGCGGCGCGCGAGCGGCCCTCGTCAATAAGCTTGACAGTTTTGCATCCACACCTGAACGGAGCACGTACGCAGGGTGCAACCAGTTCGGCTTCAGAAGGAGGGCGGCGTGCCCCAGATCGCGCGTGCATCAGGGTTCAAGGGCACGCTGCGGGTTCTTTGGCTGCTGTTCGCCGCCTCCATCCTGATCCCGCTCCTCCTCTTCGTCGCCGCTGCGTGGCATAGCCGTGACCATGCCCTGGATGAGGCGCAGCGCACGGTCGAGAAGACGACGCTGATCCTCCACGGCCATGCCCAGAAGGTGTTCGAGTCCTACGGGCTCGTCATGGATCGGGTGGCCGATCGTGTCGCCTCCACCTCTTGGGCCGAGTTGCGCCAGTCCGCCGAGATACACGAACTTCTACGAGGCATCGTGGCCCAGCAGACGCAGATTGGCTCGATCTGGATCGTGGATCGGGACGGCAATCTCCTGAGCGCAAGCGCCCACTTCCCGGCACCTGAGATGAGTGTCGCCGATCGGCCCTACATGCGAGCCTTCCGGGACGGCTACCGCGACCTCTTTGTTGGGGAGATCGTCAAAGGCCGCGTCAATGGTCGCCCTCTGTTCACGGTCGCTCGCCCAATCCTGGGACGGGATGGCACCTTCCAAGGAGCCGTCCTGGTTGCCGCCTTCCCCTCCTACTTCCAGGACCTCTACCGCCAGAGCGCACCCAATTTGGACTACTCGGCCAGTCTTGTGCGCGAGGACGGGGTCTTCCTGGTGCGGGACGGTCAGACGGAGGTTAGCGCTGAAAGCGCTCGGGCTGGTGAGGGGTTCAGGCAGGCTATTCGGACCCAGGACGCTGGCATCCTCACGGGTGAGTCCTCTAACGACGGTGTCGAGCGCATCATCGGCTTCCAGAAGCTCAGTGGCTTTCCCGTCTACGTCCGCTTTGCCTTAGGCAGCAAGGCTGCTCTGGTGGGCTGGTGGGAGCAACTGATGTGGCACGGAGCCGTGGCGCTTCTGGCCATGGTGGGGCTCGCCACCATGACCGGGCTTGCTCTGGCCCGCATCCGGCGCGAGCAGGTAGCCTCGATCCGATTGGCTGAGGAGATGCACCGCCGCGAGGAGGCCGAAGCTCAGCTTCGCCGGGCGCAGAAGATGGAGGCGCTGGGCCAACTCACAGGCGGGATTGCGCACGACTATAACAACGTGCTCACGGTCATCATGGGCAACCTTGATCTGCTGCGGCGAGCCAAGGACGAGGATCGGCGTGCACGGCTAATCGACAATGCCTTTCAGGCCACGGAGCAAGCTCATCACCTGACCAACAGGCTGCTCGTGTTCGCACGCCGCCAGCCACTCCGCCCTGAGGTCGTGAACCTAAGCGAGGTGATCGCCCGGACGGAAGACATGCTTGTGCAGTCCCTGCGCGGTGACATTTGCCTTGATCTCGATCTCGCCGAAGCCCTCTGGCTGGTGCGGCTCGACCCCTCTCAGCTCCAGGTCGCGCTGATCAACATGGCCGCGAATGCCCGCGATGCCATGCCCAAAGGTGGAACGCTCAAGATCAAGTGCGAGAACACGGTCCTTCGGGACGGAGAGGCCATCGAGGGCGTGGCGCTCACGGTCTCGGATACCGGCGTGGGGATGCCGCGTGAGGTGCTCTCCCGCGTGTTCGAGCCCTTCTTCACGACCAAGGAGGTCGGCAAAGGCACCGGCCTTGGTCTGGCGCAGGTGTATGGCTTTGTGCAGCACTCGGGCGGGTCGATTGACATCCGCAGCGAGGAGGGACGCGGCACGACCATCACGCTCTACCTACCGAGGGCTGCCGCTGAGGACGCAGTCCAGGTCGAGGCGGAGAACACGCCTGAGGTCAACCAGAGACCGTTGGCGATCCTGGTGGTGGAGGACAACGAAGAGGTCGCTGAGATGGCCACGACCCTGCTCTCCGAGCGCGGGCATTCCGTCGTGCGGGCGAGCAGCGCTAACGAGGCGCTCTCGATCCTGAATGCAGGGCAGCGGTTCGATCTCGTCTTCTCCGACCTCGTGATGCCGGGTGAAATGGATGGGCTCGATCTCGCACGGGAGGTGCGTAAGCACTGGCCCTGGCTGCCCGTCGTGCTGGCAACCGGCTACAGCGAAGCAGCGGCAGAGGCGGCGAAGGAAGGTTTCCCGCTGCTGGCCAAGCCCTATCAGCCAGACACACTGGAAGCTGCCATCCAGCAGTCCGCTTCCCAATCTGCCGAAACTGCCAATGTGATCCCGTTGCCACGTCAATCCGGCTGACGTTCACCGAGGCTCGATGGCTCATGAGGGTGCCGTGACCGAAGAGGACTACAACCCTCATGTGGAGGTGGTGTCCTACCGAGGGCATCGGCTTGTGGTCCGCCAGACACCGTTGGATTGGGTGGTGAGCGTTCTGCTGCTCGACGGGAGCCGCATTCCAGTCGTGGAGCAGGATCGGGACAGTGCCCTTGCCAAAGCTCGGCAATGGGTGGATCACTCGTTGGGTGGTCGCGAAGCGAACCTGTAATGGGCAGGTGTCCGTGCTTGGTCCAGTCTTGTTCTCAGGCTTAAAAAAGAGAGCGCCGCGAAGGGCGCTCTGGGAAGTCTTCGGCCCGTGCAAAAGGGAATGCGGGGGCGCAGCGGGCCGGTTGAGAGTTGAACCGGCTCGATCCAGATTGGTTCCAGCCTTTCTCACACGTACTGAGGTCCTGACAGACCGAGGAGCCCCAGAAACGTGACTATGACAGCACCTCTCTACATCGAGAGGTTTGGCTACAGCGACATAATTCAGCCTTATTGTCCTTGAGTCCTGCTGATAATCACTGCTGCTACCGCAGCGTTAAGGGGGCACAATCATGAAGCAGTACCTTCTATTTGCCGGGCGAGCCAACACCAATGCGTCTGGCGTTCACGGCTTCGTCGGAGACTTCGATTCCTTCACTGAAGCTTTTGTCTCACTCGTGGATCGGCAGACCCCGTCCGAGTGGTGGCACATCCTCGACACCAAGACCGGTGAGGTGGTCGAGCGCAAGCACCTGAAGGTGCACAACGGGATGATCGGCTTTGAGCGCTCCCACTGGGTCGTGGGGCAGCCCTCCAAGGAGGAACCCATCGCACTTCCTGCTCCAGTCGCAGCTACGTCCGAGTTGAAGCTGCCCGAGATCGACAGCATCGAGGCGGACCTACATGCCGTCCTCACGAATGGGCTGAAGAACGGCCCTGCGAAAGAGAACGGCCCTGCGAAAGGTGCCAATGGCAAAGCCAATGGGGCTGCCGCCGAGCACTGACGCCTCTCGCGAGCCGTACCAGGGTGCATGGTGACGCCATGCACCTCTTCTCCCAAACGACGCCCGCTCCAGAGCATGAGCATGCGCCGCCTGATTTCCCGGCTTCTCGGCCCATGGCTCCGCCGTCTGCGAGGCTGTCCTCGATCAGATCAGCCAGTTGGCCTCACGGCGGTGGAGTACGAAGCCGTGTCGCTGATCGCCTATGAGGGGCAGAAGGCATATGCCCGTGCTCGCGAGCAGGCCCGGTACTGTCGAGGGAGGGGCAGCGAGGACGGCTTCCGCTTCTGGTCAGCGGTGGCCAACGAGGTCGCCCTGCGGACCAAGGGCCGTACGCCAGAGAAGAGGTAAAGTATGCCCCCTTCTGGATCGTGCGACATCTCGGCCACGCCCCAGCGCTCCACAGCTTTGACCCCTGCCGTTAGGTCAGCTAAGGAACGCAGCTCCCACGCCACGTTTCCTATGGTGAAGCTTGAGGAGCAGGAATGGCATCCGGTCAGTATCTTGTCTACCCGGCCCCCGGCCATTTCTGGGGTGTGCAGTTCGAGGGCCGCTTCCTTGCCCGCTTTCCCGAGAAGACGCAGGCCATCCGCGCTGCCGTCACTCTGGCGAACACGACCGCAGAGGCCAAGACCAAGACCACGGTGCTGTGCGAAGGCCAGAACGGCGAGCGCTATGCCATCTGGAGTTATGATCGGGACAGCTTCGTCTCTGCGGCGTAGTCCCGACCAGCTTCATTCTGATGTGACCTCTTGGCTGTCTGACCGAACACCGTTGCTGGCTTTCTAAGACTCCCGACCCTTTGCCCTGTCATGAGGCGAAGCCTGAAAGGCATTATGTGAAGAACTTACTGACCGGCGCAGCGCGGCCCGTGACTGACACGAACGAGCGGGTCCGCAAGCTGTTCGAGAACCGCCCCTACAATGCCCCATCACAGCCAGAGCGCCAGAACAGAGCCCGCAAGACGTTCTCCAAGGCCGCTGCCGAGGAGGAGGTGGATGACGCTGCTCCCGACGTGGACACGCCGGAAGAAGAGGTGCCTGAACTGGATGCCTCAGAGGGCAATGAGGTTGCTCCAGAAGGAAATGAGGCCGAGGAAGAATGAGCCAGTAAAGGCACGCAGGTTGTCCCCGTTACTCTGTGAGAAGCACAGCATGGCCGATCCACGTCCAGCCACCCTCCAGACCATCTTCCTTGAGCATGTCCGCTCGAAGAAAGTGCCTGTGACGGTGTTCCTCGTGAACGGGATCAAGCTTCAGGGCGAGATCACCTACTTCGACACCTATGCGATCGCTCTCGCCAGGGCAGGCCACACCCAGATGATCTACAAGCAGACGATCTCGACTATCCAGCCTGGAGCGCCGGTACAGTTGCACAGCGAGGACGAGGTGAGCCGCTGACACTCCAGTAGCGAATTGTGGGGTCTGGCGGAGGACGCGTTCGATCGCCCGAGACGCAAACGTCCAGCAGGGGTCATCATCCCACCACACTCCACCGGATGATGGAAGGGTCTCCAGCCAAGCTCACGTGTCACCTCCCTTGCTCATCCCGCTCCGCCGCTCCCTCAGCACGATCCTTGAGGCTGGTGCGAATTTCGCGCGCCACGATGGGCTCGCCATGGCCAGTCACGTCGCGCTGTCGCTCGTCATCACCCTGTTTCCGTTCCTGGTCATTGTGGCGGCTTTGGCGGCGGCTCTCGATGCTGGGCGCATCTCCAGCCACATCGTCCACCTGCTCTTTGACTTCTGGCCTGAGGGCGTCGCCGGTCCTCTGACCAAGGAGGCCAGCAAGGTGCTCGTGACCCGCACCAATGTGGTCACGATCAGCATCCTCCTGACGCTCCTGGTGGCCACCAATGGAGTGGAAAGCCTGCGCATCGCGCTCAACCGTGCCTATGGCACGAGCCAGCCTCGCTCCTGGTGGAGGCGGAGACTGATCGGTTTGAGCTTCGTCGTGATCGGCGCGGCGACCCTGGTGGCCTCATCGGTGCTCGTCGTGCTCTGGCCCATGATCTGGCGCAGCGCTGTCGCGTACGCGCCGGACCTGAAGGGGCTCCGCGTCACCTATGATACTGTCCGCTATGGTCTCGCGTCGGTGGCGCTCGTGCTGGGCCTCCTGGCCACGCACCTTTGGCTGCCGGACACACGGATGCAATTGAAGGACGTGGTACCTGGGATAGCAGTCACTCTGGGTTTGTGGCTGGTCGGGGCCACCGCCTTTGGCCAGTCCCTGGCCCACTTCACACACCTGAAGACCACGTATGCGGGACTGGCAGGCATCGTGACGGCCCTCATCTTCATGCAGCTATCCGCTGCGATCTTCATCTTCGGCGCAGAACTGGATGCCGCCCTACGCAGAGGGCGCGGTACCCTGGTCTCAGATGCCTTGCCTTACACTGGAAGCGCCGAGGTGGTTCCAGCAACATGTAGTG
>JAESFH010000127.1_pt1 | contig 60313 bp, 57 predicted proteins | sample 9269381 | NCBI WGS metagenome assembly JAESFH01 (sample SAMN14504062, study PRJNA617094) | algae metagenome | isolation source: Aphanothece sp. CMT-3BRIN-NPC111 and co-occurring heterotrophs from well... | place: USA: Clark Mountains Wilderness, California | collected 2010-04-18
GAGCGCCTCGGGATCCTCCGCGAAGGCACCCGCCGCCACGGCCGGGCCGTCTACGACCGCGACGACGCCGTCGACCGTGACCCGCGAGCGGATCGCCGGCCAGTTGAAGGCGTTCACGAGCGGCTTCGGCAGCGCGAGCCCGGAGGTCTCGATCAGGATGTGCTCGGGCGGATTCGGGCGGTCGAGGAGCGTGTTGAGGGCGGGCACGAAATCGTCCGCGACCGTGCAGCAGATGCAGCCGTTCGGGAGCTCGACGATGTCCTCCTGGGTGCATCCCGCGATGCCGCATCCCTCGATGAAGGAGCCGTCGAAGCCGAGATCGCCGAACTCGTTGACAAGGACCGCGATGCGACGCCCGCCGGCATTCTCGAGGAGATGGCGCACCAGCGTGGTCTTTCCCGCACCCAGGAAGCCGGTCACGATGGTGCAGGGGATCTTGGACAGATCGCTCACTCGGCGGCCTCCTTGCAAGCAGGTGGGAAGGGGGGCGGGAAAGGGGGAATCCGGGCGATCACGCCCTTGCGGAACGCCTCGGGCCGCTCGCGCCACGGCACGATGCCGTCGGGCGTACCGGCATAACGCGCCACGCCGTCGAGAATCGTCCGGGCCGAGGCCTCGGCGTCGAAGTCGCCATAGACGTAGGTCCAGCGGCCGGCTCCGGAGACCGCCACCGTGCAGGGCCGCTTGCACACCGAAAGGCAGCGCGCGGGCTCGATACGCACGTCCGGGCAGGACCCGTCCGATGCGGCCTCCTGGAGCGCGCGGAAGAGGCGCGCGCCGGGGCGGTCCGCCTCTTCGCCTACGTGGTCGGCAGGCCGGCAAGTCACGCAGACGTGGATGGTGACCGCGTCGGGCGACGCGCCGGGAGCGGATGGGCTCATGTCCTTGGTCCTGTCCGTCATGGTCGGAGCCCGGCCGCCGTTCACGTCGCAGCGGGCTGAGCGAGGTCGCGATCCTGCCGGGACCAGGCCCAGCTCAGGGCAAGACCGAGCACGCTCCAGAATACGAGGCTGATCGCCAGCGAGCGGGTCGCGAATTGCGCGGCAAGGCCGGCCGGAACCTCGCTGGCCTCGGCGTGATGGGGCGCGCCGACGAGATGGGGCAGCGCGAGGGCCAAGATCCCGGCCGCCGTCATCCAGGGAGCGCGCATGCGGGTGATGAGATAGAGGCCGATCCCGGTCGCGCCGACGGTCAGCAGCCACCAGGCCTGGCGAAGCGCCAGGGGGCCTCCGCCGGTTCCGGGCAACTCCGGCGGAAGTCCGATCGCGGGTGCAAGATTGACGGCGACGAAGCCCGCGAAGGCCCAGCGCAGGCAGGTCTCGCGTGTCGGCGCCGCGCCGGTGGCGAGGAGCAGCGCGAGCAGGACCAGGGCGTAACCGACCCCACTCACGAGAGTCGCCAACGCCGTGAAGGCGGCCCGCTCGAGGCCGTCCTGCGGCGCCCAATCGTCATGCACATCCCCATGAGAATGCGGTTCGCCCGGCTGAGCCGGCGCCGTCACCTCGTGGGCGAGGACGATGCGGGCGCCGACGAGGTCCGGCGCGGCGCTATGGTGCTCGAAGCGCTCGGCCTCGACGATCAGCGGCGTCGTCCAGACCGCCTGCAGAAGCGCTGTCACGAGGGCAGCACAAAAACCGGCCGCGAGGGCCGCCGACAACACCCGGGATGTCATGTCGGGCGATCAGTGGCAGGGGAAGTTGTGGGCGTGGCGCCAATCGTGGGCGGCGTTGTGGATCACCGCGGGCGCCGCGAAGCCCGAGAGGAAGACGAGCGCGACCCCGAGAGTCATCGCGAGAACAACAGCGGAGAGACGCTGGGACGGAACCGAAAGGACGGTCCCTTGGACTTGGCTCGACATCGTTGCCTCCTCGCCGCCCCGCCGGCGGCAATCGTGGTGTGCGGGCGACGGCAGGTCTCCTGGCTCACGGCTTGATGCCTGCTCCGCCTTCCCGGGAGCGTCCCAGTGGCCTATGGAGCGAAGGCTCGCCGTTCACAGTTGCGGGGGCAGCCGCGGTGTCTCACCGCATTCCCTTTTCACCCCGTTCCCGAGGCACCGTCGTGTTCATGCTTATCGGTCTCGCGCCCATCTTTCAACGGCAAACCTGATTGCGCGGCGGCGGTATGGCGATTCCTCGTCTCACCCTGATCCTCGGCGGCGCCCGCTCGGGCAAGAGCCGCCATGCCGAGCACCTCGTCCAGACCGAGGCCCCGCCCTGGGTCTACGTCGCCACGGCGCAGGCCTATGACGACGAGATGCGGGAGCGCATCGCCCTTCACCGGATGCGCCGCCCGCCGGGATGGGAGACCGAGGAAGCGCCCCTCGACCTCGCCGCGACGATCCGGCGGCAGGCGAGGCGGCCCCTGCTGGTCGATTGCCTCACCCTGTGGCTGACGAATACGATGCTCGCGGAGCGTAACGTCGATGCCGCGATCGAAGGCCTTATCGCGGCCTGCCGGGAGGCGGAGGGGCCGCTCGTGCTGGTCTCGAACGAGGTGGGCTTCGGGATCGTGCCCGACAACGCCCTCGCCCGGCGCTTTCGCGATCACGCCGGCCTGCTGCACCAGCGCCTCGCCGCGGAGGCCGACCGGGTCATCCTCATGGTGGCCGGCCTGCCCATGATCGTGAAGGACGGCCCCTCCCAGGGATCCCGCGCTGCTGAAGGACGGAACGACAGATGACCTCGGAAGACGATGCGGCGCGCCACCGCGCCAAGATGATCAAGCGCAAGGCCGTGCAGGACCAGGAGGTGGCGTCGAAGACGGTCGAGAAGGGGCTGCTCATCGTTCACACCGGGCCCGGCAAGGGCAAGTCGACGGCGGCCTTCGGGCTTATGCTGCGGGCGCTCGGGCGCGGCTTCCGGGTCGGCGTCGTCCAGTTCATCAAGGGCGCCTGGGAGACCGGGGAGCGGCGGGCGCTGGAGCGCTTCGGCGACCAGATCGAGTGGCATACGATGGGGGAGGGGTTCACCTGGGAGACCCAGGACCGCGCCCGCGACGTCGCCGCGGCCGAGAGGGCCTTCGCCAAGGTCAGGGAGCTGATGGCGCGCGAGGACATCCGCCTGCTGATCCTCGACGAGCTCAACATCGCGCTCCGTTACGAATACCTCCCCCTCGCCGAGGTCGTGGCGACCCTCAGCGATCGCCGGCCCGGCCTCCACGTGGTGGTCACGGGCCGGAACGCGAAGCCGGAGCTCATCGAGGCCGCGGATCTCGTGACCGAAATGAGCCTCGTGAAGCACCATTTCGCGGCCGGCGTGAAGGCGCAGGAAGGGATCGAATTCTGAGATGTCCGCCAATTGCCGGATGAAACCCCGCGGCCGGGGCGATGGCGCAGGTTGGAGCAGGCCTCCACGATGACCCGTGCCGTCATGATCCAGGGCACCGGCTCCAATGTCGGCAAGTCGCTCATGGTCGCGGGGCTGTGCCGCCTGTTCGCCCGGCGGGGCCTGCGTGTGAGGCCGTTCAAGCCGCAGAACATGTCGAACAACGCCGCCGTGACGGCGGACGGCGGCGAGATCGGGCGGGCCCAGGCGCTGCAGGCGAGAGCGGCGGGCGTGCCGCCGAGCGTGCACATGAACCCGGTGCTGCTGAAGCCGCAAAGCGAGATCGGCTCGCAGGTGGTCGTGCAGGGCCGGATGGTCGGTTCCGTCAGGGCGCGCGAGTACCAGTCCTGGAAGCCGCGCCTCCTCGAATCCGTCCTCGACAGCTTTCGTCACCTGTCCCACGAGGCCGATCTCGTGATCGTGGAGGGCGCCGGCTCCGCCTCGGAGGTCAACCTCCGGGCCGGGGACATCGCCAATATGGGCTTCGCCCGCGCGGCCGGAGTCCCGGTGGTGCTGGTCGGCGACATCGACCGGGGCGGCGTGATCGCGAGCCTGGTGGGGACGAAGGCCGTCCTCGACGAAGCCGACGCCGCTATGGTCCGGGGCTTCATCGTCAACCGCTTCCGCGGCGATCCCGTCCTGTTCGAGAGCGGCATGCGCTTCGTGGCCGACCGGACCGGCTGGCCGTCCTTAGGGCTCGTCCCGCATTTTCCGGACGCCGCGCGCCTGCCCGCGGAGGATGGCCTGGGCCTCTCGTCCGGTGCGCGGCGGCCCGGCTCGGGGAAGGTGCTGGTTGCCGTTCCGCTGACGCCCCGGATCGCGAATTTCGACGACCTCGACCCCCTGCGCGAGGAGCCGGGCCTCGAGGTTGCCCTGATCGAGCGCGGCATGCCCCTGCCCGCGGAGGCCGCCCTGGTGCTGCTGCCGGGCTCGAAGAGCACGATCGACGATCTCCTCTTCCTGCGCGAGCAGGGATGGGACATCGACCTCAAGGCGCATGTCCGGCGAGGCGGGCAGGTGCTGGGCCTGTGCGGCGGCTACCAGATGCTCGGACGATCGGTCTCCGACCCGCACGGGATCGAGGGGCCGGCCGGACGCGCGGTCGAGGGGCTCGGCCTCCTCGACGTCGCGACGATCCTGACTGCCGCCAAGCGGCTCGAAGCCGTCGCGGGGGCGACGGTGGCGGACCGCGTGCCCCTCTCGGGCTACGAGATGCATATCGGCGAGACCACGGGGCCGGATACGTCGCGCCCGTTCGCGCGCCTCGCCGACGGGCGGCCCGATGGAGCGGTATCGCGCGACGGGCGGGTCGTCGGCACCTACATCCACGGGCTCTTCGCGGACGATCGCCAGCGGGCGCGCTGGCTCGCCGGGCTCGATGCGCCCGCAAGCGATCTCGCCTACGAGGCCCTGGTGGACGCCACCCTCGACGGCCTCGCGGACCATCTGGAGGCCCACGTCGATTGCGAGCGGCTGCTCGCGATCAGCGCAGGATGAGCCAGGCGAGGAGCGTGAATCCGGCCGCCAGCGCGGCGAGGAGCGCGCAGGCCGTACGGTAGAGCGCGAGCGCCCGATCGATGTCGGCGGCATTGGCCGCGGCTCGCCCGTCTCCCATCCAGCGGTCCTCGACGCGCGTCTCGCCGTACACCCGGGGACCCGCGAGCCTGAGGCCGAGCGCGCCCGCCATGGCGGCCTCAGGCCAGCCCGCATTCGGCGAGCGGTGATGGCGCGCATCGCGCCGCACGGCACCGAGCGCCGCGCGGGGCGACGCGTCCGGCCGGAGGGCCGCCGCGGCGGTGAGGAGCAGCGCGGAGAGTCGCGAGGCCGGCAGGTTGACGAGGTCATCGAAGCGCGCCGCAGCCCAGCCGAAGGCCGCGTGGCGGGGCGTCCGGTGGCCGATCATGCTGTCGGCCGTGTTCACGGTCTTGTAGAGCGCGGCTCCCGGGAGCCCGCCGAGCCCGAGCCAGAAAGCCGGGGCGACCACGCCGTCGGAGAAGTTCTCGGCCAGGCTCTCGATCGCGGCGCGGCAGATTCCGGCCTCGTCGAGGGTCGCGGGGTTGCGGCCGACGATCATCGACACCGCCGCCCGGCCCCCCTCCAGGCCGCCGCTCCGCAGGCCTGCCGCCACGGCGGCCACGTGCTCGTGCAGGCTCCTCTGCGCCAGGAGGGTCGAGGCCAGGAGCGCCGCGACCGCGAGCCCCGCCCACCCCATGGCGACGAGCAGCGCTTGAAGCGGGATTGTTGCGAGGCCCGTGGCGGCGAGGAGAAGCGCGAGGGCGAGCACGCCCGCGGCCCGCCGCCGCCCCGGTGGCCAGGCGTCCCGGTTCAGCGCCCGGTCGAGCGCCGCGATGAGGCGGCCGAGCCAGGTGACGGGATGCCCGATCGCCGTGTAGAGCCAGCCGGGATAGCCGAGCGCGGCCTCCAGGACGAGTGCCAGCAGCAGGAGCGACAAGGTGTCGGGAAGGGGCGAATGAGCGAGGCGCAGATCTGGCACGGCGGCAATCTCGACGAGGCCCGTCGGACCTACCCCCGGGCGCCCGAGCCTTGGATCGATTTGTCGACCGGAATCAACCCCGTCCCGTACCCGCTGCCCGCGCTGGCCGCGGATCTCTTCGAGCGCCTGCCGACACCGCAGGCCCACCGGGACCTCGAAGCCGCCGCCGCCGAAGCCTACGGCGCCGAGGATGCCGCCCTGGTCGTTGCCGCGCCGGGCACGCAGATCCTCATCTCCCTGCTGCCGTCGCTGCGGCCCCGTTCGCGGGTGGCGGTGCTGGGCCCGACCTATGCCGAGCATGCACAGGCCTGGCGGAGCGCCGGCCACGAGGTCGCGATGGTGGTCTCGCTCGAGGAGGCGCGGGATCGGGATGTCGTGGTGGTCGTCAATCCAAACAACCCGGACGGACGCTTCGTGACGAGGGACGAACTGCGCGGCCTCGCGGACGGGCTTCACCGGCGCGGCGGATGGCTCGTCGTCGATGAGGCCTTCGCGGATTTCGACGACGCCGAATCGCTCGTGCCGACCTTGCCCGAGGGAACATTCGTCCTTCGCTCGTTCGGGAAGACCTATGGGCTTGCGGGAATCCGCCTGGGCTTTGCGGTCGCGCGCGGGCGCCTCGGCGCGATGCTCCGCGCCGCGCTCGGGCCCTGGTCCGTGTCGGGACCGGCGATCGCGATCGGGCGCGCGGCTCTGCGGGACGGGCCATGGCGCGCCGAAGCGAAGGCGGCGCGGTCCGCCGACGCGCGCCGTCTCGACGCGCTTCTCGCGCCCGTCGCAGAGGGTGCCATCCGTGGGACTACCCTCTATCGATTGATCGGGACCGGCGAAGCGCCGGACCTGTTCGATCATCTGGGACAGTCCGGAATTTGGGTGCGCCGCTTTCAGCACGATCCGCGGCTTCTGCGGTTCGGGCTGCCTGGGTCCGAGCCCGCTTGGTCGCGCCTTGAGGGGGTCTTGCGCGCCTGGTCCGCAAAACGCAGCAAGGGTGTGCCGGCCTGATCCCCGGATCGTTGCGGGTCCCGATCCCGCGGTCGACACCCCCGAATCCGACCGCGTCGACGATCGCCCCTTGCGCGGATGCCTCAGCCGGAGGATGAGCCGCCATCGTCCACGCGTGTGACGGCCGGCATCGGACCGGCCCAACGAGGTTTCATGAAGACCCTCACGACCCTAACGGATCTCCGGGACGCCTGCGCGGGTCTTCCGGCGGGCGACGAAGCCTCCGCCGCCGCCGCGATGGCGCGGCAGGCGCGCCTCACCAAGCCGCCGGGCAGCCTCGGCCGGCTGGAGGACCTCGTCTCTTGGCTCGCCCGCTGGCAGGGCGCGGCCATTCCGCGGCTGGACCGGGTCGACGTGCTGGTCTTTGCAGGAAATCACGGCGTCGTCGCCCAGGGCGTGTCCGCTTTCCCCTCCTCCGTGACGGCCCAGATGGTCGCGAACTTCGAGCACGGAGGCGCCGCCATCAACCAGCTCTGCGGCCTCGCCTCCGCGAGCCTGCGTGTCGTCGCGCTCGATCTCGACCGGCCGACGGCGGACTTCACCAGGGAGCCGGCCCTGAGCGAGGCGGAGTTCCTGGCCGCCGTCTCGGCTGGCTACGATGCCGTCGACCCGGCCGCGGACCTCGTCGCCCTCGGCGAGATGGGGATCGGGAACACGACCTCGGCCGCGGCCCTTGCGGCCGCTCTCTTCGGCGGGGACGGGGCGGAGTGGGTCGGGCGCGGCACCGGCGTCGACGATGCGGGCCTCCGGCGCAAGGCCGAGGCCGTCGACCGGGCTCTCGCGCGGCACGGGCCCACCCTCGGCGACCCGCTCGCGGCTGCCGCGGCTGTGGGCGGACGCGAGCTGGCGGCGATTTTCGGAGCCGCGCTCGGCGCCCGGCGTCGCGGCATCCCGGTTCTGCTCGACGGATTCGTCTCGACCGCGGCGGCGGCGCCTCTCGCCCGGCTGGCGCCCGACGGCCTCGCCCATGCGGCGCTCGCCCACGTGTCCGCGGAGGCCGGCCACCGCCGCCTTGCCGATGCGCTCCGCCTGTCGCCGCTGCTCGATCTCGGCATGCGGCTCGGCGAGGCCTCTGGAGCGACGGTCGGGATTCTCCTGCTGCGCGCGGCTCTTGTGTGCCATGCCGGGATGGCGACCTTCGATCAGGCCGGGGTCGACGAGAAGATCTAAGGATGCGCAGGTATCTGGCCGATCTCACATGGGCGCTCGCCCTGCTGACGAGGCTCCCGGTCGTTTGCCGGGACGGCCGCGACGCCTCCGATGCACTTGCCGCCTCCATCTGGGCCTATCCCGTCGTCGGAGCGGGCGTGGGAGCGCTGGGCGGTCTGGCCTATGGGATCTTGTTCGCCATCGGCCTTTCGCCCGCGCTTTGCGCCGTTCTCGCGCTCGCCGCGATCATCGCGACCACGGGGGCCTTCCACGAGGACGGACTGGCCGATACCGCGGACGGCTTCGGCGGCGGAGCGACGCGCGAGCGCAAGCTCGAGATCATGCGCGATCACTGCGTCGGAACCTACGGCGTCGTGGCGCTCGCAACCGCCCTGGCCCTGCGCGCGGCCGCGATCCTGACCCTCCGCGATCCTCTTCTCATCCTGGCTGCCCTGACGACGGCCGGCGCCGTCTCGCGCGCCGGCATGGTCGGTGTGATGGGGGCGCTGCCGCCTGCGCGCCAGGACGGGCTCGCGGCCCGCATGGCGCGGCCGAACAGCCGTCTGATCCTGGCCGCGCTCTTGTTCGCCTTCCTTCTCGCCCTCCTGCTGCTTCCCGTCGTGCCGGCGCTCACTGCGCTCGCGCTCGCCGCGCTGGCCTGCCTCGCGATGGGGCGGCTGGCGCACCGCCACATCGGGGGACACACGGGCGACGTTCTGGGGGCCTCGCAGCAGGTGGCGGAATGCGCATGCCTCGTCGCACTGTCCGCGAGCCTGACATGAGCGGTCACGGGCCCGATCGCCACCGGCGTCGATGACGGCAGAGGAGTCCTAAACGGCTCTGGACCAGGCGAGGCAGCCGACGGGAAAGAGCGAGTTCCCGACGAACAGCGCCCCGTGCCGGTAGAGGGCGAGCGCGCGGCCGGGATCCGCGAGATCGAGGGCCCATAGCTCGCCCGATGTGTCGGACCAGATCACCCGCGCGTCCACAGCGGCCGCCGCTGCGAAGACCTGCTGCGTCGTCGTCCCCGGCCTGAAATAGACCATGACCTGGGAGACGTTCGGCGGCGGCAGCGAGGCCACGGCGCCGCCGATCATCACGCCCGCCGCGACCATGGCGGCCGTGGCCTGTCCCCGCGCGGAGGTGCCGGCCCGCCGGCGCAGAATGAACCCGACGACGAGCGGAAGGATGCCGAAAGCGGCGAACCAGATCAGGTCCCAGACCAGCGGATTGGCCGAATCCATCCGGATGCGGTGGATGCCCGTCACCCAATGCGAGACGACGCTGTCCACGACATGCCAGACGCCGAAGCCGGTGAGCAGGTCGGCAAAGAGCATCCGGTCCGCTCCGGGCGCGCCGAACTCGCGCCGGGTCCGCCACAGGAGCGACAGGCCGATCGCCGCGATCACGTACATGAGCGCGTGAAACAGGCCGTCCGCGAGGATCTGCACGCGGATGTCGCGGAAGGCTTCGCCCTGCAGTCCGGCCAGCAGGTGGTGCCATTGCAGGATCTGGTGGAGCAGGATGCCGTCGAAGAACCCGCCGAGACCGAAGCCGAGCAGATAGCCCGACCCATGGAAGCGGCCCGTGAACCTGCCTGCGGCTGCCATGGCCTGAGCCCTCCTCGCGTCGCCATCAACGCCAGGCTCAGGTTATGGTTTCGCGGAAGCACGAGTTCCACGACCGCCAAAAGTAAAGGCCCTGCTTCGACCGGGATCGAAGCAGGGCAAGTAGGCGAACCAGGGAATGACCGAGCGTGGTTCGCGGGAGAAATGACCTAGTCCTGCACGTAGGTGATGCGGCCGTCGGGGCCTGCCTTCCACGTGTAGGTCACGTAATCAGGCCGGGTGCGGTCGCCCTTCTTGTCGTAAGCGATATCACCCACGACGGTCTTGAAGGTCATGCCGGAGTGCATGACTTCGGCGACTTTCTTGGGGTCGAGGGATCCGGCCTTCTCGGCGGCCTGCTTGATGACCTCGACAGCGGCGTAGGAGTAGAGCGTGTAGGCCTCGGGGTTGAACTTCCGCTGCTCCTGGAAACGCTTCACGATGTCCTTGACCTCCGGCCGATTGCGCGGGTCCGGCGGGAAGGTCATCTTGGTGCCGACGACGCCCGGCCCGCCGATGGAGGCGAACTCTTCCGACACGATGCCATCGGCGCCCATCGCGACCGTGTTGAGGCCCTGATCGCGCATCTGGCGGATGATGAGGCCGAGCTCCGTGTGCAGGCCCCCCCAATATGCCATCTCGATACCGGACGCCTTCAGCTTGGAAACGAGCGCGCTGAAATCCTTCTCGCCCGGGTTGACGCCCTCGTAGAGCACTTCCTGGACGCCGGCTTTATTCATGGTCTTCTTGGTCTCGTCGGCAAGACCCTTGCCGTAGGGCGTCTTGTCGTGGAGGACGGCAATCTTCTTGCCCTTGAAGTTGTTGACGATGTACGTGCCGGCGATCTCGCCCTGCTGGTCGTCGCGGCCGCAGGTGCGGAAGATGGTCTGCAGCCCGCGTTCGGTCAGGCGCGGGTTCGTCGAGGCGGGCGTGATCTGCAGGACGCCGTTCTCGGCGTAAACTTCCGAGGCCGGAATGGACACCCCGGAGTTGAAGTGGCCGACCACGAACTTGATGCCCTCGCCGACGAACTTGTTGGCGATCGACACGCCTTGGCGCGGATCCGAGACATCGTCACCCGTGACGACCTGGATCTTCTGGCCGAGAATTCCGCCGGCCGCGTTGATGTCCGCGGCCGCCTGCTCGGCTCCATTGACGAGCTGTGCTCCGAAGGCGGCATTGGGGCCCGTGATCGGGCCAGCGACGCCCACTTTGATCTGCGCCTGAGCGACGGACGACAGAAGGAGAGCAAGGCCTAACCCTAAGATCCCGACACTTGTTTTTGTCATGGTGTGCGCTGTCCCCGCTGGTGATGAAAAGCATTCACGCGCTAACCACCAAAACACCCATGGCGGGTTTGTTCAATGAGCAAAGTGTCCTCCAAATTCGTCACTTCGTCGCCTGCGATCGGTGGATCGCCATCGTTGAGAAACTTGAGGCGGCGGGAGCGATCGCGGTCGGAGAGCTGGCTTGAATGTTTTTCCAAGCTCTTGACGGGAAAGACTGTTCCAAGGCCGGAGAGAGAAAGGCTGGCCGTGCGGATCCTCCCCTGGCTCCCGGCATTCGCGTTCTGGTGAAGGCAACGTAGGGTTGGCCGGGGCCGGCGGTTCCGGATCGCACGCGAAACGGCAGATGCGATCATCCGGAGGCGGTCGACCTCAGCGGGCTGGTCGATCCGTGTTCGGAGCCCAGGGCCGGTCAAAGCCATCTCGCGATGACCGGCCATGACCGCGTGTCCGCCAAGGCCGGAGGCGGGCTCGTCTGGCGTTCACTGAAGAAGTGAAGGTATCCTTTTATCGTGAAAGGAAACCGGATCGTCCGCAGCGTAACGGCAATGCTATTTCGCCCCGACGATGGATCAATGGTCGAGAGGGTGTGCAACATCGATCGATGGCCGGGGAGAAGGATCACCTTCTTCTGATTGAACCTGCCGGATTGCTCAATGGGGGCGACGAAGCGACGGTCATCGTCCTGAAAAATTCTTTCGTCTGGGGCGCCTCAGCTGTGATGCCGGGGCCGAGTTCACGCACAGAACGTGACTCGGTCGATCTCATCGCTACCCAGCGTTGCGCGGCGCGCCGAACCAGGCATGATTCCAGGCGCGACGACTGCGCTGAACGGCAGCGACCCGACCTGTCGGGCGGGGTGCAGCGGGGCGGCGCCATGCGATCGATGAGCGCGCTGATCCGGTTGCGCCGCAAGGCCGAAGCACATGCCCGAGCGGCGCAGCCCCGGGCTCGCTTACCGGGCTCGCTCCAAGCTCCGGGATGCGATCGGCTCGTGCGCATCTCTCCGCTCCTGTAGCGGCGCAACGGGCACGTTGTCGATCAGTCGCGTCGCGCCGAGCCATACGGCCGCCAGGAGGCGCGAGGGACGGGACGCATCGCTCAGCGGGGCGAGGTCCTCTTCGGATCGGAGTTCGAGGTATTCAACGTCGCGAAAGCCCGCCTCGAGGATGGCCGTCCGTGCTGCCGCCAACTCCGCGTCTGCCGGTGCTCCGCCGGTGAGCCGCTCCGCCGTCCTGAACAGGATCTCGGCCAGCCGCGGTGCGATCTGCCGCTCCGCGGGGGAGAGGCGGACATTGCGCGACGAGAGCGCCAGCCCATCGGCCTCCCGCACCGTGGCACACGAGCGGATCTCGATCGGGATATCGAGGTCGCGGGCGAGCCTGCGCACCACATGAAGCTGCTGGAAATCCTTCTCGCCGAAGCAGGCGAGATCGGCACCGGTCTGCAGGAACAGTTTCGTGACAACCGTTGCGACACCATCGAAATGCCCGACGCGGTGCCCGCCGCACAGCCCTTCGCTGACGCCCGATACCGAGACCGTCGTGGCAAAACCGTCGGGGTAGATCTCGCCGACATCCGGTGCGTAGAGCAGATGCGCGCCGACCGGCGCGAGTTTCGCCGCGTCGTCCGCTTCGGTCCGCGGGTAGGCGGCAAGATCGGCCGGGTTGTTGAATTGCTTGGGATTGACGAAGAGCGTCACGATCACGCGGTCCGTGCGCCTGAGGGCTTCACGGACCAGGCTGAGATGCCCTTCGTGGAGGGCTCCCATGGTCGGCACCACCCCGACGCGTGCGCCCGCGCGCCGCCAGCTCGCCACCACCTCGCGCAGCTCGGCCAGCCGTCTGACGATTGGGACGCTCATGCGGCCCGCTCTCCGACGATGACGTCTGGGTCGTCGCCGAACACATGCTCCGCTGAAGGAAACTGTCGCTCGCGCACCTCTTCGGCATAGGCGGCGATCGCCGCATCCGCGATCTCACCCAGCTCCGCATAACGCTTGACGAATTTCGGCCTGAAGGCGGTGAACAGGCCCAGTATGTCGTCGACCACGAGGATCTGCCCGTCGCACGCGCTGGAGGCGCCGATGCCGATGGTCGGAATCGGGATCTCCCCCGTGATGCGTCGGGCGAGCCGCTCGGGGACCTTCTCCAGAACAACCGAGAAAGCGCCTGCCTCTGCGACGGCTCTGGCATCGCGGCTGATCCGTTCAGCATCGCGGCCTCGGCCCTGCACCTTGTAGCCGCCGAGCGCGTTCACGGCCTGGGGAGTCAGACCGACATGAGCCATGATGGGGATGCCGCGTTCCGTCAGGAACCGGATCGTATCGGCCATGCGCTCGCCGCCTTCGAGCTTGATCGCCGCACAGCCTGTTTCGACCATCACGCGGGCGGCGCTTCTGAAAGCCTGCTCCGGGCTTTCCTCATAGGAGCCGAAGGGCAGGTCCACGACCATGAACGCCCGCTTCAGGCCCCGCCGGACAGCCTTGCCGTGCAGGATCATCATGTCCAAGGTGACGCCGATTGTGGACGAGAGCCCGTGCCCGACCATACCGACGCTGTCGCCGACCAGCACGATGTCACAATGCGGGTCGACGAGGCTGGCCACCTGCGTGGTGGATGCGGTCAGGCAGACCAGTGGTGTCCTGCCTTTGCGCGCAGTGATCTGAGGCAGGGTGATCGTGCGCGTCGGGCTTCCCGTTGCACTCATCAAGCAGTCTCCTGAGGTCCGGCACAACGAGAGGTCATGTGGCACAAATTTGTGCAGTTGCGAAGATCGATTCCGCAAAGCTCAGAGCTTTTGCCTGCGCGATACATCCATTCTGCACTGCGGCTTCGCACGGCGAGAATGCTGCCAAGCACAACCACCCGCGATCACGAAGGCAGGGCCGAAAGCCTGGCAAGGCACAAACGCCCCGCTTCGGCGTTGACCCCGAATCCGATTGTGGCGGGCGCCGGACCCTGGAGCATTCCCTTGAGACGCTCGTTCCTTGTTCTGCTCGTCCTTTGCATTGCAGCAGCTGGGGCCTGGGTCTGGTTCAGGCAGCCCGAGGCGCTCGGACCCGCGCGGGCCTGGGTGACGGACCGGATTTCGACCCTCAGCGGCCGCAATGCGGCGCCTGCGCAGCCCGCAGCAGCGCCCGCGCAGCCGCCGCCCGAGGTCGGCGTCCTCGAGGTGACGCCGCGCGAGGTTCCGCTGCCGGTGGAATATGCCGGCCGCGTCGTGGGATTCCGGGACGTCGAGGTGCGGCCACGGGTCGGCGGCCTCCTGCTGAGACGGGAGTTCGAGGAAGGCGCGCGGGTGCGCGAGGGGCAGGTCCTGTTCCGGATCGATCCTGCGACCTTCCAGCTCACTCTCGATCGGGCCCGGGCGCAGCGCGGCCAGGCGCTGGCCGCCCAGCGCCAGGCGGAGGAGAACTTCGACCGCATCGAGGAGCTCGCCCGGCGCCAGATCGCGACGCAGCAGCAGCGCGAGCAGGCCCTGGCCGGGCGTGACCAGGCGCGTGCCGCGGTGCAGCTCGCGGAAACCGAGGTCGAGAGCGCGCAGCTCAACGTGAGCTATACGACCGTGACCTCGCCCGTGAACGGCGTCACCGCGCTCGAATCCCCGCCCATCGGCACCCTGATCCAGGCGCAACAGAGCCTCCTGACCACGATCACCCAGCTCGACCCGGCCTATGTGAGCTTCTCGTTCACGGACGAGGAGGGGCAGGCCTTCCGTGCGCTCAACGAGCGGCGTGCGAAGCCGATCTCGGAGAAGGACCTGACGGTCGAGCTCCAATACAGCGGCGGAGCCGCCTATCCCCAGCCCGGTCGTATCGACACCGCCGCGCAGCGAGTCGACCCGCAGACCGGCACGATCCAGGCCCGCGCCGTATTCCCGAACCCGGACGGCGCGCTGCTGCCGGGGCAGTTCGTCCGGGTGGTCGTCCGGGGCATCACGCTCCCCGACGCTCTCATGGTGCCGGAACGGGCCGTCACGCAGGGGCCGCAGGGTGCCTCCGTGTTCGTGGTGAACGCCTCGAACGTCGCGGAGGCGCGGCCGGTCCGGCTTGCCCAGCAGATCGAGGGCGGCTGGGTCGTCCGGGACGGCCTGAGAGCCGGGGACCGGGTCGTGGTCGACGGCATCATCCGCGTGCGCCCGGGCGCCGCCGTGCGGCCCGTCGTGGTCGAGGGGCCGCCGCAGGCCGCCCCGCCGGCCCAGCCCGTCGAGGCGCGCCAGGCGGCGCCCGAAGGCGGTCCCGCCTCGACCGGGACGACCGCGGCGCCCGCGACGGCCCGGGACGGCCGCGCACAGGGCGAGCGCAAGGCGCGGCCATGATCTCCAGGATCTTCATCGACCGCCCGGTCCTCGCCTCGGTGCTCTCCATCGTGATCGTGCTCGCCGGGCTCGTAGCCATGCGGGCGCTGCCGATCGAGCAATATCCGCCGATCGTGCCGCCGGAAGTCGTGGTCTCGGCCACCTATCCCGGCGCGAACGCGCAGACGATCGCGGAGACGGTGGCGGCGCCGCTCGAGCAGCAGATCAACGGCGTCGAGAACATGATCTACATGCGCTCGACCTCGACCGGATCGGGCACCCTGAACCTGTCGGTCTCCTTCCAGATCGGCACCGATCCCGACCAGGCCACCATCAACGTCAACAATCGAGTGCAGCGCGCGACCGCCCTCCTGCCCGAGGAGGTGCGCCGCCAGGGCGTGACGGTCAACAAGCGTTCGAGCTCCATCCTCCAGGTGCTGACCATGTCGTCGCCGGACCGGCGCTACGACACGATCTTCATCTCCAACTACGCCCTCATCAACATCATCGACGAATTGCGCCGCACGCCCGGCGTCGGCGACGCATCGCTGTTCGGCGCCTCCGACTACTCGATGCGGATCTGGCTCAGGCCCGATAAGGTCGCGCAGTACAACCTGACGCCCGGCGACATCGCGGCCGCGATCCGCGAGCAGAACGCCCAGTTTGCGGCCGGCCGCTTCGGCGAGGAGCCGATGCCGGGCGCGCAGGCCTTCACCTATTCGGTCACGACGCCGGGGCGCCTGGCGGATCCGCGCGAGTTCGAGAACATCATCCTGCGCTCCGATCCCAACGGCGCGGCGCTGCGCGTCAAGGACGTGGCGCGGGTGGAGCTCGGTTCGCAGAACTATTCGACGGTGGCGACGCTCAACGGGGCGCCGGCGGTGCCGATCGGCGTCTATCTCCAGCCCGGCGCCAACGCGCTCGAGGTTGCCGGCGCGGTGCGGGCCACCATGGATCGCCTGTCGCAGCGCTTCCCGGAAGGCCTGCGCTACGACGTGCCGTTCAACACGACCCGCTTCATCGAGGTGTCGGTCGAGGAGGTGATCTACACCTTCATCGAAGCGATCGGTCTCGTGATCCTCGTGGTGTTCGTGTTCCTGCAGAACTGGCGCGCCACGCTCATTCCGGTCATCGCGGTTCCCGTCTCGATCATCGGCGCCTTTGCCGGCATGTACCTCCTCGGGTTCTCAATCAACCTCTTCACCCTGTTCGGCCTCATCCTCGCGATCGGCATCGTGGTCGACGACGCCATCGTGGTGCTCGAGAACGTCGAACGCATCATGTCGAGCGAAGGCAAGGGGCCGCGGGAGGCCGCGATCCAGGCCATGGAGGAGGTGTCGGGGCCGGTGGTCGCGATCGTCCTCGTTCTCTGCGCGGTCTTCGTGCCGGTCTCGTTCCTGGGCGGCCTGGCGGGCGAGCTCTACCGCCAGTTCGCGGTCACGATCGCGGTCTCGGTGGTGATCTCCGGCATCGTGGCCCTGACCCTGACCCCGGCGCTGTGCGCGCTCCTCCTCAAGCCCGGCCATGCGCGCCCCTGGCTGCCCTTCCGCCTGTTCAACCGCGCCTTCGACGCGGTCACCGCGGGCTATGCCGGCGGCGTCCGGTTCTTCCTGCGCCACGCGGTCGTCGCCCTCGTCCTGATCGGCGCCATGCTGGGCGCGACCTGGTGGCTGTTCCAGCGGGTGCCCAGCGCCCTCGTGCCGAACGAGGACCAGGGCTATGTCTTCCTCGTCACCCAGCTGCCGCCCGCCGCGGCCCTCGACCGGACGCTCGCCATCACCGAGCAGGTCAGCCGCGGCGCCGGCGAGAACCCGGCCGTCGCCAACGTGGTGACCCTGGCGGGCTTCGACTTCCTCTCCGGCGCCCAGAAGACCAATGCCGGCGTCTCCTTCGTCTCCCTTAAAGATTGGAGCGAGCGCACCGATCCGCGCCTCGACGCCCGCGCCCTCGCGCCGGCCTTCGCGGCCCTCAATGCCCGCTTCCGCGACGGGATCGCGATCGGCTTCAACCCGCCGCCGATCCAGGGCATCTCGACCACCGGCGGCATCGAGTTCTACCTGCAGGACCGCTCCGGCGGCAGCCTGGAGAGCCTGTTCCAGGCCACGCAGCGGGTCATCCAGGCCGCCAACCAGCGGCCGGAGCTGCGCGGGGTCTCCACGACCTTCTCGACCGGCGTGCCGCAATACCGCGTCGGCGTGGACCGGGAGAAGGCCAAGGCCATCGGGGTCCCCATCACCTCCGTGTTCGAGACGATGCAGAGCACCTTCGGGAACCTCTACGTCAACGACTTCACCCTCTTCGGCCGTACCTACCGCGTGACGCTCTCGTCCGAAGGCGATTTCCGGCAATCGCCCGATGACCTGCGCCACGTCTTCGTCCGCTCCGCCTCCAACACCATGGTGCCCCTCAATACCCTCGTCTCCACGACGCGGATCACGGGGCCGGACGTGGTCGACCGCTTCAACGTCTTCCCGGCCGCTCGCGTGCAGGCCAACCCGGCCCCGGGCTTCTCGTCCGGCCAGGCCATCGCAGCCATGCAGGAGGTGGTCGCGCAGACCCTCTCCGGCGACTACACGATCGGCTGGACCGGGTCGGCCTACCAGGAGATCCAGACCACGGGCTCCGGCAACCAGGGCTTCCTGCTCGGCATCCTGATGGTGTTCCTGATCCTGGCGGCGCAATACGAGCGCTGGACGCTGCCGCTCGCGGTCATCACGGCGGTGCCCTTCGCGGTCTTCGGCGCGATCCTGGCGATCTGGCTCCGGGGCATCGAGAACGACGTCTACTTCCAGGTCGGGCTCGTGACCCTGATCGGGCTCGCGGCCAAGAACGCGATCCTGATCGTGGAATTCGCCTCCGAGCGGCACCGGGCCGGACAGCCGGTGTTCGAGGCGGCCCTGGAGGCGGCGCGCCTGCGCTTCCGGCCGATCGTCATGACCTCGCTCGCCTTCATCCTCGGCGTCGTGCCGCTCGCCACGGCCACGGGGGCCGGCGCGGCGAGCCGCCACTCGGTCGGCACCGGGGTGATCGGCGGCATGCTGGCCGCGACCTTCCTGGCGATCTTCTTCGTGCCCCTGTTCTACCGCCTGGTCACGCGCGCGAAGAAGCCCCCGCGGGAGACCCCGGCGCCCGCCGCGGAGCAGGCCGCCTCCTGACCGGGTTCCAGAGGGCCAGGGGAGGCGGCCCCCGGGAGACAGACGCCCGCCGACCCGCCCGAACGGCCCCGGCCGGCGGAATCCGGCCCGCGCCCGGTGGTCGCGTCGCCCTGGCGGGTTTGCCTCCTATTTAGGAACGCCGGTTATGATCCCGTGACCCGCAGGCGGACCGCGGACGGCAAGGATTGAGTGATGACGAGTGATCGACCGTTTCCCATTGCCTTCGGCCTCGAGCGGTTCGGCCTGATCGCCCTGAAATTCCCGCGCTTGACCGCCATCGCCGTGGCCGTGATGGCCCTCATCGCGGTGTTCGGCGTGATGCGGCTCCACGTCGACGATTCCCTGAGCCAGCTGTTCCGGTCGGATTCCGTCGAGTACAAACGCTACGAGGAGGTGACGCGCCGTTTCCCCTCGAACGAGTACGACGTCCTGGTCGTCGTCGAGGGCAAGTCCCTGCTCGAGCGGGGCTCCATCGAGAAGCTGCGGGACCTCGTGACCGACCTCCAGCTGATCGACGGCGTCCGCGGGATCATCTCCCTGTTCTCCGCCCGGCAGCCGCCGGAGGGCAACCGCGTCCCAGCCGCGCTGTTTCCCGCCGACCTGCCCGAGGGCGCGGCCTATGACGAGCTGATCGCGCGCGTCAGATCCAACGAGATCATCCGGGGCAAGCTCCTGTCGGAGGACGGGGAACTCGCCCTGATCGTGCTCGCCCTCGATCCCGCGCTGGTGGGAACGAAGGGCCTCTCGCAGGCCGTGGGCGAGATCCGCAAGACGGCCGCCGACGACCTTGCCGGCACCGGGCTCAAGGCGGCGCTCTCCGGCGTGCCCGTGATGCAGCTCGAAATCCGCGAGGCGGTCGAGCGCGACCGGCTCATCTACAACCTCGCGGGCTTCCTGGCCGGGAGCGGGATCGCGATCCTCTTCTTCCGGCGCGTCTCCTTCATGATCATCGCGGCCGGGCCGCCGCTGCTCGCCATCCTCCTGTCGCTGGGCACCCTCGGCTGGCTGAACTTCCAGCTCAACATGTTCCTCAACGTGATGACGCCGCTCATCATGGTGATCAGCTTTGCCGACAGCATGCAGCTGACCTTCGCGGCCCGTGACCGGCTGATCGCCGGCGAGAGCAAGCATGACGCCTTCCGCAATGCGCTTCTCGCGGTCGGCCCGGCCTGCGTGCTCACGCACGGGACGGCGGGCCTCTCCTTCGTGGCGCTGCAATTCTCCCAATCCGACCTGATCCGGACCTTCGGCGAGGCGGGCCTGATCGCCACCGTCATCGCCCTGGTCGCGGTGCTGAGCCTGGTTCCGGTCCTCGGGATCCTCCTGGTCCGCGACGGCACGACCGTGCACAAGCGCTCCGGCGACAATGTCGGCGTGACCATGCTTCGGACGTTCTGCGCCTGGATCGCCTCGCGCATGACCAACCGGCCCGGGCTCTACAGCCTCATCAGCCTGGCGGTCGTCGCGGCGCTCGCCATCATCTATGCCGGACTCGAACCGCGTTACCGACTGGCCGATCAGGTTCCCGACCAGCAGCAGGCCGTCGCGGCGAGCGGCCGGCTCGACGCGAAGCTCACGGGCGCGAACCCCATCGACGTGCTGATCGAGTTCCCGAAGGGCGTCTCGCTCTACGATCCCCAGACGCTGGCGACCATCGCGGACGTCCATGCCATCCTGGAGAAGCAGGCCGGCGTCGGAAACGTCTGGTCGCTCGAGACCCTCCGCCGGTGGCTTGCCGAAAAGGCCGGCACCTCGGACACGGCCGTGCTTCAGCAATATGTCGACATCCTCCCCGAGCACCTGACGCGCCGCTTCGTGTCGGCCGAGAAGGACGCGGTCGTGGTCTCGGGGCGCATCCCGGACGTGGATGCCAGCCAGCTGCTGCCCGTCGTGAAGGGGCTCGACCAGGCGCTCGAGCAGGTGCGGACGCAGCACCCGGGCTACCTCGTCGCCGTGACGGGCCTGTCGGCCATCGCGGCCCATAACAGCGCCGACATGATCCAGAAGCTCAACCGGGCCCTGACGATCGAGATCGTCTTCGTGGCGGCCTTCATCGGCCTGGCGTTCCGCTCCTTCACGGTGGCGTTGCTCAACATCCTCCCGGGCATCTTTCCGATCCTCGCCTCCGGCGCGATCCTCTGGTTCCTGGGGGAGGGGCTGCAATTCGCGAGCGTGGTCGCCCTGACGGTCTCCTTCGGTCTCGGCCTGAGCGCGACGATCCACTTCCTGAACCGCCTGCGGCTCGAAGACAGGCCGGGCGAGGATCCGGGGCTCGCAGTGGAGCGGGCGACCGTGCTGGTCGGGCCGGCCCTGATCCTGACCTCGCTCGTCCTCGCCTGCGGGCTCGTGGTGACGGTGTTCTCCAACCTCCCGTCCCTGCGCCTGTTCGGCTGGCTCAGCGCCTTCGCGATGATCGCGGCCCTGGTCGCCGACCTGCTGATCCTGCGCCCGACCGCAACCTATCTGCGGCAGTTCAGCCGGCGCACCCGGACGCCGGAACCGCAGGCCCGCTGAGGCTCGATCCGGCCCGAGGGGGCCGCACCCGCTCCGGGGAACGCGCTCCCCGGCGGCAGGCGGGGTTTGCGTCAGTGCGATGCCTGCTGGACGTCGTCGGCCGGTTCCGCACGCAGCCGCCGGCGGGCCTGCTCGCGCTGGCGCCGGGCCTGCGGCTCGTCGTATTCGCAGGGCAACACGACCGGCACCGTGAGGCAGACGCTCTGGGCCGGGAGGACGTCGCACCAATCCGTGATGAGCTGCTTGTAGGAGCGGCCCACGGGACGGATGTTGCGGTCGAGGTCGTACAGCCCGACCTTGGTGACCCGGCCGTTCTCCTCGCGCAGCGCGGTATCCCAGTCCATCTGGTCGGTCAGGGAGTACCAGGTGAAGCCGACGATCGGCACGCCGTTGTTGCGCACCCGCAGGACGTTGGCCCATTGCTTCCAGAGCCAGTTCACGGCCTCGTCGCCGTTCGGGCCCTCGACCAGGTTGGTCTCGGTGTGCATCACGGGCAGCTTGTAGCGGTCGTAATACTGGCGTGTGATCTCGTCGTATCCGAATACGTCGCCGGCCGCCGCGGTCAGGCCGTCGGCCCGGACCCGGTGCTCGTTGGTCACGTAGTAGTCGTTGCCCATGATGCAGTGGTGGCGCAGCGACGACTGATTGAGGAAGAAGTGGTACTCCTCCCGCGTCATGCCGTTGTCCATCAGGTATTCGTACATCTGGGAATCGACGCGCTGGCCATAATTCAGGTCGAGCGACAGGAAGCGCCGGGCGTTCATGACCTCCGCGGGCCCGATCGCGGCCGGGTTCTCGGCGTGGAAATACTCCGAGGACTCGCTCTGAACGAAGATGGCGTCCGGCCGGACGCTAAGGATGCGCGCCATCGCGAGCACGTTCGCCTTCACGATGTGCTTCAGGGCGGTCACGAAGGCCCGGTCGCTCGCCATCTGCTCGTTCCACCAGCCATAGGCCGCGGAGAACTGGGCGCAGATGAACATCTCGTTGATCGGCGTGTAGAGCTGAACCCAGGGGAAGCGCCGGGCGAAGGCTTCCGCATATCCCGCGAAGAGGCGGGGGAAGTCCGGATTCTGGAAATTGCCGATCCAGTCCGGCACGCCGAAATGGCAGAGATCGACGATCGGGACGATGTCGAGGTCCTTCAGGGCCGCGAAGGTCGCATCGGCGAAATCCCAGTCGTATCGCTGCGGCCCCAGAAATGTCGTGTGCAGTGGGGGCCCGTAGCGCAGGACATAGACGTCGAGCTCCCGCAGGAGCTCGAAATCGGTGCGCCAGTGCCGGTAATGGCCGCATTTCTCCATCTGGTCGATGCGCGTGCGGCCGCCATTGATGGTCGGGATGCTGTTCTCGATCCCGGTCGCGAACATGAAGGTAGGAGCCGGCATTGTGAGCCTTGGGCCCGGACCTCGATGTCGGGCGGTAGGATTGAGAGGCCCTCCTCTAACGCAGGAGCCAGGCTGTGGTTGCGGATCCGGGTCCTTCCGGAGAGCACCCGTCCCAACCCGACGCCGGCCGAAGGGCCGGCCGTCTCACTCCAGCCGCTCAGGCGCGGTGGGCCGCAACGAGGCGGGCGAGCGCTTCCGCGAGGCCGGGCGGCGTCTCGTCCCCGACGATCCCGGCCTCGAGCGACCGCGCGAAGGTGGCGGCGGTTGCGTCCGTCATTCGCGAAGGGGCCCCGGTCATTGCGAGCATCTCGCGGACCTCGTCGACCTCCACGGCGCGGCGGCGCCCATGGCGCAGATGGGTGGTCAGCAGGGTCGCGATGGTGGTTGCGGTCGGAATCTGCCCCAGATCGGCCAGGGCCTCGATCGCCTGGTCGCGGAGCCCCTGCCGCTCGGCCGCCACGAAGGCCTCGATCAGCAAAGCCTCGAGGCCCTTCATGACCACGCTGCGCAGGAGCTTGACCGCGGAGGCATCGCCCACGGCGCCGCCGATGCTCCGGGCGCGGCAGCCGCGTGCATTCAGAAAGGTCTCCATGGCGCCCGCGCCGGGGCCGCTCAGAAGCAGCGGCGCCCGCGCGCCGTTGGTCGCGATGAGGCCGAGGATCGCGCAATCCACCACCGTCGCGCGTCCGCCGAGCACGCGATCGACCTCGACCATGGTGGCCTTCGGGGCGGTGTTGACGTCGAGGTAGATCGCGCCGGGCTTCAGGAAGGCCGCCGCCGCGCGGGCGGCCTCCACGGCCCGGTCGCCCGTCACGGCGGAGAGCACCAGGTCGGCGTCACCGAGCCAGGGCCCGGGCTCGCCTTCGAGCGGGACGCCGAGACCTTCGGCCACCTGCCGCAGACGGCCGCGCCTGGGGCCCTGGGGCTCGATGTCGCCGACGCGGAGCATGAGCGGGGAGGGGAAGGCGGAGGAGCCGGCCAGGGCCGCGGCGAAGCACTGCCCGACCTCGCCGAAGCCGATCACGGCAAACGTTTCCACCTGCATGCTCATGTCTCGGCCCATGTCGCCCCCTTCCCGGTCCCGCCCGAGTCTGCTGGTGGTCTTGCGGGCATCTGTTCCCCGAAAAGGCTGGAGGATCAAGAGACGCCCCGACGAGCCTCGGTCGCTCGACCCGGCTCAGACGGCCTGCCATCCGGCCTCCGCGCATCGCCGGATCCGCGGAACCGTTCTCCCGCCCAGGCTTTCATGAGGAATGCAGACACAGAAAACTGGAACGGCGACCCTGCTGCGCGCCTTCCGGCGCCTCGAGCACGAAGTGCCCGGCAAGGTCGCCCAGGTCCTCAGAGGCCTGCGGCACCCGAAGTCCCGCTGGATCCGCATCCCGGTCGGCGTGCTCCTCGTCCTGGGCGGCATCTTCTCGATCCTGCCGTTCCTCGGGATCTGGATGCTGCCGCTCGGGCTTCTCCTGATCGCCTACGACGTGCCGATCCTGCGGGGACCCGTCGGACGCTTCACGCTCTGGGGGCTCAAGAAATGGGTGGCGCTGCGGCAGCGCCTCTTCCCCGGGACGTCCGGCCGTTAGCGGCGGCGCTTCTGCTCCGGAGGGACCCGCCTGGGCGAACGCACCGCCCTCGCGACCCGCGGAACCTATGAGGCCCGACGACCTATCCGCCAGTCCCCTCCGTCCGGTGCCTCGGCAGAGCGGCGTCCCGGCGGCACGGGCGATCTGAACCTTGACCACACGCCCGAGGCCTTCCCGGACCGGAACAAGGTCACGGAACCGCCGTCTCTAGGCGATGGAGCGAGGCGTCGTCTGCCGGCTCCGGCCCGGCCAAACGGTCGAGCTTCGTGCCGCGATGCAACGCAGCACGGTCCTGTCGAGACTCCGCCGGGATGACCAGGCCCTGACTTTGCGTGAGCGGCAGTCCATGGGACGAGGAAATGCAGTATTCGCCTGTGGAGGAGAGACTTGCCCCGTCTCCCCACCGCACAAATTCTCTGATTCAATCGAGGATCGACTTGCTCGATGATGGCCCGCGCCGGCGGGAGCGGGATCTCCTGAGCTCATCGGGCGGTTTGTACGGGAGGAGCGCGTGAGGACAGTTGCAATCACCGCCTTCAAGGGCGGCGCAGGCAAATCGACCCTGACCGTCAATCTGGCCGTCTGTGCCCACCTTCATGGATTGAGCACGCTCATTCTCGATCTCGATCCGCAGGGGACGTCGGAAGCCTGGGGCGACCTGCGCGAGATCGAGGGGCCCGAGGTCGTGGGCGCCAAGGCCGGCAATCTCGCCAAACACCTCAAGAGCGCCGAGTCCCGCGAACTGGATCTCGTGCTCATCGACACGCCTCCTTCGGAGACCCGGGAGGCACGTCTCGGCACGCGCCACAGCGACCTCGTCATCATCCCGGCGCGGGCCGACCTGTGGGACCTGCTCGCCATCGAGAACACCTGGTCCATGACCCAGGAAGAGCGCAAGCCCGCCTGGGTGGTGCTCAACGGCGTCTCGCCGATCGCCCTCGGGGCGGTGGCGGATGCGGAAACCACGATCGGGGAGGCCGGCATGGCGCTGGCGCCGCACAGGATCCACAACCGGATCGCCTTCACCTACGCCAAGACCGACGGTCGCTCCGTCCTGGAATACGAGCCCGAGGGCAAGGCCGCGGACGAGATCCGGGAGCTGTTCTACTGGATGTGCCGGAAGCTGGACCTGCGGGTGCGGCGGCGGAAATCCGCCTAGGCACGTCCGCAGGCGTCGGGTTCAAGCGGCTCCTCTGCTGAAGGGCCTCCGGCGCGGTGCCGTCGCCAGCGCGATCGGAGGCTCCGGCCGGCGCTCACGGGGCGGAAGTCAGGATCCTGCCCCCGCCCGGACGCCCAGGAACGGGCCCTTGCTCGGCACGTGCTGGGACATGCCGCCCGGCGCGAGGTCCGAGGGCAGCATGCGGAACGGCTCGGGGCCAGCCCGGCAATCGGCGCAGGGAGCGGCGGCCATGGGAGCTGCCGGCGCGGCGCCGGCCCGCGCAACGGCGGTCCAGAAGGGCGGAGGGCCTTTCACGGCGAGCAGCGTCAAGGCCAGAGCCCCCATCACGGCCCCGACACGGAGGGACGGATGGGTGGCGCGCCACATGCTCATGGTCGGGGACTCCTCGCATCGGGACCTGATGCATGGAGCGGCACTGTCCCGCAGCATGGTTAAGAAACCGTTGCGTCCAGCCAATCACAGGTGGTGCCGCGGCACCTCCGGGATTCCCCGTAGGTAACCCATCGGAATGGCTCGCCGGGCCGGTCGGGGGTATCCCGGGCTCCGTACACAGCATTCGGACAACGAGGATCCCATGAACACCGCGCTCGCCGTGAGCGGCCGCCTTCCGCTCCAGCCAAGGACCTGGTCCGGTCGGCCGATCGGACAGGCATTCACCGGGCTTGCCACCCTTGTCGCAGGCGCTGCCTGGGCGATTCCGGCCGAGGCTCACGTGAAGTGGTTCGCCCCCTACATCGTCGACGCCGCGCCCCAGCCGATCAGCGCGACGCTGACCGATGTGTGGTTCTGGACCGGCATCGGTCTCGTGCTCGCCTTCTTCCTCGCGACGCTCGCGGTGGAGCGCACCGCCATTGGCAAGGCTGTGCTGGCCGGCCTCGACCGGGTCAGCGCCCCCCTGTGGAGCCGCTCCGACGACTTCATGCGCGCCTCCACGGGCGCCTTCTTCGTCGCGATCTTCGCGGTCGGCGGCGTCTACCTGACCCCGGACCTCAAGACGAGCTCCGAACTCATCTCCTGGGCGCAACTCCTGATCGCGGCCTGCGTGTTCTCGCGCCGTACCATGCCGGTCGCGGCTGCGGGTATCATCGCCCTGTGGATCGTGGCGCTGCGGGAATACGATCTCTTCCACCTCCTCGACTACCTGGCGCTCGGCGTCGGCGTTGCGGGCTACCTGCTGCTGGCCTCCGTGGACGACCCGAAGTGGCGCGAGCGCCGGTTCCTGGTGCTGCGCTGGGGCGTGGCGATCGCGCTGATGTGGTCGAGCCTGGAGAAGTTCGCCTATCCGAACTGGTTCTACCCGCTCGTCGAGGAGAAGCCGTTCCTGACCTTCGGGATGCCCCGGGACGTGTTCATTCCGATGGCCGGGGTGGCCGAGTTCACCATGGGCTTCGGCCTGCTCTGGACCGCCCTGGTGCGCCGCCTCTCGGCCGTGGCGTTGCTCCTGATCTTCTTCACGGCGGTCTATCCGTTCGGCCGCATCGACCTCGTCGGCCATGCGCTCATCATGGCGGTGCTGTTCCTGGTTGCTGCCGATCCCTGCGGCAAGGTCACGGTTGCTGCCCCGCTCACGCTCGCCAAGGCGCTGCCGAGCTTCGGGCGCCTGGCCGCGGTGCCAGCGGGACTTGCGGTCGCCCTCGTGGTGCTCGTATCGAGCTATTGGGGCCTGCACGGCGCGCTCTACGGCGCCGACGCGGCCGAGCGGCCGGCCGTGGAGATCTCGACGCACTCCCACAGCACCGAGCATCCGCACGGGCCGCAGGCCCCGCGCCACGCTCACTAAGTGCCATCCCGACGCCGGGCCGAGTTTCGGCCCGGCGCTTTTTCGTGCTTGAATCTGAGACGTCACAGGAGATCGCCATGTCCGGTTCGGCCACGAGCAGGAGCATCCCGATCATTGCCCCGGCCGAAGGCGTCTCGGAGGCTCTGATTCGCCGGCTCGTCCACACATTCTATGGGCGCGTGCTGGAGGACCCGCACCTCGGACCGATCTTCACCGCGGCCCTGTCCCATCGCTGGGACGAGCACCTGGATACGATGGTGGATTTCTGGTCGTCCGTGGTGCTCAGGACGGGGCGGTACGCGGGCAAGCCCCACGTCGCCCACGCCGACCTGGCGCTCACGCCAGCCCTGTTCGGGCGCTGGCTCGGACTGTTCGCAGACACCGCCAAGGCAGTCTGTGAGCCCGATGTCGCCGCCCTGTTCATCGACCGGGCGCACCGCATCGCGGAGAGCCTGCAGATCGGCCTCGGCATCGGCCCGAAGGCGCTGCACCTGCCCTGAGCGACACTCCTGCCTTCGATCCGGCTCGGCAGGGTGGAGGGCGCCCGATTCAGCGCAAAATCCGGTTCCGAGGGCAGCGCGGGCGTGCTGTCCGGGCCGCGAGCACGTCCGCTCGCGAGAGTGCCGTTCCCGCGTGCGCCGCGTCAGGTATTCCAGCCCGTCTGCCGGTCCGGGCCCGGCTCGTCGACGTCACAGGACGTGAGCGGCGGGCACGCTCGCTCGAAGGCGATCACCGCCGGCACCGGCCGGTCGGTATCCTGGAAGGGCCTGTCCGGCAGCAGGGCGCGTGTCGCCGAGGGAGGCTGGATGATATCGGTGCCGTTCGGCTCGGGGACGCAGAGGATCAGCAGCTTCTCCCGGAGGTGGGGAGGCGCGGCCGCCTGCGCGGCCCTGCCGGGACAGCCACGCAGGATCAGCGGCCCGGAGGGATCCGCCTTGCGGGGGCTCCCCTGGGTCGTCTCGACATCCTTGAAGGCGGCGGCAAGCCTGCCCACGGGCCTTGCCGCACCGGCGTCCCAGGCCGCGTTCCAGCCGGGCCGCAGGCCTGCGGCCAGCCGCTGGGTGGCGGGCGCAAGCGTCTTGCCGGCGCGGGGCAGGGGGGCGAAGTCACTCAGCGCATGGCGCGTCCCGGGCCTCCCGGTGAAGACCCGCAGATCGGTCGGGAACATCGCGAGGTCACCTGACCGCAGCGTGTTATCGGTGAGAAGCGCCGGCACGGGATTCGCGATTTCGCCCTCCGGCCTCGCCTTGCCGGGCATCCGGGGGCGTGGCTGCGCGGTCGCCACGGCCGCGGCTTTCGGTCGGGCCTTGGCGGGAGGCGCCGCGAGCCGGACGGGGGTCGGTCGGGGCCGTGCCTTCGGGGCGGCCTTCGGAGATGGCATTGCGGCCGGTGCCTCGACCGGGGCTTCCGCCGCCGCGGGGCCGGGCGCAGGCGGCGCCTCGGACCGCGGCAGGGACAGGAGGCGGAGGAACCCGAAAAGATCCTGCGCGCTTGCCGGCGTCGCATGGGAGAAGGGCAGGGCCGCCGCGAAGGCCACGAGGCTCCAGGGCGGAACCCGCGCAACAAGCCTGTTCAAGAGCCCTGGCATGACGTCTCCCCACTCGCGGGCAGTGTAGCGAAGCTCGGCGCACCGCGTACATGGAGGCGGGCGGCTCGGAGGCGCGGAATTGCCGGAAAGGTGAATCAATCGTGGCTGTTGCCGGCCCGGGGACGGTTCCGGGGAACTTCGGACCGGGGCGGAACCGTCCATTCGGTGGCCCGCAGGCGGACCGGGTGCCGCCTTATCCCTGAGCAGCCGCGGGACATTCAGCTCCGAGGGGCCCCTCTTGCGGCCCGGCAGCGGGCCGCGGAATGCAAATCGGGTCACTTCCGTTGATGACGGGAGGGCGCCGGATGTATTGCACGAAAACTTAACGTTGCTCTGTGATGATTCACATCTGCGTCGACCAGCCTTGTAATTTCGGCTTACTTGGCCTAGGTGGCGGCTTTAGGAACTTGTCCCCGCCGTGTTCAGCGGAGCAGGACGGAACGATCAACGATAAGGAACATTGGAATGTCCGACCAAGATACCAGCTCATCGGATCATCACGATTACATCGAGCTTGCTGCCGATATCGTGTCTGCCTTCGTGAGCAACAATTCCGTGCCGGCGGCTGAACTGCCAACCCTGATCAGCACGGTTCATGCGGCGCTGCAGAACGTGGGGCGCCCGGCCGCGGCTCAGCCGGTCGAGAAGGCCGTCCCCGCTGTCCCGGTGAAGAAGTCGATCACGCCGGACTTCCTGATCAGCCTGGAGGACGGGAAGCGCTACAAGTCGCTGAAGCGCCATCTGACCGGTCGCGGCCTGACGCCGGCCCAGTACCGCGAGAAGTACGGCCTCCCCGCGGATTATCCTATGGTTGCGCCGAACTACGCCGCGAAACGGTCCGAGCTGGCCAGGAACATGGGGCTCGGGCAGGGCCGGAAGGCCGCGTCGAAAGGCGACGCCGGGAATGCCGGCGGGGCCGCGAAGAAGCGCGCGAGCCGCAAGAACGCGTCCTGATTCCACGGGCGTTCCCGGCGGGAGGGCTGCCCTCCCGCCCGGGCTGCCGTTCCGCCACATGGAGTGGGCCGCCTATAGTCTCGACCGATCGATTCTGCCGTTCCAGAGGCAGGCCGTGCCGGGCTGAATGCGGGACGCTGGGCCCCGGTCCATCCTCCTGAACGCGCGGCTGAGAGCTGCGCCGGTGCCTCCCACCATCGGCCAGTGGAGGCATCCCCGATCCTGCGCTGATCGCCGTCCTCGCCGTCACGATTGCACCGGGCTCGACCTTCTCGACCCGGTCCGGGTTGAAAGAGCGGTCGGCATTGATCTTGCCGCCGCTGAGCCCCGCGGCCGCGAAAGACCGCTCACCGGGAACGGATCCGCTGCGTGACGGTGCCCGGCATCCGGGCCGATGTCCCAATGGGTTGCGGTCGCGCCTTGAACTTGGGTGCCGCACCCCCCATATCGGGACTATCGAAACGGCCTGTTCGGCTTGCTCTCCATCGCCTGCGATCGAGCGCCGAACTGTTCCTCGGACGAATCCCTAGAGCCGTATGGAACCGAGCCGCGGGCTCGCCGTTTTGAACCGCACCGTTTCAAGAACCAACAATCGCCGCACGGCAGGCTGCCGAAGCGGCTCAGGATACCATCATGCAAATCCATACCCGCTCGAAAGCCGACAAACCCCTGCCGCGGCCTGTGCCGCGCCGGCCCGAGCCCCGCGCCGCCTCCACGTGGAAGCCCCAGGACGTCGGCCTGACCCGACAGGAACTGCGCGACATCGTTCTCGACGTCATCGGGTGAGCCGCCCGTAGAGATCATCCATGCTGTCAATCCGATCCCGGGACGGTGTCCTGGGATTGGCCGAATGATCCGCTTGGCCAGGCCGCGCCTGCAGGCTCACCAGATCCGCCGCACGTCCGCCCTCGGCACGATGGAAGTGCCCTTGTCCCAGCGGCCGCGCGAGCGATCTCTCACCATGCTCCGACGGGGATGCGCCGCCGACCCGGCCTGCGTGTTCTGAGCGCCAATTTGCTCCCCGATTCAGCGCACGACCCGGCTTCCCGGCAGCCATGATGGATCGCCCGGTGACGCAGGCGCCTGCGTAGCCGGCAGCAGCCGACAACGTTCGGCCCGTTGCGTCCGCTCGGGTCGCATGCCCCCTCGCTTCACAGCCCCGCGGGGATGAACTACCAGAGTCCCGATCGGGAGAACGAGCCCTGCCGACGAAAAGCCGTGCCCATCTGAGGCGACACATACGGTTCTACGGCGCCGCCCTCGCGGGCGGGCTGACGTGGCTCGTCCTGGCCCGGTTCAACCTTCCGCTGCATCTGCCGATTGCCGGCAACGTCTTCTTCGGTGCCTATCTCGCATCGACGGCCGTCATGATGCGCCATATCACGCCCGCCTATATCCGAAGACGCGCGGCATGGGACGACGAGGGCGTCGTGCTCATCGTGCTCCTGACCCTGCTGGCCATCGGCCTGAGCCTCGGCTCCATCTTCTCCCTCCTGGGGGAGCCCGGAGCCCCCGACACACTCCATCTGTTCGTGCATCTTCTGACCATCCCTCTCGGCTGGACGACGCTGCACACCATCATGGCCTTCCATTACGCCCATCTGTTCTATGCCCGGCATCCTGCCGCCACCGCCGCCGATGCGGGCGGCCTCGCATTCCCGGAGACGCGGGAGCCGGGAGCGTGGGATTTCCTCTACTATTCCTTCGTGGTCGGGATGACGGCACAGGTCTCCGACGTCCAGGTCGTCAGCACGCGCCTGCGCAAGCTGACGCTCGTCCACGGCGTGGCGTCGTTCTTCTTCAACGCGGTCATCCTCGCCCTCGCCGTGAACGTGGCCCTGAGCTCGGCCCACTGAGGGGCTGGTCGCCCGCGCCCGGCGTCCTGCAGGAATGCCGCCGCCTGGTTCGCCTGCACCGGACGGCGGACCACCTGCGCCAAAGTTGCGCGCCCGCCCTGCAACGAAGGTCGCGAGGAGGCCACATTCCGCCTCCACCCAAGCTCCCTCCCTCATCTTTTCCTCACCACCCGGAGCCTGGAATGCGAAGTCTTGCCGCTGTGTTGCTGTTGGTCGCTGCTCCTGCCTTCGCGCAGGACCAGGGCCGGCCCGACATCGTCCGCGGGCTGTGCCAGAAGGACGGATGCGACGAATTCTCGATCCTGAAGGTCGATCGCGTGCGCGGCGACGAGGAGGGCACCCTCTTCAGGACCCGCATCCGCACCTATCATTCCAGCAGCCAGGGCCGGGCCGAGAAGGGAGTCGACACGGGCTACGTCTTCTGCTCGCCCACCAAGCCCACCATCCTGGCCGAGAGCGACGGCAAGATCGCGGGCTTCCAGATCGCGACCGCCCCGTCCCAGGAGACCCGGGAGACCATCCGCCAGCAGTCGAATTTCTACGCGATCTATTTCACGATCTGCCATGGCCCGGAGTCCGGGCGGGCGGCGGTGCAGGATATGGAGGGCGTCGCCCGGCAGTTCGGCTATCGCTCTCCCCTGGCCAAATCCGTCATGGTCACCTTCGCGAACCCGGACGAGGTGTTTTCGCGGGCCGTGCGGAACGCGGAGCGGGATGCCGACCAGGATCGTGCTGTGCGCAACGCGGACCGGGACATGGACCGGGATCGGGCCGTGCGGAAGGCGGAACGGGAGGTCGACCGGGATGGGGACATCTTCGATCGCCGGCGCTGGGACAGCCGGAACGGCGATCCGGTGCCGCCGCGCGCGATCCCCGAAACCCGCGAAGGCCCCTGGCGGAACGAGCGCTTCGCCGAGCGGCGCTGGGACGATCGGCCCGTCGAGCGCCGCATCATCGAGAGAGGCGACGAGGTCGTGATCATCGAGAAGCGCCGCCCCGCGGCGGAGGCGCGGCCCTGGTATCGCGAGCCCGAGCGCTGGATCGAGAGCATCAACCCCTTCTAGGGCGCCGGGCGGGGAGCGGCCCTCAGAGCCCGCCCATTCGGCAGATCAGCGCCCACTCGGCCTCCGTGACCGGCTGCACCGAGAGACGGGAATTGTTCACGAGCACCATGTCTTTCAGGCGCGGCTCGGCCTTGATGGCGTCGAGCGTCACGGGGTTCGGCAACGGGCGCACGGCCTTCACGTCGACCATGCCGAACTTGCCGGTCTCGTCGGTGTGGTCGGGATAGTACTCGCGGATCACTTCCACGATCCCGACCACCGCCTTGCCCTCGTTGGAATGATAGAAGAAGCCCTGCTCGCCGGCTTTCATGGCCTGGAGGTTGAGCTTGGCGCCGTGGTTGCGCACGCCGTTCCAGAAGGTGCCGGCATCGCCGGCCTCGACCTGCTGGTCCCAGGACCAGGTGGAGGGTTCGGATTTGAAGAGCCAATGGGCCATGACTGCGTCGACCTTCGGGTATCCTGGCGTGACGTGCGAAATCCGCTGAACGGCCGGTTGCGGCCCGTCAGTGCTCCCGCTTCAGCGGCCGCTGCATCAAGGCATCGATCGCTTGAGGGAGCGTTAAATCGCCGGCGATGACCGCTGCGACCGCGGACGCGACCGGCATCTCGATGCCGCGCTCCTGCGCCATGGCGACGAGCACCGGCGCCGTGAGAGCGCCTTCCGCGAGCTTGCCGCCGGCGGCGTCCGCGACCGGGACGCCGCGCCCGAGACGCTCTCCGAAGGCGAAGTTGCGGGATTGAGGCGAGGACGCGGTGAGCACGAGGTCGCCGAGGCCGGACAATCCCATCAAGGTCTCGCGCGCCGCGCCGTACGCTTCGGCGAAGCGCAGGAGCTCGGCGAAGCCGCGTGCCATGAGCGCCGCCTTGGCGCTTTCGCCGAGACCCCGGCCCACCACCGCGCCGCAGGCGATGGCGAGCACGTTCTTGGCCGCGCCGCCGATCTCGACCCCCCGCAGATCCGTGCCGTGATAGACCCGGAAGGCCGGACCCGAGAGGGCCTGCGCCAGGGAGCGCGCGAGCGCGGCATCGGCCGAGGCGAGCGTCACCGCCGTCGGGAGGCCCCGCGCCACGTCGTCGGCGAAGCTCGGGCCCGACAGCACGGCGACCGGCGCATCGGGTCGGAACTCGCGGACGACGTCGCTCAGGAAGAGGTTCGAGCCCCGCTCCAGGCCTTTGGCGCACAGTACAAGGGGCGCCGAGGCTGGCAGCACCGCGGCGAGCGCGCTCGCCATCTCGCGCGTGCTCTGCGCCGGTGTCACGAGAAGCACCGCATCCGCTGCCGTGAGGTCGCCGAGATCGGCGGTCGGGCGGATGCCCTCGTGCAGGGCGAGGCCCGGCAGGAAACGGGCGTTGCGGCGCTCCGCCACCATCGTCCCGGCGTGAGCGGGGTTCCGGGTCCAGAGGGCGACGGACCGGCCTGCGCACGCCGCCACATGGGCAAGCGCGGTGCCCCAGGCGCCGGCTCCCGCGACCGCGATCGTGCCCCGAGCAGTCATGCCGCGACGGAGCGCCGGAAGGCGTCTGCGCCGAGCCGGTAGACAACCTGCCGGCGATGCGGATGATCGGGCGGGTACATGAAATGGTCGAAATCCTCCGCGGGATCATGGACCATGCCGAGCTTCTCCATCACCTGCCGTGAGGGATCGTTGCCGGTGGACGTATAGGCCACGACCTCGGAGAGCGGGAGGCGCGCGAAGGCGTCGGCCAGCGCCGCGCGGGCGGCTTCCGGGGCGTAGCCGCGGCCCCACCAGGCCTTGTCGAGGCGCCAGCCGACCTCGATCGCGGGCGCGAAGGGAAGCTGCGGCCGCGTCGGCCAGCAGCCCACGAAGCCGATGAACGGGGCTTCGCCCGGCACCTCCACGGCCCAGGGACCGATTCCGGTAGCCTCGGCGAAATCCATCAGGCGCCGGGCGGTCGCATCGCTCTGCCCCGCATCCTGCATGCCCGCGAAGAAGCGCATCACCTCGGGATCGGCGTTCATGCGCCGGAACGGCGCGAGATCGGACTCGCGCCAGCGGCGCAGGACGAGGCGCGCGGTGCGCAGATCCAAGGGTTGCGGCGTCATGCGGGCGAATCTGCATGGTCGCGAGCGACCAACACGGCGCTCCTCGTACCGTGCTGCGGCTCGCAAATGCGCGATGGCACGGCATCTCTCACGCTTTCGCACCTGCTTCGTCGCGGCTCGTGTCGAGGGGCCAGCGGGCGCGGGCGGGCGCCATCATGTCGTCGACGAGGCCGAGGCGCAGACGTTCGAGTCCGGCCCAGGCGATCATGGCGCCGTTGTCGCCGCACAGATCGAGCGGCGGCGCCACGAGGCGCAGGCCCGCTTCGACCGCCAGCCGCTGCAGCGCGGAGCGCAGGGCTCCATTGGCCGCGACCCCGCCGGCGACCACGAGCGCCGTCGGATGACCCGCGAGGTCGCGGAAGACGCGCAGCCCCGCGCGGGTCCGGTCCACGACCACGTCGACCACCGCGGCCTGGAAGCTCGCGCAGAGATCCGCCACGTCCGAGGCCGTGAGCGGCGCGATGCGCTCGGCCTCGATGCGCACGGCCGTCTTGAGGCCGGAGAGCGAGAAGTCCGGCTGCGCCCGCCCCTGGAGCGGGCGCGGCAGGGCAAAGCGCTCCGGGTCGCCGCGGGCCGCCTCCTGCTCGACATGAGGCCCGCCGGGATAAGGCAGCCCCAGGAGCTTCGCGACCTTGTCGAAGGCCTCGCCGATCGCATCGTCGATCGTGGTGCCCAGCCTCACGTAATCGCCGACCCCGCGCACCGCGACGATCTGGGTGTGGCCGCCGGACGCGAGGAGCAGCAGGTAAGGAAAGCCGATCCCGTCCGTCAGGCGCGCGGTGAGCGCGTGCGCCTCGAGATGGTTGACGGCGAGGAGGGGCTTGCGGGTCACGAGCGCCAGCGCCTTCGCGGTGGTGAGCCCGATGAGCACACCGCCGATGAGGCCGGGTCCGGCCGCCGCCGCGATGCCGTCGAGGTCGCCGAGGCTGACACCCGCGCCGCGGAGCGCGCGCGCCACGAGACGGTCGATCACCTCCACATGCGCGCGGGCCGCGATCTCGGGCACCACGCCGCCATAGGCCGCGTGCTCGGCGATCTGGCTCAGGACCTCGTTCGAGCGGATCTCGCCGCGCCCGTCGAATCCCACCTCCACGACCGCGGCGGCGGTCTCGTCGCAGGTGGTTTCAATGCCAAGCACGCGCATGGGGATCGGTAGCCTCAATGTGCATCGGGATGGGAGCGCCCGCCACGGCAGGGCGAACTCCGCCTCCGGCTTCACGGCCGGGGCGGAGCCACCCTATAATCCCCGTTGCGCTCCAGGCAACCGGACAGGCCGCAACTCTCAGGGTGAGCCTGGGTCCGGGACTGCGGTCACGTGAAGGAGCGCGACGAGTTCCAGCCAGGGCGCAGCCCGCGTTCGTGCGCGGCCCCGATCCCGACAAGGAGAACAAGAATGGCGGATCCCCAGACCCTGGTCATCGGCACGCGCGGCTCGCCGCTCGCCCTGGCGCAGGCCCACGAGACACAGGACCGCCTTGCGGCGGCGCTCGGCTGGAGCGTGGAACAGCTGCCCTTGAGCATCATCAAGACCACGGGCGACGCGATCCAGGACCGGCCGCTCTCGGAGGCGGGCGGCAAGGGGCTGTTCACCAAGGAGCTCGACATCGCCCTGATGGAGGGCGCCATCGACCTCGCCGTGCATTCCGCCAAGGACCTGCCGACCCACACGCCCGCGGGCCTCGCGATCCTCGGCTATCTGCCGCGCGAGGATGTGCGCGATGCCTTCATCAGCCGCCGCGCCAAAACGTTGGGCGAGTTGCCGGCCGGCGCCGTCGTGGGTTCGGCGTCCCTGAGGCGCCAGGCGCAGGTGCGCCGTCTGCGGCCGGACCTCCAGGTGACCCTGCTCCGCGGCAATGTGGGGACGCGGCTGAAGAAGCTCGACAGCGGCGAGATGGATGCGACGCTCCTCGCGCTCGCGGGCCTGCGGCGCCTCGGGCTCACGGACCATGTCACCGCCATCCTCGACACCGACGATTTCCTGCCTGCCGTCGGCCAGGGTGCCATCGCGATCGCGGTGCGCGCGGACGATGCGCGCGTGCAGGCCGCCGTGCAGCGGATCCTCGACGGGCCCACGGGGCAGGCGCTTGCGGCCGAGCGTGCGTTTCTCGCGGAACTCGACGGCTCCTGCCGCACGCCGATCGCGGGCCATGCGCGTCTCGTCGGCGGTGCGATAGACTTTCGGGGCTTGGTGCTGCGGCCCGACGGCTCGGAGGCGCTGGAAACCGCCCGGTCCGGCACGTCCGCGGACGCGGAGGCTCTCGGCCGCGATGCCGGGCAGGACTTGCGCGCCCGCATGCCGGCAGGATTTCTGACATCGTGAGGCTCCTCGTGACGCGGGCGGCCGAGGATGCGGCGCGGACCGCTGCGCACCTGCGCGAGCGCGGGCACGAGGCCGTGATCGCGCCCGTGATCGCGATCCGCCCCACGGACGACCCGCCGCCGGCGGGGCCCTGGGACGCCGCTGTCCTGACGAGCGCGCAGGCCGCGCCGGCCCTCGCCCGCCTGGGTCCCGGTGCCCCTCCGGTCTTCGCGGTCGGGGCGCGGACGGGAGCGGCCGCCGAGTCCGCAGGCGCCGGCACCGTTCTCGTCGCCGAGGGCGACGCGGCCTCACTCGTCGCCCTCGTGCGGCGCGCAATGCCGCCCGGGCGGACCCTCCTCCACATCGCGGGGCGACATCGCAAGGCGGAGCCGTGCGCGTCCCTCGAAGCCGCGGGCTACCGCATTGCCACCTGGGAGGCCTACGAGGCCACGGCCGCCGCTCACCTTCCCGACGAAGTGCGCGAGGCGCTGGACGCTGGTCGTCTGGACGGCGTGCTCCATTTTTCCCGTCGCAGCGCTGCGATCCTGATCGACCGCGCGGCTGCGGCCGGTCTCCTCGGCCGGCTCCTCGCCCTGCCGCAGCTCTGCCTCTCGGCAGATGTGGCCGCCGCCCTGAGGGACCGGGGCGCGGCCCGTATCGTCGTCAGTCCCCGACCGGAGGAACGTTTCCTGCTTGATGCCATTGATACGATTCCCCGCCCGAGCGGTATCAGCTGACCCGGCGCCTTCGGACGCCGCGCCGGCTTCGCTTCTCCCATGGGATGCAGACGCCCGCAGACGGGCCGCTGCACGGGGTCGCCATGGCCCCGCTCGTGGTTTAAGGACGGAACGAAACGCCGTGCTCAAGCTTGCCTTGATTGCCCCCCATGAGTGTCCCCGCGACGATTCGCGTGTCGCGCCAGCCAGAGCCCTGCCGTGAGCCCATCGAAACATCAGAACCGACGCCGCAAGGATTCCTCGCGGGAGCCGCCGACCATCGACCTCAAGGCCACCGTCGTGGACGAGGGTCGCGCCGCCACCACGGATGCCGCTGGAGCGCCCGTCACCGCGCCGGCCGAGGCACCGTCGGCCGGTGAAGGGGCTATTCCGGCCGCGCCTGTCGAACCCGCAGCTACAGCAGGGGAGGGGAGCCCGTCTCCGGCCGGGTCGCCTGACGCGGATACGCCGCCCGTCGAGGTGCGCACGCCTTTCGTGACAGCGATCGACCCGGCGCCGGCCGATGAGGCGCATGCCTCCTCGGGACCATCCGGCGGGACGCAGGCGAACGCTCCGGAATCCTCCGCTGTGGGCACCGCGGGCGACGCCCCGCCGGCCGGGGACAATTCTGGCCCCGCTTCCTCCACTTTGGCCGGTACGTCTCCCGGATCCGACCTCTCGGACTCGGCTGGATCCTCCGGCGCCACCACGTCGTTCACCGGGCCCGAGAGAGCGGGCACCGACACGAGGCCCGACAGCACGGCGGTCGCCGACGAAGGGCCTGCGCTCGACAGCAACGGCACGGCCGCCGGCGAGGACCGCTCCGTCTCCGCGGAATCCAACCGCGATGCCGTCGATCCGACCGTGCCCGTCGCCGACGAGGATCTCGGTCGGTCGCGCGGCTCCGTCCCTCCCGTTGGGGGGCCCGGCTCCGCGCCGCCGCCGGAGCGGCGCTCGGCGGGCTTCGGCTCGCTCGCGGGCGCGGGTCTCCTCGGCGGTCTCATCGGAGCAGGGCTTCTCTACGGCCTGCAGACCTGGCGCTCCTCGCAGGCGCCCGACGATCCGCGCATCGCCCAGATCGAGCAGCGCCTCGGAGCCCTGCCGCGTGCCGATGCGCTGCAGGGCCTCGATCGCCGGATCGCGGCGCTCGAGAGCGCGCAGACCCAGCTCGGCCAGCGCGTCGGCACGGCGCAGAGCCTTGCCGAGCGCGCCGCCGCCCGAGCCGAGGAGGCCGCCAACCGGCCGGCTCCTGCGGCTCCCGGAGCGCCGGCGCCGGACCGCCCGGCACCCCCCGCGGCCGAGCCCGGCCCGGCGGCACCGTCCGCACCGCCGGCACCGACGGCCGGTCCCGACCTCGCCAACCGCCTCGCCGCCCTGGAGGACCAGGTCCGCAACCCGGCCGCGGCCACGGAGCTCGCGAACCGGCTCGGCGCCCTCGAGACCCAGCTGCGCGAGCGGACCGAGGCCTCGACCGGCGCCGACCAGGCGCTCGAACGCCGCCTCGGCGAGACCCGTCAGGCTCTCGAAGGGCGGGTCGCGGAGACCAGCCAGGGGCTGGAACGGCGGCTCACCGAGGCGACCCAACGCCTGGAGGCCCGGATCGGCGAAACGAGCCAGGCCCTGGAGCAGCGCGTCGCGGCAAGCGACCAGCGGATCGAGGCGCTTGGGCGGCAGCTCGCGGAATGGAATCCGGACGCGATCCGGGCCGGCCTGCGCGTCGTGCTCGCGGATCGCCTGAACGATGCGCTCAACCAGGGCGCGCCCTTCGCCGACGTGCTCGGAAGCCTGCGCGGCTTTGCGGTGGCGCCCGAGCGGCTTCAGGCCCTGGAGCCGCTGGCGGCGTCCGGCGCTCCCACGGTGGCGGCGCTGCGGCAGGACTTCGGACCGCTGTCGGAGCGAATCGAGCGTACGGCGCGGGGCGAGGCCGAGGGCGTGGTCGACCGGCTCCTGCGCATGACCGACAAGGTCGTGAGCGTCAGGTCGTTAGGCGACCCGAACTCGAACGCGGTGCCGGATCTCCTGGCGCGGATCGAGAACGCGTTGGACCGCGGAGCCCTGCGGGACGCCGCTGCGGCCTGGGATGCGCTCCCCGAGGCATCGCGCCGGGTCGGGGAGGACTGGGGTCGTCGCCTCAAGGCCCGCGTGGCCGCCGAGGAGGCGGCGCGGGGCATCGCGAGCGATGCCATCGCGGCGCTCAACGCTCAGGGGCGGCGCTGAACGCTCCTTGAGGAACAGCTCTGTCCGGGATCGGCGGATCGCCCGTCCCGGCGGCTCTAGAAACGGTCGAGTTGCGTCGTCGGGTGCTTTCAGCCGACGATATGGAAAGAGGATCAAGCCAGCATGTGGCGCGCTCTTGTCTTCATCGGTCTGCTCTGCGTCGCCGCCTACGGGGCGGTGTGGCTGGCCGACCGGCCCGGTACCGTGCTGGTGACCTTCGCGGGCTACGAACTCCGCACCAGCGTCGCGGTCGCGGTCGTCGGCCTCGTGGGCATTGCCCTCGCCCTGTCGCTCCTGTGGTCGGCCGTGAACGCGCTCCTGCACCTGCCAGGGCGCCTCTCGTACGCCTCGCGCGCCCGGCGCAGGGCTCGGGGCTATCAGGCGGTCTCGCGCGGCATGGTCGCGGTCGGGGCGGGCGATTCCATCGCGGCGCGCCGCTACGCGGGCGAGGCCGAGCGCTACCTGGGGCACGAGCCCTTGGCCCTGCTCCTGAAGGCGCAGGCCGCGCAGGTGTCCGGCAACCGCGCCGCGGCCGAGACGGCGTTCTCGCGCATGATGGACGACCCGGAGACCCGGGTGCTGGGCCTGCGCGGCCTGTTCATGGAGGCCCGCCGCCGCGGCGACAATGGGGCAGCCCGGCAATACGCCATCGAGGCCGCGCGCGTCGCGCCCGCCGCCACCTGGGCCAGCGACGCGGTGCTGGAAGCGCGTTGCGCCGAGCACGACTGGCGCGGGGCCCTCGCCGCCGTGGAGCGGCGCGCCTCGCTCGGCCTCGTCGACAAGGCGACCTTGCGCCGCCAGCGCGCCGTGCTTCTCACGGCGGACGCCCTCGACCGGGTGGAGCGCGACCCGCACGGCGCCCTCTCCGCCGCGCAGGATGCCGTGAAGGCGGCACCCGATCTCGTGCCCGCCGCGGCGCTCGCCGGGAAGCTCCTGTCGCACCGCGGCGACCTGCGGAAGGCGGCGCGCATCGTCGAGGCGGCCTGGAAGGCGCAGCCCCATCCGGATCTTGCCGACGTCTACCTCAACCTGCGGCCCGGCGATTCGGCCCTCGACCGCCTCAAGCGGGCCGAGACGCTGGCGAAACTGTCGAGCTGGGCGCCCGAGGCCCGCATCGCGGTGGCGCGGGCCGCCATGGAGGCCCGGGAATTCGGCCGCGCCCGCACGGCCCTCGAACCGCTCCTGGCCGAGCGGCCGACCATCCGGGTCTGCCTGCTGATGGCAGACCTCGAGCGGGCCGAGCACGGCTCCGCGGGACGCAGCCGCGAATGGATCGCGCGCGCAGCCCGCGCGCCGCGGGATCCGGCCTGGATCGCCGATGGGGTGGTCTCCGATCGCTGGGCTCCGATCTCGCCCGTGTCGGGCCGTCTCGATGCCTTCGTGTGGCAGGCCCCTCCGGACGTGCTGGTGGCGCCGGAACTCGCGTCCCTGGAGGATTTCGCCGACGAACCCGACGACGGCGCCACGGCGCTGCCCGCTGCTCCCGCTGCGGCGCCACCTGAACCGGTCGCGCCCGCGGCTGCGTCTGCCGCAGCCGGTCCCACGCCGGTGTCCGTCGCTCCAGCGGCGAGCCTCCCGACTCCGCCGGCCCCGACGGCGGTACCTGCACCCACGCCGGCTCCCGCGCCCGCGGAGCCCGTCGTCACGGCCGTGTCGCCAGAGGCACCCGTGACCGCGCAACCGGCGCCCGAACCGGTGCTCGACGCCGGCCCGATGCCGGCAGCGCCGCCCAGGATGGTGATGGTCGAGGCTCCCTCCCCATCGGACCATTCGCAGGCCGCGGAGCGCTTCGATGCAAAGCCGCGGCCGAACGGCCCCGCCGAGGTCGAGCCCGTCGTCTTCCCCGTGGAGCACGCGCCGGACGACCCGGGACCGGATGCCGAGCCCGCCAAGCCGGCCCGACGCGGGCTGTTCCGCTAGCGCGATCCGGGTGTGCCGCAAGGTTTGACCTGAGGTCCGGCTCCACAATGTGGGCCGAGTCCTCGGTCGGAAGCAGCACAGTCTGTGTCAGGCAAAAGGGAGGGAGCCGGGGTCGGCTTTGGCAGGGGGCATTGCAGAGCCTATCGGATCAGTATCGGGCACACGGAATACGACCGAGCAGGCGGACCGCCTTGCCAAGCGCGGAGGCAGAGGGTAAGAGGGCCGCAACCTGGAACCAGGTTGATCGCCGCAATAGCTCAGCTGGTAGAGCACCTCATTCGTAATGAGGGGGTCGGGGGTTCGAATCCCTCTTGCGGCACCATTTCTCTTCCGCAGGCATCCTGTGCCGCCCCCGGGCGGCATTGTTGTCTGTGGTGAGGCGGAGCGCGGGTGTAGCTCAGGGGTAGAGCACAACCTTGCCAAGGTTGGGGTCGAGGGTTCGAATCCCTTCGCCCGCTCCATCTCCTGCTCCGGCAGGAGCGTTACAGGATTGCCGCCCGGCAATCCTTCGCGGCGGGAAGCCCAAGCCCGTCCGCTCGTGTGGGGTCGTAGCTCAGTTGGGAGAGCGCGTGAATGGCATTCACGAGGTCAGCGGTTCGATCCCGCTCGGCTCCACCATCCATCCCGCGAAAGGCGGCCTGCTGAGCAGAGCCGAGGCTCCTGCAGCTCCGGGCGAGCGCGAGAGTGCCGCATCCAAGATCCTGCAGAATTGGTCGGAGCCCCACCTGAGGCCGAGCCCCACCTGAGGCCCTTGCAGCCGTGCCCGAGAGCACGGGGCTCAACTCGAGATCAGGCGGGCCGGACGGGCCTCCAGCCTTAAGCGGCAAGCTCCAGCGGGATGGCTTCATCGAACCGCAGCGGCCATGCGACATCGAGCTGGACGACGAAGCAGCCTTCGCCGCCGTCGCGGATCCACCCGCCGGAGATCAGCGCATCGCACAGGGCCGGCCCGCCGCGAGGGGCGGAGGCGAGAAAGTCGCGATAGCGCTGCCCATCGCCCCGGCTCAGGTAGCCGATCTTGCAGCCGCTGATGTGAACCGCCACAGACCCTGGGACGTCCAGCCGCTCCGGCTCCGGAACGAGAAAGGCGGTGCATTCCAGGTTCACCCCATCCTCGTTGCGGGCGCCGATGATGAGTTCGATGGCATCCTGCCCTGATGAGGCATCGACATGCGTAGTATAGCTGCCAGTCCCGGCAACGCGGCGATGGTGCTTCAAATTGACCTTGGAGCGAAAGATTTGCTGAAGCATTGACATTGTCTTGTTCTCACCAAGCCAAGTTACGCAGGCAACTGCGATTCAAGCCGCAAAACTTCAGATGGTTCCCGGCGACCCGGCAGCGCTGCTCATCGAGGTTGACGTTATGTCCCGGGCGACGCTCCTTCGGTGCGCTCCAGCACATGCTGGCCTGCTCGACGCAACAGCCTGGGAGGCCGTGACCTCCTAAGGACCGTAGTCGGGGCACATGGCGTGTTGATTGCGCCGAATGTTGCGGGCGCGTCGCTGTGAGCACACGGGCCGGGCGGCGCTGACTGACGCTAATGCTCCGGCCGCATCACGGCAGTCATGCTCTCCAGATCCGCCGCACGGGGGCTCTCGGGACAAAGATGCATCGGGAGGCAAGTATCCGCACCGGCCTGCGCCAGCCCCAGCCGGACGCGCTGGTGACCGGTATCCGCTGGCCGGCTCGCCCGGGCAGCCTCAGGGGCGAGAGTTCGAACGGTCCCGAGACCGGGCACGCGCACCGTGGCTGAGCGGTTGGCAGGACGGTCGCTCGGGCCTGAGGCGCACAGGATTTGAGCCTGACGGTTGCAATTCCGTCAGGCTCGGAAGGGGCCGCGCAGGCGGCGCCGTTCCGCTGCTCATGATCGGCGATGCTCGGGCTCAGTCGCAGCGCTTGATGCGCGTCACGACCACGTTGCCCCAGGAGTTCACACGCTTCTTGATGATCAGGCGGCAATCATCGTGTCCGTACCAGTGGCGCCGGTCGACCACGTGGCGACCGTAATAGCGGTCGCCACGATGGTAGCCGTAGTCGCTCGGCGCACGGATGTACCGGCGCTCGCCATAGCCGTAGTCGCCACCGTAATATTGGACGGGGCGGTAGGAGCCGCGGTCGCTGCTGATCGAGATGCTGACCTCGCTCGCCTGAACCGCCCCGCCCAGCATCAGGGCGGCGGTCGCTCCAACAAGCGCCTTCATCAGAATACGTGTCATTGGGACCTCCAGGAGCGGTGAGGCCGATCGGCTCACCGAATGCCTGGAGGATGCACGTGGCCGATTGAAAGGAAGCACAACGTCCCTGTCAGGCGCCATTCATCATCGGCGGGACGCGCGCTGGAAGTGGACGCTTGAGACAGGCGCGGCGCTGCGCGGCATCAGGACGGGGGTGAATTGGCTGTATCGTTGGCCTGCGGGAGCGGCTGCCTGGGGTCTCCCAACAGCGTCCGCAACTCACGGCTCAATGCCTCGAGCGGGATCGATCTGTACTCGTGAACGCTGACGCAGCGGTTGTCGATATTCGCGAACACGGCAGCCGACGCAAGCGAACGATTGTCATCCGGCTGCGTACTCGCCGGGCTCCGCCTCGCCTCCGGACCCTCGGGCGGGTCCCGATTGAGGCCGATCACATACCACACGTTGCCGGTTCTCGCCGCCTCCGCGAGCATGCGAACCCGTTGCTTGGCCTCATTCAACGCCTTGCGACGTTCCTCGATGGACTCGCCCCGCGTGAACGCAAGATTAGGCGGCGTATCGCCACTCTCGCCATAGGGATGAACGAAGTTCAGCGTCATCCTCAGTCCATCGGCTTTCACCTCCTTGACCGGCACTGCTGCCGCCTCTTTCCTGCCGCCGACGAACTCGCGCACGGCAACGTCGCACGACCTGAACTCATCCTGCTCCTGGAAGACCTGACGCGGAGCAGGCCTCGCGTCCGGGCGTTTCGCAGGTTCGGCGCGTCTGGGACTTGGGGCGCTTGCAGTCGCGGCGGTCAGAGCCATCAGGCAAATAACAGAAAGCGAAATGCGTATCATTACTGCGCCCTCCATTAACAACGGAAGTGATTTGGCGCTTGATTATGATTAACGTAGCTTAATATATATCTATTACGGTAATATGTCTAAATCTATTTAAGGTCGCCGCAGCCATTGCGGTGGATCGAGCTCTGGCATGCGGATCGCAATCCTGGCCCCGTTCAACGGCGCGACGAACGACGCCGAGGTCGATCGGGTCTTTCACGCGGCCGTTGCCGCTCTGGCCGACGGGGGGGCCGAAATCTGCGACGTGACGATCCCGGAGCTGGACGACCTCCGGGAGACCTACCTCGTGATCGCCGCGGCCGCCCACGCGGCGCGCTTCGGCCACCTTCTGGAGACCGACCGCGACCGGCTGACGCCCTACATGCAGGAGAGCATCGCGTTCGGGTCGCGCCTCTCGGCCGCGGCTTGGCAGAAGGCGAGCGACCGCAGAACCATCGCTTTCGGGGCGCTCCAGCAGCCCTTCCGGTCCGTCGACTATCTCGAGACCCCGACTCTCCCCGAACCCGCCCAGGCGGTCGACGCTGTGGGCAAAGACCTCGTCAGCGAGCTCTACGCCCGGTGGGCGGCGTATCTCTCCCCGTTCAACCTGACGGGCCATCCGGCCGCGTCCGTCCCTTGCGGCCTGACGTCGAGCGGGCTGCCGATCGGCCTTCAGGTGATCGAGCCTTGGCACGCCGAGGCGAGGATGCTCCAGATCCTCTCCTGGTGGGAGGAGCAGCGGCCCTGGGCGCATCTTCGGCCGGGCCTGACTCACGCGTCGTGAGGGAGCCGTCCCGGTCGGCCGTCCGTGGAGCACCGGGGCTTCTCTTCGTCGGACGGCGGCCGCCGGCACGCTGGTCCGTGGCCGCTGCGTTGGGATGGCGGATGGCATCGAGCACGAAGTTGATGACATGCTCGCGGCGGCGATCGATTTCGTCGGGCCGGGCAAAGTCGCGCTCGAAGGCGGCACCCAGCGTATGCGCGTTGGAGAAGTAGAAAAACGCGAGCGCCCCCATCGAGATGTAGAAATGGTGGGGATCGATCCCCGACCGGAACAAGCCCCTCCGCTCGCCCCTCTCGAGAATGGTCCTGATTCGCCCGATCAAGGGCGTGTAGAGGTCGGCAATGTCGCGCATCGAGGCGAGGTGCCGTCCGCCGTGCAGGTTCTCGTCCGCGAGGAGCCGGACGAAGTCCTGGTTGTCCCTGACATGGTCGAACGTGAAGATCACGAGCCGCCGGATCGCCTCCACGGGATCGTCGATGGTCGGGTCGAGTTCGTCGTCGCGGGAGCGGAAGCGCTCGTGGCTCTCCTTGAGAACCTCGACATAGAGGCTCTCCTTCGATCCGAAGTGATAGAAGAGAACCTGTTTGCTCACCCCCGCGCCCGCAATGACGTCCTCGACTCGCGCGCCCTCCAGACCACGCCGGGCGAATTCCCGACGCGCGGCTTCCAGGAGGCGCTGACGGGTCTCCTGCGCATTTCGCTTCGGGGCGGTCTTTCTCGGACTTCCTTGCTTCACGTCCTGCCCTCTTCTGGTGATTGTCGGGAGCGGCCGATTCGAGCCGGGCGGCGACATGGCGTCGTCCCATCTTGCACCATAGCCCACGGAACGCTCAATATGAGCCAACCGGTTGGTTGATCAATGCTGAATCGTGTGGAGAATGTCGTAGTGATGCCTGGGGGTGACGATGAGCACCAGGTCGCCCGGGAGCCTGTCACCTGGGCCGATTGGCCGAAGGATCTGATCACTCTTCCGGTTTCCAAGCTCAGCCAAAAGGGAGCTCTCGCACCGGCCGAATGGAGACCTGCGGTGCGTCATGATGCGACGGAGCTCCGACGCGACCACGCCGGCGGGATCACCGGGCTGGAGAGGTCCGTCCGGCACGAGAAGGACCGAGTCCGCCTCGCGGCCGTTCTCATCCGCGGGCGCTCGCCGGGGCGGACCGTGCGCAGCATGGGTGCCGCATGAGGAAGAGGCCTGTCACGCTCCGCAATCGGGACGGGGTTGCGGTCCTGACGATCGACCGCCCGCAGCGGCGCAATGCGATCGACTCGACGGTCACGGCTGCCCTCGATCAGCTCATCACGGAACTCGCAGAGCGGCAGGAGATTCGCGCCATCATCCTGACCGGGGGAGGGCAGGGGTTCTGCGCCGGATCCGACCTCGTCGAGATGGCGGGGGCGACTGATGGCGAGCGCCTGTCGATCGAGCAGGCGAAGGGTGATCTCCTGAGGACGATGGCCCGATGCCCGAAGCCCATCCTTGCTGCCGTCGAGGGCTTTGCGCTCGGGGGCGGCCTGATGCTGGCGGTGGCCTGCGATATCGTCGTGGCGGCGGAGAATGCCAGGCTCGGCCTGCCGGAGGTTCGCAACGGCTTCTTCCCGCCCTGGGGGCTCCACTGGCTGGCCGGTCGGGTCGGGGAGGCTGCGGCCCGCCGGCTCTGCCTCGGATACGAGCCGTCCGCGCGGGAGGCCGCGCAGATGAAGCTCGTAGATATCGTGGCGTCCGCGGGCGGGGCTGCCGCCGTCGCCATGGAGCAGGCGGTTGCGCTGGCGCAGCTCCCCGCCGGCGCCGTCGCGTCAACCAAGCGCTATTTCGAGGGGGCGGCGCAAAGCAGGGTCTGTGACGATCGAGCCCGCGCACTCTTTGCCGCCGACCTCGCGAGCGAGGCCGCGCACGCCACGTTCCACCGGTTCCGCCGAAATCCGGATCGCTGATCGGTCCGCACGCCACGTTCCGCCGGAAGCCGGACCGCTGATGGGTCAGGCGGTCGCACTGAAATATGGAGGGGCCGAGCGGGCTCGTCCCCGTCATGCCCCAAAGCTGGATGGCCTCGACGCCGATGCGGGCCAGCCGGTCGACCTGTGCGGCCGACAGAGCGGCGCCACCGATGCCGACCCGCCGCAATGAACGCAGGCGGCGGCCCGTGCGGTCGAGGTAATCCAGCAATTGATGAAAGACCGTCGGCACACCCAGGGCGACCGTAACCCCCTCTGCGTCGAACAAGTCGGCCAGCGACTCGCCGTCCAGCCGGCGCCCCGGAAGGACGAGCTTGCACCCTGCCATCGGCGCCGAGAAGGGCACGCCCCATGCGTTGACGTGGTACATCGTGACGATGGGACACACCACGTCCTCGGGGGTGAAGCCCAGGCAGGACGCGCTCAGCGACGACAGGGCGTGGAGCATGGTCGACCGATGGGTGTAGAGCACGCCCTTGGGCCGGCCCGTGGTCCCTGAGGTGTAGCAGAGCCCGGAAGCGGTGCGCTCGTTCAGGGTCGGCCAGTTCGCGAGGGCGTCCTGGGCGCTGTCGAGGAAGTCCTCGTAGCGCTCTGCTCCGGCCGTCGCGCCCCTCGCCGGATCCGTCGTCGATCGCGATCAGGCGCGCACCCGATCCCACCTGGCGCGCCATGTCGGTCAGGCCGTGATCGTGGAGGATCAGGGCTGCCCCTCCATGGCGGAAGATGTAGCGGACCTGACCGATCGTGAGCCGCGGATTCAGGGTGTGGCAGACAAGGCCAGCCCCCGCGACCGCGTAGAAAAGCTCGAGATGCTCCCGGCTGTTGAAGGCGAGGGTCGCGACCCGCACAGACCGCTCGGCCCCGGCGGCCCTGAGCGCGGCGGCCAAGCGCCGGGCCCGCTCTTCGATCTCCCGGTAGCAGCTCCGGTCGAAACGTCCGTCGGCGCGCCGCGAGACCACCTCCACGGTGCCGTGCCGCCGTGCTGCGTGCTCGATGATTTGCGAGATCGCCAGCGGCCGATCCATCATCGTCCCGCGCATGCCCGCCTCCGCCCTTTTCCCCTGACGGCACCAGATTCGTGACGACCTTAAGCCTATCAACCAATCGGTTGGTTAACGGGTGCCTGGTGCCGATGCGGACGAATCGAAAAGGGGCCCCCGGCGGTCAGGCCGGGAGCCCCTCAGCATTGCGTCCTGTTCGGCGCGGTCGGGGACCGCGCCGCAACCCTCAAGAGCTGGGCCGATCAGGGCCCAGGCAGGTCTCTACCTCGTGGGTCGATCGAAGCGCACGCCGTGCGCTTCGATCATTGGAGGAAGGAAAGGAAGCTCCGAAGAGCCCCGTGCCCGTCACCTGCCTCCGCCCACCCCTCGTTAAAGGGCCAGGATGTCGCCGGGGTTGAACGAGCTCGCCGTGGACGCGCCCTTGAGAATCACGCCGGTCTCAAACACCCCGTTGCCGTCGAGGTCGGACACGAGGAAACCGACCTTTGCCGTCGTCGCACTGTTGTACAGGAACACGTGCGAGAAGCCCGAGCCCTGGTACGTATCTTTGACGAAGGTGGCGACCTCGGCGATCGTGGTGAAGGCTGTCGCGACCTCGGTGTAGTTGGCCCTCGTCCCAGCGACGCTCATGCGGATCTCGTCGACCGCAGACCAGTCGGAAATGGTGTCCACGGTCCCGCTCGTGAGGCCGGACGAGCCAATCTTGAAGATGAAGCTGTCCGAATCGGCTCCGCCGGAAAGTGCGTCCCTGCCGCCGCCTCCCTCCAGGACGTCATTGCCGGCGCCCCCTTGCAGGATGTCCCTGAAGTCCCCTCCCTTCAGGATGTCATTGCCGCCAAGCCCAGTCAGCGTGAGACCGCCCGCACCCGTTACGGTGAACGTGTCGTTCCCTTCGGTGCCGCTCACGGCATCGATGTTGCGGGCGAGAACCCCGCCATTGAACAGGCCGCCCCCGCCACGCCCGGACTCAGTATCAGCGTCGTAGTCGAATGTGGCGCCGTCGCCTTGTCCGAATTTCAGGGTTGCCTGGCCCTTCCCATCCCCGTCGATGAGGGCCTGGAGCTGCAGATTCCCGTTCACGATGCCGAGCGTAAAGCCGAAGTCCGCGTGCTGGCCTTGCACGGAGACATCCATGGCGCTCTGTTGCTCTCCGAAGTAGAACCCACTTCCTGTCTCGGGGTCTGGCGTCGGGTTGGCCAGGCCGAGGTCGAGGACCTCGCCGGCGAACAGCGGGCCGCCGTCCGTATCGATGACGATCTCGGCACCGTCGAAGCCAAACCACTGGCCGACCTGGATGACCCCGGCCGTCGCGCGCTCCGAGCCTTCCGCTGCGCTCTGCTCCTTGACCCGGATATCGAACTGCACCGTTCCCCCGACGCCGGCATAGCCACCGCCGGCAAGGGTCACGGCAGTCCCGGGATTCTGGTCGGCCATGACATGGAACGTGCCGCCATTGACGCCGAGATGCTCCGCGTTGATGAAGGCGTTGGATGCATGGAGGATACCCCCGACGCCGATGTCGATCCACTTGCTGGCGATCTCGCCGCCATTCGTGACCGTGAGCGTTCCGTTACCTGTCCCGCCAGCGCCGGACCAGCGTCCGATCTGGATCATCCCGTCCACCGCTTTCATCAGGGAGCCGGCTCCGGAGACGACGACTTCGGCATGGGACACACCGACCGGGAACCCGATATTGATCCTGGAATCCCGGGACGGGTTGTCGGGATTGTTCGGGTTCGGGACCACGTTCGTGCCTTCTACGATGAGCTGGCCGCCGTCCGTGATCTCCATGGTGGCTGTCGCATAGGACGTGGTGCCGAAAAGCGCCCTCGCCGTCTCGCCCTTGATCAGGACCTGGCCGCCATCCGTGATCTCCGCAATCGCAGAGGCTCCGGCTCCATTGCCAAGGATCAGCTCAGCGGTCTTGCCATTGACCTCGATGACGCCGCCGGTCCCGACTTCAAGGTTGCCGTTGGAGACATCGCCCATCGCGACGCGGAGCTGCGCCGTTCCCGATGCTGCGGAAATCAGGACGTTCGTGTCCGTGACCGCAAGCGATCCGTGGCTCCCGCGCCCACTGAAGCTTTCGGCGACGTCGATGCTCGCGAAAGCGTTTACGCCCGACGTCTTGATGCTGACTTCGCTGCCGGTCGCGAAAACTGCGGTCCCGGTGCCGCCCTCGCGACCGATCCGCAGGCGCGTTCCGGCGACGCCGTCCATCGTGAGTTGACCGTCCAATACGGTCAGCATGCCGAAGGCTCCTCTGCCGCGCCCAACCGTTCCCCCCACGAACTCCCCGGGGGCATCGTCGGAGACGGAGAGGGTCGCGCCGTTCGAGATGGTCAGGAACCCTCGGCCTTTGTCGCGGCCGATATTGAAGCCGGGCCCACCATTCACACCGGAATCGACACCGTTGCCCATCAAATTGATGGCCGTGCCCACGCCATCCAATGTCGCCTGGCCAAAGCTGCCCTTGTAGCGACCGATCGCCAGACCCGCATCGACAACGTTCGGATCCTTGACGGCGTTGCTGAGGTTCAGGACCGTCCCCCGATTGACCACCATCGTACCGACACCGATGGTGGTGGAGGTGTTGAAGCCGATCTGGAAGACACCCGTCGTGGATTGCTTCGTAGTGAAATTGTAGCCAGAATTGTTATAGATGCCCGTAAACGTCGCAGCCATTGGCCCCCTCCTGCGTGGTGCAGATGATCGCTATAGAGAGCAAGTCCATAGCTATGGTCAAGCTTACGCAGAGGAAAGTACGTGTTGTCATTGGATACATCTGGGTTGATGGGCAATTATCGATCCGTGGAGGAGCCGGATCGTAGAAGTGGAGATCTTTCAGAAATTACTTTGTAGTCATAGAGAGAGATTTTCATCATTTGATTTCGTGGTAATTGTTCGGGATTGTTCGACATGAGGCAGCTGACGGCGGGGAAGCCGTCATGCCCGACTAGCCTATCGGACAGATGACGAGGTGCTTGAACAGACTTGCCGCCTCCATCCACAGGCGGAGGCCCTGATGGCGTTGTGCCCTCAGCGGGGCTTGGGAAGTCAGAGTCCCTTGAAAGCTCGTCCCGAACCCTAGCGAGGTGCCAATCCGCTGGGATCGAACGGGCGGCCCGACGGCTCCCTCGAGCCAGCCCGGCCGGGGAGGAACGTCCCGTCTCCCGGTGTCAGCCGCAGGAGCCCCCGCCTTAGCGTTTCGGCCCGAGTCCTTCGCGGGCTCCTCGGAGGCTGGAGTTCCGGGAGCGGCCGCATGGGGCTCCGGGGAGCCCGGCGGCTCTCGAGGACGGTCATGCGGATCGGGGCGGCACGAGCGGCCGTCGAGGTTCAGGGTGCCGGGCGCATAAGCCGTTCAGGTCGTCGTAGCGCCGCACTGCCCGATCTTCCGCCGCTCACGCGGGCTCCTCCGGTCGAGCGGGACAAGGAGCGCTCCGGGGCATGAAAGAGCCTACATGCGGCTCCAGTATTCCCGCGCCTCCTTCTCCCGCTTCGGATCGGGCCAGATCTCGTCGTCTCCGTAGAAAGCAGGAGCCGCCTTCACCTGTTCCTCCGTGATGTCGGTGCGGTAGCCCCCCAGGTGGGTGTCATAGGCGAGCTTCTCCCACGGGATCGTATGGTGGTGGGTGCCGAGACCCAGGAAACCCCCGAAGGTCATGTCGACGTACAGCACCCGTCCGCTCACCTTCTCGATCAGCAGCTGCTGGATCGTGCCGATGCGCTTTCCAGCCGGATCGTAGACGGCGGTGCCCTCGACCCGGCTGCTCTCGATGAAGGGCTTGGATGAACTCGCCGGAGCGTTGGGCTCCCACAGGAGGAACCCGTTCTCCAGGATGCCCGCGCTGACCACGCCGCGGGTAACGGGGTAGGCCCACCGATCTCCCGGCTCGACCTGCCGGATGAGGCTCCAGGGACCATCCTCCCCGGGCAGTTTGGCGCCCGTGGGATCGTCGGTGAAGCCGTGCAGCGCCGGATCCTTTTCGGAGCGGAAGTCGAAATAGGTCGTCATGCCGAACTCCCCTCCTGATCAGGATCGGGAAGCCCCCGCTCATGACGCGCCTCTCCGAAGCAGCTGTCAAGTACACGCGTCCGACATATCGCCCTGGAACGAGCCTCGGCACCGCGCAAAAGCCTCTCCCACGGCGGAGAGTGGCTGCCTGTGACCTCCATGAATTGGATTGTGCTGCAACCTTTGCTCGAAAAAGTCTTTTCGGCGTTGCGACAATCGTAAACCGAAGTGCTTGTTCAGCCCGGCTGCGCGACAACCAGGGGGACCTCCCTCCAGTCCACGCGGCCGTCCTCCAAGCGGAGAAAGGCCTGCTGCAGCCTCACCGGCTGGTCCCTGTGCTCAGCGAACCAGCGGAGCTCCCCCGTGGCCTGCCACCGCTCCTGACCTGGCTCGTCTCCATGGGCTCCCCCGGAGACCGCAATCCCGCGCTGATGCTGCCTCACCGTCTCGATGGCCACGGTAGCCAGAGCCCGCGCCATGGAGTCTGAGAGGAACCCACGGCTTCGCCCGGCCTGGGCCTGGAGAGCTTGGACAAGGGTTTCGAGAAGGTCATTCATCCGCTGACGATCTCCTGATGATCCCGGAAAGGGCGGGGTGGCTCGGGAAGGGTATGCGGCTTTCGATTCACTCTATCACCCGCGGGATTTCCGTGAGCCGAACGGGGGCCGGTCGAGACGGCCATCGGCGAGCATGGGCCCGGCGCATGGTCTCGTCTCGTGCAAAGTAACAGGAAAGCTCCTCGGTTTGACCCCGATTGGCAGGTTCGGTCTCGATGCGGGCCCAGGCAATAGCGTCGTCCAACTTCTACGCGGGCGGAACCCGGTGTTTCTAGCAGGAGCGAGGACTTGCCTAGCCTAGCGCAGGGAGATGCGGGAACTCATCAGGGTGGACACCGCTCCGCAGGTCGCAACATTGGCTAAATTTTAGACGCCTCTGGTGGAGTTGCCTCTTATTCGGGCCGAACGCGTGTTGCATCCCCCACCGGCCCATGATTGATTGTCAACAATCGATCACCGAGGCCGTCGCCCTGCATGCCGTTTCTCAAGCCGACGTCCTCAGGGAGCAAAGTCCCGGCCGGGATCGCCCGCGTGCCTAAGAGCACGTTCCGGGTCCACATCGTCGAGAGCCTGCGCGAGGCTATACTGAACGGCGACATCCCGCCCGGCAGTCCGATCGTCGAGATGCACCTGGCGCGGCAATTCGGCGTCAGCCGCGGGCCCCTGCGGGAAGCGATCAGGCAGCTCGTCGAGGAGGGCCTCCTCGTCACAATCCCGTACACGGGGACTCATGTTCGCGACCTCTCGTTCGCCGATGTCCGCGAGATCTATTCCCTGAGAATAGCCCTCGAAGTATTCGCATTCGAACAGGTTTGGCTCCGACGGGACGACACGTTCTTCCGCATGCTGGAGCAGCGGCACGCGGCGCTGACCGAGAGGATCGACGCCGGCGACGATCGCGGAAGCATCCTGGCCGAGCTCGATCTCCACGGCTTCGTCTACGAGTCCTCGGGACATCAGCTCCTTCTGCAGACCTGGTCCGGTCTGCGGGGCCGCCTCCAGCTCTACTGGGCCGCCCACCATCGCGCGCATGGGATGCGCGGGCCCCGTCGTGACGGCCACGATTCCTATGTCCGGGCGGCGTGCGGCGCCAGCCTCGGCGCGATGCGTGCCGAAATCCGCGCTCACATGATGCGCGGGGCGACACAGACCGAGCAGTTCCTCCGCGAGACCGCGTGGCCGTTCGGGTCCCGGGGCGAGACGGACAACTAGCGTTCACATTCGACAGGAGAGAGTGATATGATGATCAACCGGCGACATTTCCTCGCGCTTGCCAGTGCGGTCGCGGCCGCCTCCGGCTCCAGCCCGATCCTCGCCCAGGATGCGGCATCGACGCTCGACCGCATCAGGAGCAGCAAGAAGCTTCGGATCGGGGTGACCTCGGCGGAGCCCTGGTTCTTCAAGGATCCCATGAGCGGCACCTGGAGCGGGGTGGGGATCAGCCTCGGCAAGCAGCTCGCGGCCGATCTCGGGGTCGAGCTGGTTCCGGTCGAGACGACCTGGGCCAATGCCATCGCTGCCCTGCAGGCCGATCAGATCGACACCATGTTCGTTCTCGACCCGACCGAGGAGCGGCGCAAGGCAATCGACTTTCCCGAGGCGCCCCTGTTCTATTATGCGCCGGGCGCTCTGGTGAGGGATGCCTCCGGTATCAAGGCCTGGAGCGACCTCAACAAGCCCGAGACCCGGATCGGCGTCACGCTCGGCACGTCCATCGACCGCCTGGTGACCGAGACGCTGAAGACCGCGAACATCAGCCGCTTCTCCAACAACGACGAGGCCATTGCGGCCTTCGCGGCAAGGCGCGTCGACGTGGTCGCCCAGTTCCATCCTGCGCTCGTCGTGCAATACGCGCGCCTGAGGCTCGGCAAGGTCATCCTCCCGGAGCCCGTCGCCCCGGTCGCGACGAGTGCGGGCGTGCGGAAGGAGACCAACCCCGCTTTCCGGAACTGGCTGAGCGAGAGGTTCGACGCGTACTACAAGGCCGGCAAGCCTCAAGCCTTCTTCGCGGAATACCTGAAGACCAAGGGGATCGACGCCTCCACGATCCCGGGTCTCGCGAAGGAGCAATGGGGTTAGAGGGCACGATCTGACGGGACGAGGGCGAAGCCGCGGCCATGCCATACCAATGGGACTTCACCCCCGTCTTCCGGCATTTCGACATGCTGGCGCTCGGGCTGGTGAATACGATCAAGATCGCAATCATCTCCATCGTGATCGGCGTTGCCGTCGGCCTCGTGCTCGCCTTCATGCGGCTCTCCACGAGCCGGCTGATCCGCTACCCGGCGACAGGCTTCGTGGAGTTCTACCGCAACACGCCGCCGATCGTGCATTTCTTCTGGTTCTTCTATGCACTCCCGGTCCTGGCGAATATCAGCCTCGATCCGTTCGTCGCCGCCGTGCTCGCGCTCTCGACCCAATCCGGCGCGTTCTACGCCGAGGTGTTCCGGGGCGGCATCGTCTCGATCGAGAGAGGGCAATGGGAGGGAGCGCGCGCGCTCGGCATGACCCGGCCGCAGCTCATGCGCCGCGTGATCCTGCCTCAGGCGATCACGCGCATGGTGCCGCCCTTCGTCGAGCGCTCGTTCGAGCTGACGAAGACCACGGCGCTCGCGTCGACGCTCGCCTACGCCGATCTTCTCTACCAGGCCATGCAGGTCAACAGCCAGACGTTCCGGCCGCTGGAGGTCTATACGACGATCGCCGTCATGTACCTGGTCCTCCTCGTGGCCGCGAGCGCGCTGGCGCGGGCCGCCGAGCGCAGGCTCACGGCCTATAGGAGGGCGTGACGCGGTGGACTACACCTTCGACTTCCAGCTGGTCCTCGACAACTACCCGGTCCTGCTCCGGGGCCTGCTGATGACGCTGGCCCTGTGGGCGCCCTGCCTCATCGCGGGACTTGCCGTCGGCTTCGGTCTGGCCTTGGCCCGGCTGTCGCGGCACGCCTGGCTGCGCATCCCGAGCCTGGGATATATCGAGCTGTTCCGCGACACGCCCGTCCTGATCCAGCTGATCTGGTTCTTCTACGCATTCCCGATCATCATCGGGGTCCAGCTGTCCCCGTTCATGGCGGCGGCGCTCGGCCTGACGCTGAATACGTCGGCCTATTGTGCGGAGATCTTCCGGGGCGGGATCGAGTCGATGGCTCGCGGCCAGTGGGAGGGCGCCCGTGCGCTCGGGATGCGGCACAGCGCAATCCTCCGCCGGATCATCCTGCCTCAGGTCTTCCGGCGCATGCTGCCGGCCTTCACCAACCGGGCCATCGAGCTCGCCAAGGTCACGTCGCTCGCTTCGGTCCTGTCCGTGCACGAGCTGATGTACCAGGGCCGCCTTCTCAGCTCGACCTATTACCGCCCCCTGGAAATCCTCACGGTCGTGGCCCTGGTGTACTTCGTCATCATCTATCCCGGCAGCTTCCTCTCGATGCAGCTCGAGCGTCGTCTTGCGCGGCGCGACTGAGCCACGGAACCCAACCATGTCCAGTCCAGTCCTTCAGGTGCGCGGTCTCCACAAATGGTTCAAAGACCTGCATGTCCTCCAGGGGATCGATCTCGACGTCCATCCCGGCGAGCGGATCGCGATCATCGGCGGCAGCGGATCGGGCAAGAGCACGTTCCTGCGCTGCCTCAACTTCATGGAGATGCCGACAAAGGGGCAGATCGTTCTCGACGGCAGGCGCGTCGGGAAGGTGCGCGAGGGCCGGGACGGTTCGGAGCAGGTCACGTATTCCGAGAGCGAGTTGTGCGCCATCCGCGAACGGGTCGGAATGGTGTTCCAGCAGTTCAACCTTTTCCCTCACATGACCGTTCTCGAGAACACGATGGAAGGGCTCGTGACGGTCAAGAAGCTCCCCCGCGACAAAGCCCGGCTCAAAGGCGAGGAGGAGCTCGCCAAGGTGGGACTGGCCGAGAAGCACGGCGCCTATCCCGGCCAATTGTCCGGAGGGCAGCAGCAGCGTGTCGCGATCGCCCGCGCCCTTGCGATGGAGCCCGAGATCCTGCTCTTCGACGAACCGACCTCGTCCCTGGATCCGGAATTGGTCGGAGAAGTGCTGCGGGTCATCCGCGCTCTCGCCGAGGAGGGGCGCACGATGCTTCTCGTCACGCATGAGCTCGGCTTCGCCTATCACTTTGCGACGAAGGTCATCTTCCTCGCCGATGGCCGGTTCCACGAGGTCGGCACCCCCGATGAGGTGCTGAAGCATCCGCAGAAGGAACGGACGAGGGCATTTCTCGACCGCTTCACGGAATTCACGTTCTAGCTTGATCGTCCGCCCGCAACCGCAATCCCCTTCATGAGGTGAGCCGTGTCCCCTGCCCAATCCGCCAGCCAGTCCAGCGCTCAAGGGTACGTCGATGACCCCCGCAACGAGCATGTCCTCGTCTCCATCAACGGCAACTTCGTTCCGCGCGATCAGGCCAGCGTCTCGGTCTTCGACGCGGGCTTCGTCCTCGGCGACGGCGTTTGGGAGGGGTTGCGGCTCGTCAGGGGCCGGATCGTCGCCTTGGAGGAGCATCTGGACCGGCTCTACGAAGGCGCCGGCGCCATCCAGCTCGATATGGGCCTGTCGCGGGAGGAGATGCGCGCCGCGATCCAGGCGACGCTGGACCGCAACGGCATGACGGATGGCGCGCACATCCGCCTGATGGTCACGCGCGGGCGGAAGAAGACGCCGAATCAGGACCCGCGCTTTGCGCTCGGGCAGGCCACGATCGTGATCGTCGCCGAGTACAAGACGCCGAAGCCCGAGAGCAAGACGCAAGGCCTCAAGCTCTTGACGTCAACGATCCGCTGCAGCGGCCCGGACGTGTTTGATCTGCGGTTGAACTCGCACAGCCGCCTGAACTTCATCCAGGCTCTCATCCAGGCCATCAACGCCGGATGTGACGAGGCCCTCATGCTCGATCCGCACGGCTTCGTCGCGAGCTGCAACTCGACCAACTTCTTCATCGTTCGCGGCGGGGAGCTCTGGACATCGACGGGCCGTTACAATTTCAAGGGGATCACCCGCCGGAAGATCATCAAGCTGTTCGGCGACAGGATCGGAACGGTGCGCGAGCTCGACTACACCCTCGCGGAAACCTATTCGGCCGAGGAAGCCTTCGTGACCGGCACCCTGGGCGGCGTGACGCCGGTCGTCGCCATCGATGGCCGGGTCATCGGCAGCGGAAAGCCTGGGCCGGTCACCGCGCGCATCAGCGAGATCTACCAGCAGAGCCTTCTCGACGGCACCGTCTGATGTCGAGCGGCTGCCGTCTCCTGCTTCAAGGTGGGCTGCGGCCGGCCACCAGGCCGCAGCGAAGGGCCGCGGGGAGGGATCCCGGGGCTGGGGCTCTTCTGCCTGAGGCACCACCGTGGACCCGTCCGCTGGTTCAAGGCTGTACGGAATAGATGCGCTTCAAGCAGCGCAGCGCGAAGGCGGAGCGGCTCTGGCGTATGCCTGGGATGCGATACAGCTTCTCGCGCAGAAAGCGCTCGTATCCGGACGTCCCTTCGACCGCGACCTTCATAAGGTAGTCGTACTCGCCTGTCGTCAGGTAGGCCTCCAGGACTTCCGGGAGTTCGGTCAGCATGCGGCCGAAGCGGTCGAGAACTTCCTCGTCGTGTCGGTCGAGCGTGACTTCGATGATGACGGTGTCCGGGAAACCCAGCTTTTCCTGGCTGAGATGGGCGACGTAGCCCTCGATATAGCCTTGGCGTTCCAGCCTCTTGATCCGGTTCCAGCAGGACGTCGTCGAAAGGCCCGCTTTTTCGGCGAGCTGCGACGTCGTGAGACGGGCATCCTCCTGCAGCGCACGCAGGAGGCGCCGGTCCGCTTCGTCGATGCCGCGGTTGGCCGTTTGATGCTGTGACACAGAGCGGAACCCTATTCCAGTTCGACGGCGAAAACTGGAATTTTTATAAGGGTGCAATCGCAAATTGCCAGCACAAAGGAATGCATTTCCTGAAGCGTTGCAATAGATTCGAGCCATCGTACCGAGGGAGGTTTCGGCTTCCGATCCCCGAGAGGCTGCGCAGGCGGGCTGCGTGGAGGGCCTGGGCTCGGATCGCCGATGCCGCTCGATCGTCGTCCGTTTCGCATCTGACGGAGCAGCAAACGCGAGTTCCGAGGATGGGCGATGGAGGCGGAGCAAGATCAGATTTCGTTGAATGCAGATGTAAGAGCGAGGATTGAACGACGATAACCCAGATGAATCCATATCGTTACGATAAAAAATAAGAAACATCTCTATTAGCCGGCGGTGCGGCAAGGGAATGGCGTCTGAGAAGGGTTGCGAGTGATGGCAGATAACGTCCAGGACCTGGGTCGGAGCGACTACGCCCCGCTCTCGTTGCATGTTCCCGAACCCGCCGTCAGGCCGGGCGACCAGCCCGATTTCACCAATGTGCAGATCGCCGAGCCGGGCTCCGTTCCGCGGCCTGAGATCGATGCGGAGCCGGAGACGATCCGCGACCTCGCGTACTCGGTCATTCGCGTTCTCAACCGGGCCGGCGAGGCCGTCGGTCCCTGGGCCGGCCTTCTGACCAACGAGGAGCTGCTCGCGGGCCTGCGGGACATGATGACCCTGCGCGCCTTCGATGCCCGCATGCTCATGGCGCAGCGGCAGGGCAAGACCTCGTTCTACATGCAGCACATGGGCGAGGAGGCGATCAGCTGCGCCTTCCAGAAGGCGCTCCGGCCGGGCGACATGAACTTCCCGACGTACCGCCAGGCCGGCCTCCTCATCACCTCGCGCTACCCTCTCGTCGAGATGATGTGCCAGATCTACTCCAACGAGCGGGATCCGGTGAAGGGCCGCCAGCTCCCGGTCTTTTACTCGTCGCGCGAGCACGGCTTCTTTTCCATTTCCGGAAATCTCGGCACCCAGTACATTCAGGCGGTGGGCTGGGCGATGGCATCCGCGATCAAGAACGACACCAAGGTGTCCGCAGCCTGGATTGGCGACGGCTCGACGGCGGAGTCGGACTTCCATGCGGCGCTCGTGTTCGCCTCGACCTACAAGGCGCCGGTGGTGCTCAACATCGTCAACAATCAATGGGCGATCTCGACCTTCCAGGGCATCGCCCGCGGCGGCTCGGGCACGTTCGCGGCCCGGGGGCTCGGCTTCGGCATCCCGTCCCTGCGGGTTGACGGCAACGACTACCTCGCCGTGCATGCGGTCGCCAAATGGGCCACCGAGCGGGCGCGGCGCAACCTCGGTCCCACGCTGATCGAGCACGTGACCTACCGCGCCGGGGCGCACTCGACCTCCGACGACCCGTCCGCCTACCGGCCCAAGACCGAGTCGGATGCCTGGCCGCTCGGGGATCCGGTGCTGCGGCTGAAGAACCACCTGATCCTGCAGGGGGCCTGGTCGGAGGAGCGCCACACCCAGGCCGAGGCGGAGGTGATGGACACCGTCATCGCGGCGCAGAAGGAAGCCGAGCGGTATGGTACCCTGCATGCGGGCGGCAAGCCGTCCGCCAGGGACATGTTCGAGGGCGTCTTCGCCGAGATGCCGCCCCATCTGCGCCGCCAGCGCCAGCAAGCGGGAGTCTAG
>JAESFH010000128.1_pt1 | contig 60048 bp, 39 predicted proteins | sample 9269381 | NCBI WGS metagenome assembly JAESFH01 (sample SAMN14504062, study PRJNA617094) | algae metagenome | isolation source: Aphanothece sp. CMT-3BRIN-NPC111 and co-occurring heterotrophs from well... | place: USA: Clark Mountains Wilderness, California | collected 2010-04-18
CAATCACAATCAGTCTTTAGAGAGAGCACTCGAAATCATTGAAGCAGCTGCCAAGGCAGGAGTACACGCTCTCAAGCTCCAAACGTATACTGCCGATACGATGACCTTAAACATAGGCGAGGGCGAGTTTTATATAGATGATGCTAAGAGTCTATGGCATGGTAAATCCCTGTATCACCTATACCAGCAAGCTTACACGCCTTGGGAATGGCACAAACCCATACTTGACCGTTGTAAGGAACTAGGAATTATAGGCTTCAGCACCCCCTTTGATGCCACAGCCGTCGATTTTCTTGAATCACTAAATGTGCCTTGTTACAAAATCGCCTCTTTTGAAAATACCGATTTGCCCTTGATTCGCAAAGTCGCCAGTACGGGCAAACCCACGATTATCTCGACTGGCATGGCAACCGTGGCAGATTTAGATGAGATGGTGAGGACGGCAAAGGAGGCTGGTTGTCAGGACTTGGTAATGCTCAAATGCACCAGCAGCTATCCGGCTACACCAGCAGACACAAACCTGCTGACGATTCCTCACTTGCGGGACTTGTTTGGCGTACAAGTTGGGCTATCTGACCACACAATGGGGATTGGGGTTGCAGTTGCCAGCGTGGCCTTGGGTGCCACGGTGATTGAGAAGCACTTTACTCTGCGTCGAGCTGATGGTGGTGTAGACTCAGCGTTTTCGATGGAGCCAGAAGAAATGCGACAGCTGGTGATTGAGACTGAAAGATCCTGGCAAGCACTGGGTAAGATAAGGTATGGACCGACGGCACCGGAGAAAGGGTCGTTGATTTACAAGCGATCGCTCTACGTTGCTCAAGATATGAAAGCAGGCGATATCTTTACCTCAAATAACCTGAAAGCACTACGTCCTGGACTCGGTTTGCCGCCACGATATTACGACATTCTACTAGGCAAACAGATTAAGCAGAATGCCAAGATGGGAACACCAATAAGTTGGGATTTGGTCAATGGTTGAGCGACTATACCTAGCATATACACGTGCTGATGCTGAGTGGCTAGTTTCACATCCTGAACTGGTGAAAACAGGTGAAATTGTTTATTCAGGAATAGAGGCTCATTTAGTTTTTAAATCAGCGAAAATTCCAGCACAAGATGCAGTGGAATTTTATCTAAAATTAGACTTTGGCACCATAACTACTGAGGTAGACAATTTACGCAGCATATTTGAGCAAATATGCCGACAGGTTAGTCCTGACTATGGGCTATCGCTCATTTATCGAGATATTGATGTTCTATCTTGTTCTGTACATCTTCTATACTACTTCTTCTACGAAGCCATAACGTCCTATCACCTGGCAGTAGCGATTCTGAAGAAATACAACCCCAAGGAAATTTGGGTAAATCAATTGCCACTTACTCCTTTGACGCAGTGGGGTCTAGCTCCTCCACCCCAAACTAATTATGAAAATCAAGTATGGGGTGCTATGAGGAATAAAGGATTTGTTATAAAAGCCCTAGAAATTCCTAATACTGTAGAATCATCGCCTAATACAGTAAAGGCAGGTGAATTAATTTATAGATCGCAATATCAGCATGGGCAGCCTCAAGGTAGCCAAGAAACCACATGGAACCAAAGTAAAAGCTCTTTAAAGTCAGACGTTTTACTCGCACTTCAAAGAAATTTTACAAACAATTATGCACCGATAGGTCAAGCTTTAGCAAATTCATTGAATCTCAAAACGCTTGATTTAAATGAAGGAACTCTCTGGTCGGGATGGTATGGTGAGTCAAGTTCAGTCCCTGTTCCCTTTACAGGGGATGTAGGCGCTCTAAGCGAAGTACAAGTTAATCAATTGTTGAACGATGACCGATTCTCTACTGGGTTCTTGGATTATCCGCTAGACATTTGGAGAATTGTTCAACGAAGAGTAGACCTTTTATTGTGCTTTGATATTCCCGTTGTTCGCTCCTGGATAGAGCGTGCTTACTGGGTACTAAAGGAAGTGCGTCCCCAATTAATCGTCATGGCGGAAGAAGTTTCTTTGCCAGCGCGTACACTAGGGAAAGTCGCACAACTACAGGGGATAAAAAAACTTGTAGTTGAGCATGGCGCTCCTATCTCTTTTGATACTCGAATATCAGGAAAGGAACGCTCCGATTTGTACAGTTGGCAGCACAATTACGGGGAAACGACACCTGATTATGTGGCTGTATGGGGTGCTTACGCTCAGCGTTATTATGTAGAAAGCCTGGGCTGGTTTCCAGAACATGTTATTCCTACTGGCTGGCCTTGGATTGAAAGGGAGATCAGGGAGCATCTCAGCAGTGAAAAGACAAAACTAGATACCCATACCGAACTAAGGTTACTCTTTTTAAGTACATCAACATACAAGTTTTCCGATTATTTGTATGAAACGCTTTTTGAAGCAGCCAATTATTTCGGCTTTGAGCTAGTCATCAGACCTCATGCTACTGAAAACACAATTCAACTTGATGAGTTAGCATGTCGCATAGGAGTAAACATCAAAATCGATAATGCGAGTGCTTTACTTCAGCAAATTGAAGAGAGCGATATTGTTCTTGGTGCAGCAACCAGTGTACTGAGTTATGCGATCGCACTGAAAAAACCTTGCATTTTTGTAGATTTGTTGGGAATGAGAGATTTTATGCCTTATGCCCTCGAAGGTGCAGCTATTGGGGTATACGATCGCGAAGAATTAATTCCTGCAATTGAAAAACTACTCAATGATAATGAGGAACGACATCGCCAGCAGGCAAAACAAAAGCTGTTTACGCAGCAATACCTAGGCCCTCTAGATGGTAAGGCCACTGAGCGGATTATAAATTTTGTAAAGAGCAAAATTGACTTCCAGGATAACTTTAGCAGTTACTCATCAACCGATGCTTTAAAAGTGAGATCAAAGTCAGATATGTTGCGTGTAGATATAGGCTGCGGAACTAATAAACCTGCCAATTTCACTGGAGTAGACATATATCCTGGAGTTGGTGTTGACATTGTTGCTGATATCAGTAAAGAATTCCCCTTCCCTGATAGTTCAGTAGATGAGTTGAGGGCACACGACATTATTGAACATCTCCCCGATCGAATTCACACAATGAATGAAATTTGGAGAGTTTGTAAGCCTGGTGCAAAAGTTGACATTCGCGTACCATCTACAGATGGTAGAGGAGCTTTTCAAGACCCGACTCATATTAGTTTTTGGAATATTAATTCTTTTCTATACTATTGTAATGAATTTCCCGCCTACATAGAACTTTGTAGAAGATATGGATTTAAAGGCGAATTTAAGGCTTTAAAACTTGAACATGAAGAATCTGCCGATGGAGTAATTCATGTAAAAACTGAATTGGTTGTAGTGAAGCCAGTATCTAATTCAAGTCCAAACCAAATTTGGGGAAATGATTTGATAAACCACCAGGAATATAGGCAGGAACTTACGAAACAAGTCACTACTGAAGTTGTAGACGAGCGGACGCAAGAGCTTTTTTCTAGACTCTCCATTTACGCCCAACAGTATCAACAAGACCCGACCGAACGCTCGGCGATCGCCAATCTCCGCCAGGTTCGCTATCAAATTGCCGCCCAGTGGCTGGATATGTCAGCCGATCGACTTGGGAGTATGTACGCAGGAGAACTGGGTAGGGCGCACTACCTATTGCTCAGCATAGGCATGAGAAATGAATTACTCACTGCTACTGAACAGACTTTTGTCGATGAAGTCATCACACACATTTCTAGAGGGTTTGATGAGCCAAAAGCACTTCAGTATCTACTGGCAGCTATGCTGTATTGCCGTGCTGACCAGTTACCATTGCCGCATGACTTTTCTTGCATCCCCCCTTGGTTGCTCAATGACTATCTGAAATTCCTGTTTTCCCCTCAACCCTACTTCCAAGAACTTGGAGAAGCAGATAATTACTACCACTATATGCAGCGATGGATTGATTACTTACATGCATCTATTTTGAGTGAGCCTGATGCGCTTTTATCGCATGAAGTGGTAACGCAGTTTGTCCCAATTGCAAATTTTATGCCGCTCTACTTTAATGAGGCCAATCTTAAAGATATTTATGTTAAGCGTGCAGAGATTATAGAGCTTTTCCTGAAACTTAAGGGCTATGAGGTAGATTATGAGTTTGCAGATAGATCTGTAACGAGAAAAAAAATTAGGTTGGGTATCCTAGCAGCTCATTTTACGGCTACTGCCGAAACATTCGCTACACTTTCTGCATATGAGTATATCAGCAGAGATTTTGAAGTAATTTTGTACCCTCTGACATGGGATAATAATTCACTAGAGCAATATTGTCAAAGTTGCGCTAATGCAGTTAAGCTACTGCCGAAAAGTTTGCTAGATCAGGTCAACTACATTCGTGCTGATGACTTAGACATAATACTCATTGGCACCAATGTTACACTTGTAACCAATCAAATCTGTCTTTTATCATTGCACCGGCTAGCTAGGATACAAGTTACCAGTGTATCCTCAGTTGTCACAACGGGAATGCGGCACGTCGATTACTATATTTCCGGTAAGTTGACTGACCCTTTAATAACGGCAGAAGAACACTATACAGAGAAGTTGGTGAAACTGGAGGGGACTGCTCAGTGTTTTAGTTATGGGCCGGAACAGCAGCAAGTAAATATCAAAGTTGATAGAGAAAGTTTAGGTATCTCTGAAGAAACAGTCGTTTTTACCTCTGGAGCTAATTTTTTCAAAATAATTCCTGAACTAATTGATACATGGGCAAAAATAATTGCTGCCGTGCCTAACTCAGTTTTGCTGCTTCTGCCATTTGGTCCAAATTGGTCAAACGCTTACCCTAAAAAAGCTTTTTTCAACCAGCTAAGTACAAAGTTTGAGGCACATGGAGTGGCAGCAGGTCGTTTGATTGTCTTAGACCCTCAGCCAGTACCAAATCGGGAGGAGGTTAAGGAATACTTCAATATTGCCGATGTCTATCTGGATTCTTACCCATTTGCCGGGACAAGCTCGTTGATAGAACCTTTAGAGGTTGGTTTGCCAATAATTGCCAGGCAGGGCACTTGCTTTCGCTCTGCAATGGGTGCAGCAATGCTGCAAGCACTGGATGTTCCTGATTTAGCCGCGGATAGCGAAGAGTCTTACATCCAGTTAGCGATCGCACTCGGTACCAATTTTGAATTACGCCAAAAAAAGAGTGACGATATCAAGAAAAAAATGCGGAGCAATCCCAGTTTTCTGGACAGCCGTTCTTACTCGGCTCAAATGGGAGTTCTCTTTCAAGAACTCTTCCGAAAGCATCAGTCAACTGTTCTGAGCGACAATTTCAAGTTAAGAGATATCAACTTAATTATCTTCCCCGACTGGAGGCAGTCAGAAGAATTTATCTGCCAAGATTTAGCCAGTGTCATAAGAGCGATCGCAACTCACCCCGATAGAAATCAAATAACGCTGCTCATAGACACGGGCAATATTTCTGATGAAGAGGATGCCAACCTAGCTTTATCTAGTATTGCCATGAGTCTTTTCATGGAAGAAGATTTAGATGTGACAGAGGGACCAGAAATATCCCTGGTTGGAAATTTGGGCGCTCTCCAGTGGCAAGCTTTGTTGTCCTGTGTTCACGGTCGAATTGTCTTGGAGAACGAAAATCAACAAGCGATCGCAGACTCAGGGGCAAATAACATTGCTATCTCTGAACTAAATTACTTAGCTAGTAAGTGAGCTGTTCAGAGGGAAGCAGGTATTTATTACTTAAATTAAATTATTATTAACGAGATTCCAAATACTTAATCCACATTTGCTGATAAGCTTTTTCCATCTCGCGGGTAAACTGTTTGGCATTCCATAAAGGTGATGTATGTCGCGACGCCTTTAATTTTCCAGCAACTTTCCACCGCAAAGCTTCATCCATGCCCAGTCGAACAGCCCACTCCACATATCCTTCATCTGTCCAGGCAATGCCTTCTGTAACTCCCACATTCATCATAAAGGCATAGCTATTGCGAGCCGCAAATTGCTGTCCCACTTTGGTAACTAGAGGAATACCCATCCACAAGGTTTCTAAAGTTGTGGTAGCTCCATTATAGGGATAGGTATCTAAGACAACATCCGCAATAGCCAAATTAGCCCGATGTACTAATTCATGAGGATCTGTGGGCAAAAATCTTAACCGTTCCGTATCAACGCCTACTTCTGACGCCAGTTGTTTAAAAAATTGCTGAATGGTCAATTCATCGGCTGCTCCTTTAATGAGAAAGTAACTATTAGGAACTTCCTTAATAATTTGCATTTGCAGACGAATTGTATCCGGGTGGCGTTTAAACCCTTTTTGGGCACTGAGGTAGACAACCGCATTACTGGGAATTTCTAGGTGTTCGCGACGTAAAGTCGGCGTTCCTACTTCAAATCCATCTACAGCTACATAGGTTTGCGGTAATCGCCAGATATTTTCCTGGTAATAATCTTGAGCATTTTCTGGTAATACATAGGGATCTGCAATAAAGTAATCAATTGCTGGCAAACCGGACGCATCCCACCCCAGCCAGGTGACTTGTACTGGCGCAGGCTTCATCGCCATCACTTTACAAGTAGAGTCCATAGTAATGCTGTCTAGATCAACTAGAATATCAATTTTATCTGCCGCGATCTGGGCAGCAATGCTAGATGTGTCAACCCCAAAGCGGTGAGCAATATTAACTCGATCCTTAAACCATGTTTGGGAAAACAAGTCCTCTAGATTCTGGTTAACACAATAAATAGCCGTTTGAAATAATTCCCGATCGTGGTATTGAAACAGCCAACGGCTCAACCAGCCAACTGAATGGATTCGGAACGTATGGCCTATGTAGCCAATTCTTAAAGGTCTGGATTTGTTCTCTAGATGAGGATAATACAGCGGCACCGCAGTCGGAACATCCACTGACACTTTTTTTTGAAATAGTTGAGCAGCTTGATTTTGAAACCAGCGATTTTCCTGGGGATTGTCCTGAATGTAAGGCGCAAAAAAGGGAACAATTGCCAGGTAATGAGCTGCAATTGTATCTAACTTCTCTATTGGCTCCTGAATCATTTGCGACAGTAATAACTGATGACGCTGATACATTGGCTCTATTTCTGACCAAGCGCCAGCACTCATTAATGAGCGTAGAATCAGGTAGCTTCCCACAATCTGCCAATCCACAGTTTCGCAGTTGCTATAATACCGTTTCGCAACCTCGATAGCCTGTTGGTGCCGCCCAGCATTAGTATAAAAACCGCACAAATGTTGTAACGCTGCTGGATATTCTGGGTAAAACTTAAGACATAATTCCGCGATACTAGCAGCAAAGATTGGCTGATTGGCTTGATAACAAAGTTTAAATGCCATCGCTAGGGCAGTACCGACAAACTCATCCTCATCGGGTTCGTGTACATGGGCTAAGCAAGCCTCGAAAAATGCCAATGTTTCTGCACTTGAAAATTCGATACTTTGTCTCATTACTGCTAGTAAAAGTTCGGAATTTACAGTTGCCGAAGAGCATTGTCCCAGAAACCCGACAACCTGGAATTCTTCAAATATATCTGGCGTGAAGCTGCCTAAATTGAGCGATAGTTGGATTAGGTGAAGAAGATTATTTACCTCATCTGGAGCAAGTTCCCGCAGGTGTTGACGGATTAACCAAGCAGTTTCATAATCTCCCAGATCAGCTTGACGTTGCGCTTCAGTATCTAGAATTTGTACTAATTCCTGAAGCCACCGTTCCCCTGTTTCATCAGTGCTCTGAGACATACCAACCATCCAGGTTGCCTGCGCCTCCTCTTCATGCCCCTGTAAGAGATATACCAGTCCCAAATGCCAATAGTGGCTGATGGCATCCGGTTCCGTTTGAATAGCTTGCTCATATAGGTTTGCTACCTGGTCATAGCAGCCTTCTAAGAACAATGCCTCGGCTTCTTGTTGCCAACTCATCGGTTCAGTGTGCAGCATTTATAACAACCATTATTTATATTAATAAACCGTTAACTATCAGGTTATCATAAAATTTTTCAGTTATTAGCTGAAATATTTTTATACAACTAATACCATTTCTTCTTAATCATGCTCTTTATTTAGAGTACGCGCAGCGCCTCATCACGCAAGGGTGAGGGTCAACGCATCGTTACAGAGAAGTGGTCTAAGTACCCGTAGTGTTTTCCCTAGCCATTACTTTTACTTTTTCCAACGGTTTTCAGTTTTTTAATGAGTTTCTAAGTATCTCAGCCACATTTGCCGATAAGCTTTTTCCATCTCCAGGGTGAATTGTTGGGCATTCCACAAAGGTGATGTATGTCGCGATGCCTTGAGCTTTCCAGTAACTTTCCATCGTAAAGCTTCATCCATGCCCAGCCGCACACCCCACTCGACATATTCTTCATCTGTCCAGGCAATGCCTTCTGTAACTCCCACATTCATCATAAAGCCATAGCTATTGCGAGCTGCAAATTGCTGCCCCACCCTGGTAACTAGAGGAATGCCCATCCACAAGGTTTCTAAAGTTGTGGTAGCTCCATTGTAAGGATAGGTATCTAAGACAACATCGGCAATAGCTAAATTAGCCCGATGTACTAATTCATTAGGATCTTTGGGTAAAAACCTTAACCGTCCCGGATCGACTTTTTCTGCTTGGGCCAATTCGTGAAAAATTTGCCTGATTACCAACTCATCCGCCACACCCTTAATTAGAAAGTAACTGTTAGGAACTTCCTTAATGATTTGCAATTGCAGACGAATTGTATCTGGGTGGCGTTTATAGCCTTTTTGAGCGCTGAGATAAACAATGGCATCGCTGGGAATTTCCAAATCTTCGCGCCGTAGGGTAGGTGTCCCTACTTCAAAGCCATCTACAGCAAGATACGTTTGTGGTAATTGCCAAAGAGTTTCTTGGTAATACTCTTGGGCATTTTCTGGTAAAACATAGGGATCTGCAATAAAGTAATCAATCGCTGGGATACCAGAGGCATCCCACCCCAGCCAGGTGACTTGTACTGGTGCAGGCTTCAGCGCCATCACTTCACAAGTAACGTCTAAAGTGATGCTATCGAGGTCAATTAAAATATCTATTTGATCATTTTTAATCTGGGCAGCAACGGCTGGGGCATCAATCCCAAAACTGTGGATCGCATTAACCTTATCTCTAAACCATACTTGAGTAAATCTATCCTCTAGGTTTTGATTAAGGCAGTAGATGGTGGTGGGAAATAATTCTCGGTCATGGTAGTAAAATAGCCACCGGCTTAACCATCCAACAGAGTGCTGCCTAAAGGTGTGAGCGATGTAGCCAACTCTTAAAGGTCTGAATTTTTTCTCTATATCCGAGCGAACGAACTGCGCTGGAGTAAGAGTCTTGGAGTCAACATTCTTTTGAAACAGTTGACCAATTTTGTTCCGGAACCAGCGGTTCTCCTGAATGTTATCTTGCAGATAAGGCAAAAAAAAAGCAGAAACGATCAGGGCAAGATTACCACCTCTGCTCAAGTTTTCAGGTTGCTCATGAATAATCTGCAACAAAAGTGATTTGTGGCGTTCAGCAACTCTCCCTAATTCCGACCAAGATCCAGCACTTACTATAGCGCGAAGGAGGAGATAATTTCCGAATATTTGGCTATTAATATTTTGGCAGTTGTTATAAAATTGCTGGGCTACTTCGATAGCTTGCTGGTGACACCCAGCATTCGTATAGAAACAAGATAAATGTTGTAATGCTAGTGAATGATCTGGGCGTAGCTTTATACAAGCCTCAGCCAGCTTAACGGCAAAACTTGGTCTATCGCCTTGGTAGCCAACTTTAACCGCAACTGATATAACGGTATCAATAAAAATATCAGGTGGGTAAGCATGGGGTAAGCACGCCCCTAAAAATGCTACTGTTTCCTCTGTTGGAAATTCCAGTATCGGTTTGAGGACTTGTAAAAGCAGCTCGGAGTTTACTGCTGCTGGTGAACTTTGCTCCAAAAGTTCTATTACTTGCCAATCATTAAGTAATTCCGGAGCGAAAGTGCCTAAAGTCAGCGAAAGTAGGAGCAGATAAAGAAGATTATTAACCTCAGTTGGAGCTATCTCCCGCAGGTGCTGGCGGATGAGCCAAGCAATTTGGGTATTACTCAGAGCAGCTTGTCGTTGCGCTTCGCTATCAAGAATTTCGCTCAGTTCTCTAGTCCATTGCTCTATGTTTTCAGGAGTCCCCTGAGACATAACCAAAAGCCACGTAGCGGACGCTTCTTCTTCCCGACCCTGCAATAAATAGGCTAGACCTAAATGCCAGTAATAACCGATCGCATCAGGCTCAGTTTGAATAGCCTGCTCATAAAAGCTGATTGCTTGGTCGTCATAGCCTTGTCGGAGAAGAGTTTGACCTGGAGGCTGTGTATTAATTTCTGATCGATCCAACATTAAGAAAAACCATTATCTATCAAAAATTTGGGTAACCCTGATCAGGTTACCCAAAGAATTAGAATTAATTAGCAGATAGGGAATCTGGAAATTCTTTTACACTACCTTGTAGCGTTTTGTTTAGTACCTAGCTTACCGAAAAACTTATTTTTCGGTGCTCTTTTCAGTTAAACTAAGTTACTGAATAGGGCACATTTTAACTTGATGATTCCCTTTTGGATAATGAATTGAAAAAAAATTCAACTTAGCTGCTAATCAAAGCCACCATTATTAGCTGCCAAGGGTCTTGTAGTCTGTGGCAGGACAAGTGGGAGGAGCAGTGGTAGTAGCAGTAGGTGCGACCGCAGCCGTTACACCAGGAGCATTTGCCTCACAAGAGACACTACCAATCAGGGCTTCGGTGCCGCTAGTATAGCGGCTGTTTGCACCCGAATAAGCTTTCAGAGAGGTATCTCTAGCTGTTGCGATAACAGTAGCGGTATCTTGAGCACCAGCAATGGTGTAGGAATAATTGGTAGTAGTACCTGTAGCACCACCTTTGATTGCACCAATACCTAAAGTATCAAAGCCAGTAGCAAACGCGGCATTTTCAGTCCGATATGCAGTTTGAGTGCGGTTAACAACGCCTATATTTTGTTTGGCTTCCGATTGTTTAGCTTTAGCACCCTGGTTCAGGAAGTTGGGCAAAGCAATTGCTGCCAGAATCCCGATGATGATGATCACGACGAGTAGTTCAATTAATGTAAAACCTTCGTCCTGTTTTTTCTGGTTGAGGTGTTGCAGGAACTTGGCTTTTAATTCTGGTTTCATTAGAGGTGTCTCCTTGGGGGGGTGGGATGCTTAACTTCTAGCTCCTGGATTTAACTTACCCAAATCTACTCGCTTTCATATCACCCTCTGAAAAAAATTTTGTGGAACCTCTTAGCTGAGGCTGATATCGTGTCCGGTAGAATCGTTCGTGTAGATTGAGCTTGGCTGATAGCCAATATGCCCAAAAGCCTTACCATATCCTCTTATTTGAGTGTGGAATAAAAGTAGGGGAAGCATTGCGGAATAAAGGTTTTATGATTTAGCGCTCGCCTATTCCCTTATAATGCTTCCCCTCAAGCAAATTAAGGGTTTGAGAATATACTCTGCCAAAAGTAACAAAATAGAGATGCTCTCAAAACAAGGCAGAGAAACGTATGGGAACTATAAAAATGTGCTTTAACCATACGGCTAATAAGAGCCACCAGCCACCATTATTAGCTACCAAGGGTCTTGTAGTCTGTGGCAGGACAAGTAGGAGGAGCAGTGGTAGTAGCAGTAGGTGCGACCGCAGCCGTCGTACCAGGAGCATTTGCCTCACAAGAGACGCTACCAATCAGGGCTTCGGTGCCGCTAGTATAGCGGCTGTTTCCACCCGAATAAGCTTTCAGAGAGGTATCTAGAGCTGTTGCGATAACGGTAGCGGTATCTTGAGCACCAGCAATGGTGTAGGAATAATTGGTAGTAGTACCTGAAGCACCACCTCTGATTGCACCAATACCTAAAGTATCAAAGCCAGTAGCAAACGCGGCATTTTCAGTCCGATATGCAGTTTGAGTGCGGTTAACGACACCTATATTTTGTTTGGCTTCAGATTGTTTAGCTTTAGCACCCTGGTTCAGGAAGTTGGGCAAAGCAATTGCTGCCAGAATCCCGATGATGATGATAACAACGAGTAGTTCAATTAATGTAAAACCTTCGTCCTGTTTTTTCTGGTTGAGGTGTTGCAGGAACTTGGCTTTTAATTCTGGTTTCATTATGAGGTGTCTCCTTGGGGGGTGGGATGCTTAACTTCTAGCTACTGGATTTAACTTACCCACATCCGCTCGCTTTCATATCACCCTGTGAAAAAAAAATTGTGGCCTTCTTAGCTGAGGCTGAACGTAGCTAATTAGCACAAAATAATAATATTTATACGGTTTCTTATTAATTTTTACAAAACTTGTCAAATACCTGCTAAAATATATTTCCAAAATTTTCAACCTTGCTGGTAGTAAGAGTAGCCACTATTTGCTAAGGTCGTTGTAATTAGGAGGACACGGAGGAGCTGCTGTAGTACTAACGGCAGGCGTAAGTGGGGGAGTTGTACCAGGAGAAGGTGCCTCACAAACAAGACTAGAAATCACCTCATCAATCCTACTGTTTCCACCAGAATAGGCTTTAAGGGCGGTATCCCGAGCTGTTGCTGCAATAGTAGCGGTATCGCTACCACCAGCAATTGTGTATGAATAATTAGTAGTGGTACTGCTAGTACTACCTGTGAGGATACCAATGCCTAAAACATCAAAGCTGCTAGCAAACGCAGTATTTTCAGTCCGGTATGCGGTTTGAGCACGATTGACGACGCCAACATTTTGCTTGGCTTCTGCTTGTTTGGCTTTAGCCGTTTGGTTAAGTAAGCTAGGTAGACCAATTGCTGCCAGAATGCCAAGGATGATGATGACGATAAGGAGTTCGAGCAGCGTGAAACCTTCGTTCTGTTTTTTTCTGTTCAGGTGTTGCAGGAACTTGAATTTTAATTCCGTTTTCATCAGAGGCGTCTCTTTGAGGGGCAGGATGCTTGGCTTTTAACTTTTGGATTTAGCTTACCCACTTCCGCCCACTTTCACATCACCTACGGCTTAGCCTCAGCATACAATTCATGTAAGCGCTTTAACCCACTACCCTTTGAGGCATTATGCGCCTCAAGAGTATTTTTACAGCGATCGCGCTCCTCTCGTTGTTATTTATCGCTATCGGCGATCGCCTATTGCCCAAACCCCTGAGTACAGCAAGCCTGCAAACCCGAACCACATTGAATAACTACTTAATGGGGTTGTTTCCCCAAAAAAGATTCAGAAACCCTAATCAGAAAACAGAAAAGGCCGTCCAGCAACTAGAGCAAAGGAACCAGAAGTGAGGCACCATCAACCACAGCCAGCGTAGGGACACCCGCAAAGGGAATTTCCACAATACGCCTAAGACTGAAGACAAGATTTAATCAGCATTTTATGTCAGCTGGATTACCCATAATTACCGGAAAGCCGGCTCTTCCCTTTTCCCTACTCTGCGATATGTAGCATTTAACAAAATAATTGGTATAACTATGGGGTTGACTTGTTCCCCCTTTGCCCTTTTATTTTGTAGATACATTAACGTTATTAAGTTTATAACTATGTATGGCAATTATATTTATTTGATTGTTAAAACTTTCATCTGAAGTCACCGGAATTAATTGCTCTACGTAGGGCTTATAAATAAATAATTGATAACCTTTATTCCTCAAATGCTTAGCCACAGATAAGTGATCGCTACCCGTAGTTTCGTAAATAATAGTTGGAAAATAATTATTTAAAATTCGTTCGCTACCTATTAAAACCTGCATTTCATGGTTTTCTACATCAATCTTCATTAAGTCTACGTGACTAATATTTTCCTGTTCTGTAAGGCTATCTAGAGAGAAGCAAGGCACCTCTTCAATATTATTCAATTCTTGGTTTTCTTCGAGATCATTAACAATAATTTGATTTAATTCGCTGGCTCTATGTATAGAAAGTCGAGCTGTACCATTGCGATTGCTTGCTGCTCCTGCAAATATTTTCACCCAGGATAAGTTGTTTATCTTACGAGTTTCTGACAAGCAACTAACACAGCCTGAAAAAGGTTCAACTGCTAAGACACAGCCTTCTGATCCTACTCGTTGAGCAGCGCTGAAGGTATAAACTCCCACATTAGCACCTACATCAATAACTGTCATTCCAGGTTTTAGCCAATGACGCCAAAGTTCTATTTCTGGTTCAAACCAGTCCCCTTCTGTAATTAATACATTTGTCACAACACTCTGAAAGCTTGGTTGAACGGCTATTATTAAACTTTCCTCGAAAGGAACATACATAAACTGGCTATTGACTGTTAACGCATCCCAGTGCCAATTTAAATTTTTAGATTGAGCCAAATTACGAGCAGCATTCAGCCAAAAATCAGCCACTTCAACTTGTTCTAAATCTCGGTAAGCTAAATAAAGCGCCTGAAGAATAGATACAGACTCTGGTGCCAATTTCCTAGCACGATGTAAATATAAGAGTCCTTCCCATTGCTTGCTTAATAAGTTGGCTACTCCAAGCTGAAAATTGATAGAAGCCGAATTAGGTAATAGTTGAGCAGCTAGGTGTAGTATCTGGAGTCCGGTAACAGTGTAGGAAACTAGCTTTGACTGAAATAAAACTTCGCCGAGCAGTAACAACGATTGGCTATAACCATCATCAGCTTTAAAAATTTGCTCAAACTTCTCATAATTGCTTCCTACTGAACCTCTACATTTAGAAGGTATATATATCAAACCAAAAGGAACTTTATTTTCAGTAGTATAGGCAGGTTGTAAAATATTAATTAAAGCTGAGTAAGATAAATTTATTGATTGTTGATATTCTCCTATTAGGCTATGAAATAGAGCCAAATGAATAAGGCAAAGTGGATGGCTATTCATTCTAGCGCCCCTATCTAAAGCTTCAAAAGCCATTTCTAGATAGTTCACGCGCATATCCAGATTCTCGCATTGCTCTGCTTCGATAAGTGCTATTACTGCAACGTTATTCAAATCTAAGGCAGATTGGGGATCTTCCCACAAGGTATCTTCATTTATTAAATAAACAATATCCTTTAATGTATTAACTTTTGTGAGACTAGCACTTTTTGCAATAAACTGTAAATAAGATTCAGCATATAAAGCATTAACTTCCATGAGCAAAAAGCTCCTGCTATTTATCTATTTTTTATTCTCATACCATAATACATCCCCGTAGACGGCTACTGCGTACACACATATCGAAAGAAGAGCCATAAAGCGCTTTTATTTCCCTAAATCAGGGTAAAAAAAGAAAGCTTTGAGATTGGTTCCCCCCCTTTTTAAGGAGGCAGGGGGGATCAGAGGATTCAATGGCTGATCAAAGATATTTGTGTATACACAGTAACCATTGACGGAGAGAGCGTCTTTTCAAGGGTAATCGAGCGGAAACAATCAGCACGCCTCTACGAGCTTTTTTTCAACCAGCTGAACATCGCCCGTAAGTCCTTACCAACATCCTCAATGGGATGTTCTGCTTCCTGACGCCGCATGGCAGTGAATCCAGCTTTCCCAGATTGGTTTTCTAACACAAATTCACGAGCAAATTGACCACTTTGAATTTCCTGGAGAATCTTACGCATCTCAGCGCGAGTCTGATCATTCACAATCCGAGGACCACGGGTATAATCGCCATACTCAGCAGTGTTGGAGATGCTGTCGCGCATTTGGGCGAGACCCCCTTCCACAACCAAGTCAACGATTAGTTTGACCTCGTGAAGACATTCAAAATACGCTAACTCTGGCTGATAACCGGCAGCTACCAAAGTGTCAAACCCGGCTTTAATCAGGGCACTCAATCCGCCACACAGTACCGCTTGCTCTCCGAATAAATCAGTTTCGGTTTCTTCCCGGAAGGTAGTTTCCAAGATTCCGGCGCGAGTGCCGCCGATACCTTTAGCGTAGGCCATGGCGCGATCGCGTGCTTGACCAGAAGCATCTTGATACACGGCAAACAGACTCGGTACACCTTCCCCTTGCTCATAGGTTCGTCGCACCAAATGACCTGGTCCCTTGGGCGCAACCATCACCACATCCACATCAGCCGGTGGGACAACTTGGCTAAAGTGAATATTGAAGCCGTGGGCAAAGGCGATTACCTTCCCTGCGGTCAGATGCGGCTCAATTTCATTCTTGTAGACCGTCTTTTGCACCTCATCGGGTAGCAAAATCATGATAAAGTCAGCTGCCTTAGCGGCTTCAGCGACGCTGTGAACATCCAGACCCGCTGATGAAGCTCGCTCAGCAGACTTACTGCCCGGATACAGCCCCACAATGACGTTCATGCCACTATCTTTGAGGTTGAGTGCATGGGCGTGACCTTGAGAACCGTAGCCGATGATGGCAATGGTTTTTCCGGCTAATAGGTCTAAATTGGCATCAGCGTCATAATACATCCGAGCCATAAGGGCAACTCCTTCGGTGCAAGCGTCGTAATTCTCTGCAAACTCTTGATTGTACCAAAAGACGCTCGATGTCAGATAGGCACCGGAGGCGGTAGGTTAATGCATAAACCCAAATCGGACTCTGAGAATTTATCCGAAAAGTTGATTAAAAATATTTTTTACCGCAGATGAAAGCAGATAGACGCAGATAAACGCAGATATTTGGTCTGGCAAAATTATTTTTCGGATCGGCTCTTAATGGATAAGATTGGGCGATCGCATCTGCCAGAGAACATTGTCATGATAGAAAAAATTATTAGTTGAGAAAAACAGCCTTGGGGGGTCTCCCCCCAAACCCCCCATTGGGGGACGGCCGCGTCCCCCAAGCCCCCTCCGAAAGGTTTGATCGGTTTGATGCTGATTTTTCTTTGTAGACAATGAAGTGCCCCTGCCTTGAAAAGGGGGGAGAATCCAGTCAAAGCTCCCTTTTTTAAGGAGAATTTAGGGGGATCTCCGGGGCGAGAAAACACGCCCTAGTACCCACAAACTTTGTCTTGGCACGACACGTTTAGTGCAAGGAGTGCCAAGATGGAAGTCTAAGCGGAAGCGTTCTCAAACGGCCATGCCAGAACTACAAGAATCCATCGCGACTCATTACCACGAGCGCACAAAATATGACCCGGAGACGATCGCTGCCAAGGGTCAGGGGCTAAACTGGGCAACTCAGCCAATACCTTTTAAGGAATACAAAATTGGCACCTCCTTTGACCTCAAGCCTTATCTAAAAGAAAACCCAGAGGCATTTGTCGATGAGGCCGCAGGTAGCTGGTGGCAGCGTTTGTCACGGTTGCTGTTGTGCAGCTATGGCCTGACAGCTCGGCTGCCAACGATGATGGGGGACGATCTATATCTGAGGGCAGCACCTTCCGCGGGGGGATTGTATCCGGCAGAAGTTTATTTGATTTCCCGTGGTACGCCGCTACTGCCGCCAGGACTATATAACTACCAACCCAAGACCCATTCCTTAATTCATTTTTGGGAGAGTGATGTCTGGATCGCTCTGCAAAATGCCTGTTTCTGGCACCCAGTTTTAGAAAACACCGAGCTGGCTATAGTTACAACAGCTATTTTCTATCGCTCCGCATGGCGCTATCAAGACCGAGCTTATCGGCGAATTTTTCTGGATACAGGGCATCTCCTGGGCAATATTGAGTTAGCTAGCTCGATCAATGACTTTCGGTCGCACTTGATTGGGGGGTTTATTGATGAAGGCGTCAACCAGTTACTTTACCTCGACCCGGAGCAAGAAGGAGCGATCGCAGTAATTCCCATAGCCGACTTACGGGATGTTAAACAAAATCTGCCACTAGCCCCAACTGCTTTGCCCTCAGCTATTGATACCGCTTATCCTCAGCTCCCTGATGGTGAAATATTGGCATACTTCCATCGCGCCACGCAGATTGTAGAAACGGGAGATCTGCCCTCTGTATCCAATCCGCCAGCGATCGCCAGCGAGGTTGTCACAGAAAAATCCCTAGAGGACAAGTACAACTTTCCCTTTTGTTTAAAAGTTTCGACTGTAACCACGCCCATTAACTGGGGCGAAAACTTGGAAGGGCTAGAAAGTACAATTCTCAAGCGGCGTTCTACTCGTGCCTACAGCGGCGCGGAGCTAACTTTAAATGAACTTAAAGCCTTACTCGATTTCACTTATCAACCCCAGAACTACATTGACCAGGGTTTAGATAGCTCCCCAGACTATTTTGATTTAAGTTTAATTGAAACATTTATCGCCGTTTCCGGAGTGACTGGGCTGGAAGAGGGCTGCTACTATTACGCGCCTAAAGCCCAGGAGTTGCGCCAGATTCGCTTTAAGAACTTCCGGCGAGAGTTGCACTACCTGTGCCTAGGTCAAGACTTAGGGCGGGATGCGGGGGCAGTGCTGTTCCACACAGCGGATCTGAAAACAGCCGTGAGCAAGTATGGCGATCGCGTTTATCGCTACCTGCACATGGACGCCGGTCATTTGGGGCAGCGATTGAATTTAGCTGCCATCTACCTCAACTTAGGTGTCAGTGGCATCGGTGGTTTCTTTGATGACCAAGTTAATGAAGTGCTGGGGATTCCAGCAGATGAAGCAGTTTTGTATATCACGACGCTGGGGCGACCGAGGTAGGCTGGGGGAGCTGGGGGAGCTGGGGGAGAAAAATCAATTATAGCGATCGCACTTCATTGGATGATATACACATGACTAGAGGGGTTCCACGCCCCTTTTCCTGGGAGTTGCATGGCGTCAAGACCTATGGCAGATTTCAATCCTGTTCTCAACCGCACCGCCTCAAAACCATCTCGCCAAGTTTCTTGGTGGACAAAACTAATCGCGATAGTAGCAGTCGTCAACTTAGTTTTAGTGCTGTTTAATCTCAGCTATATTCCTTGGCGCGACCTATATCTGCGGCATATCCCAAGTATTGTTGCTTTCTACGATCCCTTTAAAGGAATTGAACCGCATCGTGTAACTCAAAAGTACCTCAACACAGTTGATGAACTGGAACAACAGCTGCATCAAGTTGAGCCGCAAGCTCCTGAAGCTGAGCGTTTACTAGAAGACTTACGCAACCAAAGCGTTACCATGATTAATGAAAACCCCTTCATGGTGGCGTCTAAGGTTGGCACCTTCGCAAAAATTAAAAAACGGATACGTCAACATATCGGTACTGAATCAGCTAAAGAAGCGTTTAAGACGTTTTGGAGTTCTGAGTACTTAGTAAGTAACGGCGTAGATAAAGAACTTTCTTTCTTTGACCACCAAATTAGACCGTTGATCCAAGTTAACTATTTTCGTGACCTTGATGATACTGGTCATTTTGTCGATAAGTTTTGGCGGATTGACATTTTCTTTACCGCCTTTTTTAGTATCGATTTCCTCATACGTACCTTTTTAATGAGTGCCCAGTCCCCTGAGATTAACTGGTTGGGGGCGATGGTGCGGCGCTGGTATGATGTCTTACTCCTCCTCCCCTTTTGGCGCTGGTTGCGCGTCATCCCAGTAACCTTGCGGCTGCATCAAGCTAATTTAGTAAATCTAGAAGGTGTGTTAGCGGATATAACTTATGAACCAGTGGCTTACCTAGCAGATAAAGTTTCTAAATTTGTGATGGTTCGGTTTATAAATCACACACAATATGCCATTGAACAAGGAAATGTAGCACGCTTTATCTTAAAGCCAAGAAAGTATATTACCATTAACAATATTAATGAACCGGAGGTAATTGTTGACCGCTTTATGCAATTGATAATCTATAAAGTTTTGCCACAAGTCCAGCCGGAAATGGAAGCACTACTGCATCACAGCCTTCAAGCAGCGTTCAAACAATCTAACTTTTATAAAGATTTCCAAAAGCTACCTGTTATTGGCAATATGCCTGTAGAAGCGACAGAACAGCTAGCTAATAATCTGGCTCAGGCAGCAGTAAGCGTACTTAAATACTCATACACAGACACCAAAGCGCGGGAAGTTTTTGACCACTTAACACAAAATTTCCAAGCAGCTTTACGCAGAGAAATACAGGATGATAAAACGCTTTCTGAACTACAATTGCTGCTCTCAGATTGGTTGGAAGAACTAAAACTGAACTACGTGCAGAGTTCAATGGCGATCGATTCTAAAGCAATACTGGCAGAAGTCGAGCAACTCCACCAGGCAGCAGACAGAAATAGTTATGAGTTATGAGTTTTGAGTTTTGAGTTTTGAGTTAAAGAGTTAGAAATAGTTTTGAGTTAGTTAATAATTCCAAACTATTCTCACGGAATCGATTAGCTGATTCGCCCCTGTATGCGATACATAGAGACGGCTGAGTGCGATCGCCCTGGCTGCTAGAGTTATAAATGCTTGGTCTCTCCCCGGTATGAAGCACGGAATACGGCACTACGTGCCTGTTCCTCCGGGGCTTTGAGACTCCCGCTAAGTTGTTTGTAAATTTTTAGCTTTGAATTAAAGATATTTTCTATAACTCAAAACTTTTAACAATTCTATGTTGCTCAATGAGCTGACAGCATTCCGCGACTGGTGTGCGTTGTTCCATTGCCGTCACCAGTGCTTCGTAGGCCGCCCAATGCTCCTGAATCAGAGTTTTGGCTTGGAGAGTGCAAAAGCGCTCTTGCTGTAAAGACTCACTGACAGGACGTTTCAGTGAAGCCAGTACTCCTTGAAGTTTCTGTCTGTCTTCTGCGCCGCCCTCAGCGCTGCCATAGACTAATGTTTCTGCGGCAATGCCAGCCATCCACACAGTGCAGTACTGCTGGATGAAGATTTGTGGCACTGGTGTGGTTAAGTTAGGTTCGGCAAAGGTTACACCTCCTTGTCCCGGTTGCCCCTGCCTGAAGGCTTCCCAAGCGCTAAGAACGTAGCCAGTAATGGCAATATCTAGTAAGTAAGCGACTAGAAAGTGACCAGCTTCATGCCGAATGATACGCTGGCGATACTCAGGAGAAGCACTAGCAAGCGAATCTAAAAGAAGTGTGACGCCTTTGCCTTGCCAACTAAGGCTATCTAAGGTAACTATGCTCAAAATACCAAAGGTGGCGATCGCAGGAATTGCTGGTGATATGTTCAACAATGGCCCCAGCAGACTCAAAAGCGTCAGGGCAAATACGCCAATGGCAATTAAATTTAGGGCTGTTTGCTGCATGGGAAGGAGATGGGGCAAGGGAGACAAGGGGGCAAGGGGACAAGGGGGCAAGGAGACAAGGGGACAAGGGGGACAAGGAGACAAGGAGGATTTGATATTAATTTTGACCGCTGCGCGGAGTTATAACTTATGAGTGCGTGAGTTATGAATGAAGAGTTAAAAATTAATAACTCACGGGGGTTAACTCAAAACTCAAAACTCAAAACTCAAAACTCAAAACTCCTAAATTTTGGCTCCTACTTCTTGATAGGGGAAGCAGGCGTCGCCCCTTCTTTTGGCTCCGGACTTTTGACTACTAAATTCTTAGCTTTATAAAACGTTTCTAAGCTCTGGGTATCGCCTACAAAACGCCAATGCCACGGCTCATAATTGACACCTTGGACATTATCACGCGGAAACGACATCTCAAAACTAAAGCGAGGGGCATTCTTCTGTAGCCACTTAAACGCTGCTGTGTTTTCAAACTTGGGATTCAGATTCGTTGCTGGTGCGTTTCCATCGCCAATATCTACAGCGTAGCCGGTGTGGTGTTCGCTGTAGCCTGGAGGCGCACTCACTTCTGCCCGCTCTTTGGCGTCCTGTCCCCGCTCTGCCTTAACATCAAAAAATAAGGGCTGCTGTTCTGCGATCGAGCGGAAACCCGAAATCGTCACTAAGATAACGCCGTCAGCCCGTGCCGCTGCCACCATCGCGTTATATTTTTTCGCCGCAGCTTTGCGAAGCTTGAAGCTACCCCCCCCGGCGATGGGTTGCAGTTCTGATGCTGGTGCCTCTTTGTAGGGCAAGTGCCCCAGGAGGTTATCGGCAGGCGTCTGGCTGCCTGTTGAGCTTTGCGAAGACTGTGGGGAGGAAGCCACCTTAGGCTTGGGTGCTGGGTTGCCGATTAACAAACCAGCGATAAAGGCGATCGCTCCCAATCCTACCAGACCGCTAATCAGCACAACTGGCTTTACCCGATATCGGCGATTGACAATCGGCGTATCCCGCAACGCTACCGGAATATCATCGACTGGCGGCAGTTCCGAGACATTTGGTGGTTTTTCAGGCGAACCAGTATTATCCAATAATCCACTCCTGCACAAGGCTATCTGCATTTTAGACTGATGCTGATTACATCAATCGCAAGGATAATCTTTTAGCAACTCAATTAGTATTACAAAATTGCTCGCTCTACAACTGAGGCTATGCCCAATCTAGAAACTCAGCTGTTAGAACTCTATATACGGCTGGGTTGCGGTGTCCTGCTGGGATGGGTTCTGGGCCGCCAGTTGCCCAAAATTATACCTGTATATGTAGGTAAATTTCTTTTCTGGGTAGGAGTACCGATCAGCATTTTCGCCTTTCTGCGTCAGGCGGACTTATCTGGACAAATTTGGATAGCACCAGCGGCTGCTTGGGTGGCTATTTTATTGGGAGCCGGATTAGCCTGGATCTGGATTAAGAGACAAGCGTCCTGGATCAAACCAACTCAAGGCAGTTTTCTGTTAGCTGCAATGGTCGGTAACACGGGTTACTTGGGTTATCCCGTAACCTTGTCTTTGGTGCAGCCCCAATACTTCGGTTGGGCGCTTTTTTATGACCTGATCGGAACCACTTTAGCCGCCTATGGGTTGGGCGTTATCTTGGCGGCTCGCTTTGGTTTGGGGGCGCAGAGTCGCTGGCAGTTAATCCAAACTGTACTGATAAACCCAGCCCTATGGAGCTTTGGGTTAGGGCTGGTTTTACGCCACCTACCCCTGCCAACACTAGCTGAACAAAGCCTACATTGGTCTGCTTGGGCTGTCGTGGCGCTCTCTCTAGTGCTAATTGGGATGCGGCTGAGCCAGTTGTCTTCTTGGGGCAGTCTGCAACAGGCATCAATTAGTCTAGGAATTAAAATGCTGCTGGTTCCCTTATTTTTGGGCATTTGCCTATCGCTGCTGGGCGTTACGGGTCCACCTCAGCTCGTTATTGTTTTGCAAATGGCTATGCCTCCAGCCTTTGCTACCCTCGTCCTTGCAGAAGCCTACAATCTGGATCGGGAACTAGCGGTTACAGCGCTGGCTGTTGGGTCGATAGGGCTTCTGGTCACTATCCCCGTCTGGTTATTACTATTTGGTGCTTGAAGGCGCTGGGTAAAATTCTGCCAGTTCTGCTGGACTCAGATGCTCATAGCGTTCAAAGGGTTGATGAATCCAGGGATTGCCGGGTAAATAATCTACGTAGTAGTCAGGTGCGATGGTCAAAGACCCGCCTTCGGCGATCGCAGAACAGGCTTTATACCAGAGGACGCCCGTGCGAATTTCCTGGATATCAGCACCATAATGATCCTCTAGCCAGCGGATAGACTCCTGGAGAGTAATGCCAGAATCTACTAAGTCATCAACTAAGAGAATATGACTGCCTAAGTTTTTGGCGGTCATCGTCAGGTTATGGGAAAAGGTGATAGCACCTCGCTGCTGGTCGCCTGAACCACCATAAGACGCTACAGCTAAAATTGCCAGCGGCTGCTTGTAGATTCGGGACAGGATATCCCCAACTCGCAGTCCTCCTCTCGCTAGGCAAACAATCTGGTTAAATTGCCAATCTGAGCGATAAATTTGGACAGCCAGCTGTTCAATTTTTTGGTGGTAATCTGACCAGGACACCTCAAGGTCTGGCATAACAGGCGCGATTTTATAGATTTAAATTAGATACTAAAGGGGAAGTTTTCATTCTAATCTGTTGTCACGTATGAGCCATACTTCTCCTGCCGCCAATTCTGGCGTTCCTGCTGAGCCAGAGAAGCTGAACTTTAGCACCAAAGTCGCCTACGGTGCTGGAGATTTAGGCTCTGCCATCACTGCTAACATCTTGGTGTTTTATCTGTCATTTTTCCTCACCAATGTAGCGGGCATGAGTGCTGGCTTGGCGGGTAGCGTTCGGTTTGTTGCTGGAATTTGGGATGCTATCAATGACCCAATTGTGGGAGTCTTGAGCGATCGCACCCGTTCTCGCTGGGGTCGTCGGTATCCGTGGATGGCCTTTGGTGCCATTCCCTTGGGAATTTTCTTCTTTTTACACTGGCTCGTTCCCCGCTTCAGCAACGACGCTAGTACAAATCAATGGGCATTGTTCTGGTACTACATTGCCCTCAGTGTTCTCTTCAACACTGCTTTTACTGCTGTTAACTTACCTTACACAGCCCTGACACCAGAGCTAACCCAAGACTATAACGAACGTACCAGTCTCAACAGCTTTCGCTTTAGCTTTTCAATTGGCGGCAGCATCCTGTCCTTAGTCTTGGCTCAAGTTATTCTCTCTACTATTAAAGACCAAAGCCAACAGTTTTTGATTCTAGGAGGCATCTGTGCTCTTCTGTGCATATTCCCCACTTACTGGTGTATTTGGGGTACGCGAAAGCGTGTAGCTACCTTTAACTCAGAACACTTGCAGGAAGATGCTTCCGCATCTTTGCCTTACTTACAACAGCTACGAATAGTTTTCACAAACCGACCTTTTCTGTTTGTGATCGGAATCTATCTTTTTTCTTGGTTGGGAGTCCAAATCACAGCCACCATCATTCCTTACTTCGTGGTGAACTGGATGGGTCTGCCAGCACAGGTTTCGGCACAAGTCGCCCTAGCCGTTCAAGGCACTGCTCTCTTGTTGCTGTTTGTCTGGAGTGCCGTTAGTAAGCGGATGGGTAAAAAAGCTGTTTACTTTATGGGCATGAGCCTGTGGATTATCGCTCAAGCAGGACTATTTTTTCTACAGCCTGGTCAAGTTGGCTGGATGTATTTTTTGGCTGTAATAGCAGGCTTTGGAGTTTCTACCGCCTATCTTATCCCCTGGTCAATGATGCCGGATGTGATTGAACTCGATGAACTGACAACGGGCCAGCGTCGCGAAGGACTATTTTATGGCTTCATGGTGCTGCTGCAAAAAATTGGTTTAGCTATTGGGCTATTCTTTGTCGGTCTTGCTTTGGAGTGGACAGGTTTCCAAGAAACCATTCCCGGACAACCTCTGCCTACCCAACCCGCCTCTGCACTCCTAGCAATCCGCCTCGCCATCGGGCCTTTGCCAACGCTTGCCTTAATTTGTGGTCTAATACTCGCTTACTTCTATCCTCTAACCCGCGAAGTCCATGCAGAGATCTTACTGAAACTACGGGAACGGCGATCGCAGGAAAATTGAAAGGGGGGTGCTTGGGAAACGCGACCGTCCCCCAACGTGCAGGGCTACTTCATTGTCTAGAAAGGAAAATCAGCATCAATAATCAAACCTTTCGGACTCTGTTTGGGGGACGCGGCCGTCCCCCAATGGGGGGTTTGGGGGGCAGACCCCCCAAATCCGGGTTTTAAAGGAAGTAAATGTGGGTAATGACAAGTACATTAGTCCGGGATGCAAGCGTTTGCGGGAAGAACATCTACTAACTACTAACAGCGTAACAGCGGCGTCAGCCGCCCCTTTGGTGAGCAGAACCTATTGAGCCTAGTTATTTACAACCATCAAATCCCTTAAAGTTAAATAGGTAAAATCCTGTCTTCAGCCCAAAGGGTAAACTGGCATGCACCTTAGTGAAATAACGCATCCCAACCAGTTGCACGGTCTGTCGATTCGTCAACTTGAGCAAATTGCCCGTGAAATACGGGAAAAGCACCTCCAAACTGTAGCCACCAGCGGCGGTCATTTGGGACCAGGGTTGGGCGTCGTGGAACTGACACTAGCGCTTTATCAAACTCTCGATCTCGATCGCGATAAAGTTGTTTGGGACGTCGGTCACCAAGCTTATCCGCACAAACTCATAACTGGACGGTACGATCGCTTCCATACACTGCGGCAAAAAGACGGTGTCGCTGGCTACCTGAAGCGGTGTGAAAGTAAGTTTGACCACTTTGGAGCTGGTCACGCTTCTACAAGTATCTCTGCCGCTTTAGGTATGGGACTGGCGCGAGATATGAAGGGCGAAAACTTTAAAACAGTAGCTGTAATTGGCGATGGTGCCCTAACGGGTGGCATGGCGTTAGAAGCAATTAACCATGCAGGGCATTTGCCCAAAACTAACCTGCTGGTAGTGCTCAACGATAACGAAATGTCGATTTCGCCTAACGTGGGCGCGATTCCTCGCTATCTCAACAAAATGCGACTTAGCCCACCCGTGCAATTCCTTTCCGATAACCTAGAGGAGCAGTTTAAACATCTGCCCTTTGTGGGCGATTCCCTCTCCCCAGAACTGGAAAGGGTCAAAGAAGGGATGAAGCGTCTGGCAGTTCCGAAGGTGGGGGCGGTATTTGAAGAACTTGGCTTTACCTACATGGGGCCAGTGGATGGTCATAACCTAGAGGAACTAATTGCCACATTCAAGCAGGCGCACCAGATGCAGGGTCCAGTGCTGGTGCATGTGGCAACGGTAAAAGGGAAAGGATATGCGATCGCAGAAAAAGATCAAGTCGGTTACCACGCTCAATCCCCCTTCAACCTCGCCACGGGCAAGGCAGCTCCTTCTAGCAAGCCCAAGCCTCCCAGTTACTCGAAAGTCTTTTCCGAAACTTTGATCGCCCTGGCAGAGGACAACCCCAACATTGTTGCTATCACTGCGGCAATGGCGACTGGTACGGGTCTAGATAAATTCCAAACCAAACTGCCCAAGCAATACATCGACGTTGGTATTGCCGAGCAACACGCCCTTACCTTAGCCGCTGGGTTAGCTTGTGAAGGCATGCGACCTGTTGCAGCAATTTATTCCACATTTCTGCAACGCGCCTACGACCAGATAGTACATGATGTCTGCATCCAAAACTTGCCCGTCTTCTTATGCATGGATAGAGCGGGAATTGTTGGTGCTGATGGTCCTACTCACCAAGGTATGTACGACATCGCCTATCTGCGCTGCCTTCCCAACATGGTGCTAATGGCTCCCAAAGATGAAGCCGAACTGCAACAGATGATTGTTACGGGAGTATCGCACACAGCAAGCCCTATTGCCATGCGCTATCCTCGCGGCAATGGCTATGGCGTCCCCCTCATGGAAGAAGGCTGGGAACCCCTACCTATCGGTAAGGCGGAAATTCTGCGACACGGCGATGATGTGCTGATGTTGGGCTATGGCTCAATGGTCTACCCAGCTATGCAGGCAGCTGAACTTCTCAGCGAGCATGGCATTGAAGCAACCGTAGTCAATGCCCGCTTTGCCAAGCCCCTAGATACGGAGTTAATTTTGCCCCTAGCTCAGCGCATTGGTCGAGTGGTTACCTTAGAAGAAGGCTGCATCATGGGCGGCTTTGGTTCAGCGGTAGCAGAAGCAATGCTCGATTGTGATGTGGTAGTGCCAGTGAAGCGCATTGGTGTGCCCGATCAATTAGTGGATCATGCCACCCCAGAGCAATCTATGGCAGAACTGGGCTTGACCAGTCCGCAAATTGCCGAGCGAGTCCGACTTGCTTTTTTCAGCCAACAGCTGTCGCCCCTCAGCAGTTAAGCAAAGGCTTTTCTAACGCAGAGGAGTGCAGAATCTGAAGAGAACTCTGCGTTCCTTTGCGTAAACCTCCGCGTCCTTTGCGTTAAAAAGATATTAGACCTACTGCAAGCAATCGCTCAAATCTTGTAAAAATCTGCGTACATCTGCGTTCTCAAAAACCTTTTCGGAGGATTTTTGCAACGCCAGCCTATTGATACTGAAAACCAGCCAGCCACCAATGATGACATTTAGAACTACTCAGGTTTATCCGGTTATTTGGAATGAAGACCACGTTTTACTCATCGACCAAAACAGGTTGCCTACTGAGTATGCCCTCGTGGAAATTAGCTGCTATGAAGATATGGCAGAGGCGATTAAAACAATGATTGTCCGGGGGGCACCGGCAATTGGGGTTGCAGCTGCCTACGGAATGTATTTGGGGGCGCGGGAAATTAAAACAGAAGACCGGGATGAGTTCTTGGCTCAGCTTGATAAAGTTGCCCAGGAGTTGCGGCAAACTCGTCCCACAGCGGTTAATCTGTTTTGGGCGATCGCGCGGATGCTGAAAACCGCCTATGAAACCCTTGGCTCAGTTGAGTATCTAAAAGAGACCTTGCTGAAGACGGCTAAGGCCATCAACGCTGAAGATTTGCAAACTTGTCAGGCAATAGGCGATCGCGGCCTGGAAGTTTTGCCAGCTAGCCCAGCCCAGTTAAATATTCTCACTCACTGTAATGCCGGAGCCTTGGCAACAGCTGGGTATGGCACTGCTTTGGGTGTCGTGCGCTCGGCTTGGCATTCAGGGCGTTTAGCCAGAGTCTATGCGGATGAAACCCGTCCTCGCTTACAAGGGGCAAAACTAACCGCTTGGGAATGCGTACAGGAGGGGATCCCCGTTACTTTGATTACAGATAGCATGGCGGCTCATTGTATGAAGCACGGTCTTATCGACGCCGTAGTTGTCGGTGCTGACCGCATTGCCGCCAATGGAGACACTGCGAACAAAATTGGCACTTATAGTCTGGCACTCGTTGCTAAGGCTCACAATGTTCCCTTCTTTGTAGCAGCCCCACTTTCTACTATTGATTGGGAGATATCCTCCGGTAGCCAAATTCCGATTGAAGAACGCCACGCATCTGAAATTTATCAAGTTGGCGATACTATTCTTTCTCCAGCGGGGGTGGATTTTTACAATCCTGCCTTTGATGTCACGCCTGCTGGATTAATATCAGCAATTATTACGGAACATGGTGCAGTCGCGCCTGCTGAGTTAAAACAGTTTCAGGCGAAGCAGCTTGTTTAGAGGCAGTGATGTTTTCCTCCACTAAGAACCTATCCGAAAAGTGGTTTTAAGATATTTTTAACCACAGATAAACACAGATGAACACAGATACAAGTAGGTATTGGGTCACTGATGCTGATTTTCAAAGATAGGCTCTAAATTGCTTTGGCTATAGTGGAGGATTCTCATAAGATAGAGAGTTAGAAGGACAAACTCACCAGAAACCACTAAGCAGCATTTCCAGATCTCTCGAGAGATACACTTCCTTAACGGCAGGGAGCATAATTCCCATGAAGGATAAGGTAGAGCAAATTGTCATCGTTGGTGGCGGCACCGCCGGATGGCTGGCGGCGCTTTTTCTCGATAGAGCTTTGAACTCAGAGCCTCATCACCATGTCAATATCACTCTTATTGAATCGTCTGATATTGGCACAGTGGGTGTTGGTGAAGCCACCGTTCCCCACCTGAGAGACACCTTCGCTTATCTGGGTATAGACGAAGACGATTGGATGGTGAACTGCAATGCCACATTCAAAGCAGGCATAAAATTTGTTAATTGGACTGGGCTACCAGAAAATGATGTCTTCTGGAGTCCATTCGAGCCATTTCCATCCCCAGAACAGCTAGAGGCACAAATATTTAATCACTTAGGCAAACAACAGTCCTCTGGCGGTTCCTTGCCTTTTGACTTTAGCTGCTTCAAGTCGGTTAGGCTGTGCGAGGCGAAAAAGTCACCAAAAATTGGCGTTGAGTCACCTTATGTAGGGCAGACTTCATATGCCTATCATTTAGATGCAGGATTACTGGCTGCCTATTTAAAACAAATTGCTATCAGCAGGGGCGTGAAACACATAGTTGGTAATGTGTTAGATGTAGCGCTGGATAAAGATGGTTTCATCAGCCACCTGAAGATGGATCTAGATGTGAAGCTATACGGAGATTTGTTTATAGACTGTTCCGGATTTCAAGGTCTTCTGATCAACAAAACCCTGAAAGAGCCATTCATATCATTTTCAAACTTCTTGCCTTGCGACAGTGCTATTGCCATTAATGCGCCTTACGATGTAGCCAGCGATAAGGAGATCGATCCATATACAACAGCTACGGCGTTAAGTTCAGGGTGGGTGTGGTCTATACCTTTATTTAACAGACGCGGCACAGGCTACGTTTACTCAAGCGCTTTTATCTCGGCAACAGAGGCGGAAACAGAGTTCCGAGAGCATTTGGGGGTGCGATCGTACAAAGCTGAAGCCAAGCATATCAAAATGAGGGTGGGGAAGAACAAGAACCTTTGGGTGAAGAACTGTGTGAGCGTTGGCTTGGCAGGCGGGTTCATCGAGCCATTAGAGTCTACAGGGATTTATCTAATTGAAATCGGAATGAAGTATCTGAGCGCATATTTCCCCAGTAGAGGCTTTGACCCTATCCTCACCAATACCTACAATGCGATCATGGACACTTACTATGAGAGCATCCGGGACTTTATAGTGATGCACTACTGCATGACAAACAGAGAGGATACACCGTTTTGGCAACATCAAAAGTATGAGCCAATCCTCCCGGAAACCTTAAAAAGCAAGCTGGAATCCTGGCGGGCGATTAAGCTCAAAAAAGGTCTGCTAGTGCCGAGTTTAGCTTTGTTTGAGGGCAAAGCGTTTGGAAAATATCTCCATCTTTGTATCCTAGCTGGAATGAATTATCTTCCTGAGCCAAATTTGTTGAGTTCTTCCATAAGTAATGCTGAATCGGCGAATTTAGAGCCTAAAGGTGGCTCAGATGATGCACTATTGGGGCATTACCAATATCTATCAAATCTACATCAAGGTAATATTTCTGCTTTTCGAGAAACTTTTGCTCGGCTATGTGCTGTCTGCCAACCAACAGCTACAACACAACAGCAGCAATAGGAAGTAATCTCATTTTTGTCAAAACATATTTACTCCGTAAAGCCGATTAAAGATGTTTTTTACCGCAGATTAAAGCAGATAAATGCAGATATTACTTACCTAGTGCGGTCGACGCGCGTGCAACAGCTACAGACGGGATGGGAATTCTTCGCCGCCAACCAGAGCGTAGAGACGTTCCGCCGGAACGTCTCTACCACTTTCAATAGTTTTTCAGTATAGCAATCGCCAAGACAGTTAAGACAAATATTCATTTAGTAGAGACGTTCCGATGGAACGTCTTGACCAAAGTTCGTTTGTCCTCAGCGATGTGTCCACTGCTATTATTTTAGATAATTAGCCGTTTTTTAAACAAAACTTTATCTGATTAAAATCATCCTAATGATAGATGTTAGCCTAGTTGATGAACTAGCAAGTTTGTACATCATAATTAGGAAGAAAGAAAAGTATTAAAAAACCTTAAAATATAGGAAATTTTTCTCTTACTTCCTGTTCGGCATTTTATTATTAGACTATCCAGACGAGGATATTGCTATGTCTAAAGAATCGGTGAAAGAGTTCTTCAACACAGCCATCAACGATCCGGCACTGAGAGAACGTCTGAATTCTACTGAAAATGCAGCTAGTGTTGTCAGTATTGCTTCTGAAAGTGGTTACGAAGTGACTGAGCAAGATGTGACTGACTATATGCAAGAAATGCAGAATTCACAAGAGCTGGATGAAAGTCAGCTAGAGTCTGTTGCAGGGGGGGCGGCAGGTCGGTGTAATGTATGGAACAACTGGTTATCGGGTAATAATTGAAAACCTGGTCTGTTGAGTTTCTAGTTAATTAAGCAGAATCAAGTTCTGTTTCAGAGCATTAACTTCAACTAGCCAGTAGCTTGATTTGCATGAAGCTTGCTGGCTAGCTTTGCTTTTGAAGTTAAATTAGTGATCGCTCCCCGCTCAAAATCTTGTCCACCAGAGACACTGAGCGACTTCTCAGCGATGGTCAACAATAGCCAGTAGTCCCGCCCGAATCAAGTGACGTACAAGTACCATCTTGGCATTGCCAGTGAGACTATCCGGAATCGAGCGGACTGAAAACTCTCCTGCATCAACAATAAAGCGCAGTGCTGGCTCTATGTAGCGTGGTCCCTTGACTGTGTTTCCAGGAAATTTAATACTAACAGAGTCCTCTGCCTGGATGATCAGGCATATCATGCCTTTTCTTTTAGCAACGATTGTATCTAGCTCAATGTCGTTAACCTGGTCAATTTGAGTAAAATGACCGTCAGGCAGTGGCAGCATATTCGCTAAAAAACGCCTACCAAGCTGTTCAACGGCATCATCAATATTAGCCTGATCCAAGAGGATTTTGAGTAGTTCTGTCAATTGCTCTCTCAAAGAAGATTTCAACTCCTCACGAGTTAGGAAACCAGGCGGTAGCCCTTTACGAAAGCGCACATCTTGCTTACCCGCTGATACCAGGACACTGGAAATTAGGTCAGTCCATCGGTATATAGTAACGCCTACTGTCAGATGAAGAGAGGAGCAATCAGAAGTTAATGCCTCATGCACAAACCCGCGCGGGATATACAGCATATCTCCAGCTTGCAAGTAAATCTCACGCAAATTACCGGGAGCTTTCTCTGGGGATACAGGTTGGTACTGTTCAACTAGAGGTAAAGGCACTACAGAATCGTATACACGCCAAAGCTTGGAGCCTTCAACCTGCAAGATGAAAACATCTTCGGTATCAAAGTGTGTAGAGAAACCCTGAGCATCCTTGGGAGTGAGATACAGATTGGTATTTACTGTATAGTTAAAAAACTTTTCTAGATTTCTGCAAAGAATGGCAATTGGTTTCCAGATTTGCTGTAGATTCGCATAGCGAATAGTGTCGCCGCGATAGTAAGCCTCATATACTTGGTTAATGTCAACAGTCTCATCACTGGGCTTGACATAGTTTTGGACAAGAGATGGTCGCTTGTGATTAACTAATGCAAAATCAGGCCATTTGGGCGTACTCAAAGATATGACCGCATCAACATCCTTGAGAGAGAACAATTCAGCATAGTAATCTGGATCTGCTCTGGAAATAGCAACAGGGCGTTGCTCCCAGTATTCGCTGAAGAAAGTGGCTGCATCCATAGGCTGGAGCAATCGCTCGAAATCAAACTCTTTAACAGACATTTTGGAAACCGTACTGTTAGACTCCACGATTAAAGAAAAAACACCGTCTAGAGCAGGGGCTTAAATAGAAAAACTACTTATTCAAAATATTAATAAATGCTTGACAATAATTTCAAGTAGATAAAGATTTTGCTTAACTAGCCCTGCATTTACAATACCTATTCAGCTGTGACATCTTTATTAAGATAGATATCTTTAAAAAGCTTCAACTATATTGGTTTATAAACCTCTGGCACGCAGCTGATAAAATCCTGTAAACTATCTGCGTTTATCTGCGTACATCTGCTTTAATCTGCGTACTAAAAAACAGAAGTTAACAATTTTAGCAAAAAGTCCAACACATAACAAAAGTAGAACCACTTATCCAAAATACAAAATCGAATGATTCACTCCCATCTAATACAAATTGTTGCTCAAGCCAGCTTCCTGTATGAACGTCTCACCAATCCGTTATTAGAGGTTGATGCTACTCAAGTTAATGAACAGCAGGCGATTGGCGATCGCTTAAATTACTGGTGTCAGGTAGTTGCTCAAGGAAACTGGGAAAAATTTCTTGCTCGGTTGCAGTGGGATGGGTGGGAAGTTGATACAGTGCTTCCGGTGCTGGGAGCAGTGCGTTTAGCAGATAGTCAAACATTACCAGATTGGGCAGAAACTCTCAGGGAGATTATTCAAACTGGCTCAAGCTTTGCCTTGCACAATGAATTTCAACCCCCCATAGATCCGGAAAATCCACAGCCGTTTGAAGACGTGCTGCTACCTGCCGTTTTAGTAGCACGGCAGAAATTATACCAAGTGGCAGTCGGTATTTTTCTTGACGCAAAGACTGTTCCTGTGTCATATTTCCTTTCTGAGTCAGCCTATCTAACCCTAGAGCGCAGCCTACTCAAAAGGCTTGTGGATCTGTGCGGCGAAACTCTAAGTTTAGAGTTTTCTCATTTTCGTCCCTTTGGGAAAAACTTGCTCAGTCTTTTGAAAGCAGAGACATTAGACACGCCTAGCAAAGTTCACTACCAAGCCTTTGTACAGAAATTGTTACAGGATGGACTGCTAGCTTTTTTCCAGAAATATCCAGTGCTGGGCAGGTTAGTGGCAACAACTATTGACTGCTGGGTGGAAGCAACAGCCGAGTTTTTGCAACGCTTGAAAGCAGATTTAGCAGAAATTGAGCAAGTATTCGCAGAGGCAAAGCCAGAGAATCCTCCTCTAGGAAAAGTGGCGGCTATCAAAGCTTCCCTATCTGATCCACATCATCGCGATCGCACTGTAATCGCTCTCACCTTTGAGTCCGGGCTAAGGCTTGTCTACAAACCTAAAAACTTAGGGATAGAAGTAGCCTATCAACAGCTTTTAGAGTGGTGCAACCAGCATAGCGTTCCTTTAGCTTTCAAAGTCCTGAAAGTACACAATTGCGGCACTCATGGCTGGGTGGAATATGTAGAACAACAGCCTTGTGAGGATGAAGCAGCGGCGCAGCAGTTTTATCAACGTGCAGGAATACTGCTGTGTCTTCTTTATGCCTTAGGGGGCAATGACTGTCACCATGAAAATTTAATTGCTAGCGGTGAGCATTTGGTGCTGATTGACATGGAAACCCTGATACACCATGAAGCGAACCCTATACCAGGCTCTTTGGAAGCAACAGCAGCTGAAACTGCTGTGAATGAACAATTTTGGGACTCAGTACTGCGTATCGGAATGTTACCTCGCTGGGAATTTAATCAAGGTAATCCTATCGCCCGCGATGTCAGCGGTTTAGGAAGCATCGAGCCACAGCCAGCAGCCCGGCGTATGCCACGATGGAAATATATCAATACAGATAATATGCAACTGGCATATGAAACAGTGACGATGCCAGTTCAGGGAAATGTGCCGATTTTAAACGGAGTAGCTTTATCCCCTAGCGATTACCTTGAGAATTTAGTCTCAGGTTTTGGGGAAATGTATCGCTTCCTGATCCAGCAACGCTCTGCCCTGCGCGCAGATGATAGCCCCTTAACAGCGTTTTCAGGACAGCAGGTGCGGTTTCTCTTCCGCCCCACTAAGATTTATAAAGGAATTTTACAAAAGAGCCTTGCCCCGAAATTTCTCCGCAATGGGGTTGACTGGAGTATTGAACTGGATATCCTCAGCAGAGCTTTTCTGACAACTCAGGAGCAACCCAAGAATTGGCCTATTTTACGGGCAGAACTTAGGGCAATGGAGCAGTTAGATATTCCCTACTTTGGAGCATATCCAAATAGCGATCGCCTTGTCGTTGGGTTAGAGGTAGCGATCGCACACTACTTTACTGAACCTAGCTATAACCAAGTTTTGACTCGGCTGCAAAGGCTCGGTGAAACAGATTTAGCTCTACAGACTGCAATTATTCAACAAGCTTTTTATGCCAAAGCGGCGCGAACAATTGAAACTAAGCAACTGTCAGTTCCCAATACCTCAACTGATTTAGATGCTGATTTATCCCAAACTAGCTTCTTGACTTGCGAACAGTTACTGCAAAAAGCTAGTCAAATTGCCCTAGAAATTCAGCAAGCCGCGATTGTAGGGGCTGACGGCAGCGCCAAATGGATTAGCTTAAGCCATGCTCCCGATTCCGACCAGTTTCTCTTTCAACCTTTGGATGATAGTCTCTACAATGGCAGTTGTGGCATCGCCCTGTTTTTAGCAGCCTTAGATTATGTTAGGGGCAGCACTCAGTTTCACAATCTGGCTTTAGGCGCTTTACAGAATTTACGAAAAGTTTTGCAGGCATCGGATGTAGAGTTGAAGCAGAAATGGGCACGCCGGAGGGGAATTAGTGGAGCCACAGGACTTGGCTCAATCATTTATTCCCTAGTGAGAACGAGCCAATTTCTTCAAGACTCAGCGTTATTAGAAGACGCTCAGGTGGCTGCTAACTTAGTCACCTCTGATGCGATCGCAGCTGACCAACAGTTAGATATATTAGGGGGAGCAGCAGGGGCAATTTTAGGGTTGTTGGCACTTTATAACCAGACAGGAGAGCCAACAATTTTAGACAGGGCAGTGGCCTGTGGTCAGCATCTAGTGGAAAATCGTATTAGCATAGATAATTCCCCCAGAGCCTGGAAAACAATAGCCCAGAAGCCGTTAACAGGTTTTTCTCACGGAGCCGCTGGCATTGCCTATTCCCTGCTACAGCTCTATAGGGTAACTCAAGACAGCGCCTATAAAGATGCCGCTGGTGAGGGAATAGCCTATGAACGTAGTGTTTTCTCAGAAGCTGCTGCCAACTGGTCTGACTTCCGTTCTTCTGCACCACAAAATGGTCAACCTGGCTTTATGGTCAGCTGGTGTCATGGTGCTGCTGGGATTGGATTAGCTCGGCTAGGCGGTTTATCAATATATCAGAGACAGGAAATCGATCGAGATGTGGAAGTAGCATTACAGACTACCCAGAAGTATGGCTTGCAAGGAGTAGACTATCTCTGCTGTGGCAACTTTGGTCGCATTGAAGTGCTGCTGGTAGCTGCTGAAAAACTATCTCGTCCCCAGTTACGAGAAATTGCTCAGAAACAGGCAGCTTGGGTAGTAGCTAGAGCCGAAAAAAAAGGTACTTATCAACTCTTTCCTAACCTGTCCAATTATGTATTCAGTCCCAGCTTTTTCGCTGGCAACGCTGGCATTGGCTACCAGTTACTCCGACTAGCATATCCAAACGCACTGCCTTCAGCATTGTTGTGGGAATGACCAAAATAATTCGTAATTCGTAATTCGTAATTCATAATTTCCGGTTTAAAGCCCCTAACTTTAGTTATGGAAAATAAATAAATGCGTAGCATCAATGTCCAAGCCCCTAACTTTAGTTATGGGGTTAATCCAAAATCCAAAATACTTGCATTGAATGACACCTATTGTCCAAGTCATAAAATCTTGTAAATCATCTGTGTTTATCTGCGTACATTTGCGTAGTAAAAAAAGAGATGAATATGTTTGCAATAATTATAATTTATCCTTTGCGTACCTTTGCGTTAACCTCTGCGTCCTCTGCGTTTCAAAAACAAATTTAACAACTATATTATAAAAAATCACTGACCAACTTCACTCATCACCACCATCAACCCGCCCATAAATGAATCCTAAATATAATATCCAAAATCAGAAATTAGTAATCAAAGGAAATCAGCCCCTGCTGTTGGATGACCCGCAGACTGCTTGGGCGATCCAGTCCGGTTCTATAGCTTTGTTTGCCGTCACCGTCAAAGATGGCATCCCGGAGGGCGCTCGCCGTTATCTGTTCAGTGCTGGAGTGGGTGAAGCGCTGTTCGGCGTAGCTGCAAACGATGATGGTAAACCCTATAAAATCCTAGCGGTGCCGATTGAGGAAACAGAACTTCTAAAATTGACTCAAGAAAATTTTGGGGAGTTGCCACACCCTGTTACAGAGCCAATTATTGCTTTAGTTAACAACTGGATCGAGCAATGGCATTCTGTCTTTTCCGATGCCGTCATCCTACCTATTTTAGAAACCTCGAATATTCAAGATTGGGATACGCTGCTAGAGAAACTAGCAAATTTACATAGTGATTTCCTCCGCTGCCTTGAGCAGATGGAACAGCAACAGTACATTGAACAACTCAACCAAGTAAGAGAAAGGAAACGTCTCAATCGCCAGTTAATAGAAGGGGCAATTGGAGAACTGGCATCGGTGCTTCAGCCCGAAAAAGCCTTGTTTTTTGAGGAGGGAACCCCTTTACTAATAGCAGCTGGGGCCGTGGGACGGGCTTTAGGAATTACGATTCGTCCTCCCGCTAATTCAGAAGACCTGAAGCGAGTTAAAGAACCCTTAGAGGCGATCGCGCGAGCTTCCCGCATCCGTATGCGTCGAGTGCTGCTGAGCGATAACTGGTGGAAAAAAGACTGTGGTCCCCTGCTAGCCTATACCCACGGCGAAAACCAACCCGTGGCGCTGCTACCAGTGGCGGCAGCCAAATATGAGATATTTGACCCAGTAGAGCGAACCCGGACGCCCGTTAACGCCCACACTGCGGAGATGTTGGCACCAGTCGCCTATATGTTTTATCGGCCTTTGCCCGATAAACCTTTGAAAGCCTTAGACTTGCTCGAATTTGCGCTTAAAGGGCGTACCAGGGATCTGCTGCCGATTTTGTACGCGGGAATTGCCGCTACTCTCCTGGGAATGCTGACACCGCAGGCTACAGCCATCCTTATAGACAATGCTATCCCGGATGCGAACCGGGGAATGTTAGTGCAAATTGGCTTAGGTTTGTTGGCTGCTAGTTTTGGGATAGCTATATTTCAACTAATTCAGGGTTTTGCCACTTTGAGGTTGGAAACAAATTTAGACTCGGACACACAAGCTGCTGTCTGGGATCGGTTATTAAACCTGAAAGTATCTTTTTTCCGTCAATATTCCACAGGCGATCTCAAATCCCGCGTTTCAGCCATCAGTCAAATTCGCAGCCAACTTAGTGGCACTACTTTACGAACTCTCTTCACCAGTTTTTTCTCTTTGCTAAATCTGGGTCTGTTGTTTTTCTACAGCTCCCAATTGGCAATAATTGCGGTAATTGTGGCGCTAGTAGCTATTATCGTTACCACTGTCTCAGGTGCGATCGCCCGTCGTGATACTCTGCCTCTGCAAGAACTAGAGGGGGAAATATTTGGATTGATGGTACAGCTAATCGGCGGCGTTTCTAAACTGCGAGTGGCAGAAGCTGAGGAGCGTGCTTTTGCCTACTGGGCAAAAAAATATAGCCAGCAGCTAAAACTGATGCTGAATAACCAGTTGACTGAAGATATCTTGGCTACATTCAATGTCATGCTGCCCACGGCGAGCGCGATAATTATCTTTTCCTGGGCTACTATTTTGCTGGGGCAATCCCAAGCTCAAGCAGAAGGTCTATCTACTGGAAACTTTCTAGCTTTCTATGTCGCTTTTGGTACTTTTATTAATGGCGCTACAAGCCTGAGCAATACAGTCATCGATGTTTTAGAAATAGGGATTTTATGGGAGCGTGCCAAGCCAATTCTTGAGGCTAAACCGGAAGTTGATGTCAACAAAACCGACCCAGGTCGGCTCTCAGGCAGACTAAAGTTAGATCGCGTCACGTTTCGCTACCGCCAGGATGGTCCCCTAACTTTAAATGATGTGACTATCCAGGCTGAGGCTGGAGAGTTTATCGCCTTGGTTGGGCCTTCTGGAAGCGGCAAATCTACCATCATCAGGTTAATGTTGGGGTTTGAAACTCCAGAACAGGGTACTATTTTCTACGATGGTCAAGACTTGTCTGGGCTGGATGTATCCGCAGTACGTCGGCAGTTGGGCGTTGTCCTGCAAAATGGTCGCATTAATAGCGCTTCTTTGTTTGAGAACATCTCCAGCGGTGCTTTGATTACGATGGATGAAGCTTGGGAAGCAGCGCGGATGTCCGGGTTTGCCGATGATATCCAAGCGATGCCAATGGGGATGCACACGGTTATCTCTGAAGGAGGCACGAATTTATCTGGAGGACAGCGACAGCGGCTGTTAATTGCCCGTTCCTTGGTCTTGAAACCCAGAATCTTGTTATTTGATGAAGCTACCAGTGCCTTAGATAACCGCACCCAGGCGATAGTGAGTCAAAGTCTGGAGCAATTGCAGGTGACTCGCATCGTGATTGCCCACCGTCTCAGCACAATTCGCAACGCTGACCGTATTTATGTGCTAGAAGCGGGTAGGGTGGTGCAACAGGGAACTTTCGATCAGCTAGTGAACTTGGAAGGATTATTTAGGAATCTCATGGCTCGACAAATAGCTTAATATTTTACTGTCATAAATATATCTATTCCCTTGCCGCCAGAATAATACTGATTAAACCAACCACTAAGGCACAAAGACACAAAGTAAAAAAATAGGTAATCTTTTACTAGGAAGTGAGGAAGTAATTGTTCTCTAACTAGAGAAAATAAATTTAGTAAGTATGAAGATAACTTTGAAATCATTAATAAAGATACGTTTTGGGAAATTTTTAATATTTTTTAGAACGCAAATTCAAACAGATAAATGCAGATATTGACAAAGTTAAATCACCTTTACTAATAAATTTAATTATGATAAAGTTACTATTTTTAGTTGTTAAGTTAAAAGTTAATAAATGGAAAAAACGCTAATTGAAAATTAGCAGATGATACATAAGTAGGCTGTTTAAGCAAATATTGTGATGTGACGGCCTCCGGAACTTGCTTCTTTGCAGATGTGTCTATAAGAAAGTGACTGCACCTGCAAATCTGCCCATTCCTGGCTGGTAGGATGCGATTGTCCTGTGGGCACACTTTTTAGTTAACGCATACCAGGCAGCGAAAGGCAAGGGTGTGTAGGGTTAAACAGCTTCTGAAGTAATTAGCTGAGTTTGTTGCATCTACTGTTTCCTAGAAGGCACTTTGATTATGACTTGGCAGAAGTCTCCCCTAAATCTGGCTCCCCTGGCACTCACCCTCTCCTTAGAATTACTCCTCATCCCTGGCTTGCCAACACCAGGACAAGCTCAGTCACCCCTAGCTCAAGGGATATCCCGTCGTTGGGAAGTCAGCCAGATATTCCGACCACCAAATCGTAGGGCACCTGCTACAACTTCGGGAGGGGCTACTCGTGGCGGCTGTCTGGTGGGGGAAAAAACCTTGACTCCATTAATACCAGCCAATAGTTTGCCATTGACGGTTGCAGAGTATCCGACTTTCTTTTGGTCTGTTCCACAATCTACTGCTGACTCAGCCGTGTTTATGCTGTTAGATGAAAAGGATGAGGTAATTTACCAGACAACTATTCCGCTTTCTGGTACACCTGGGATTGTTAGCTTCAAGCTTCCAGCCGCAGAATTACCCCCTCTCAAAATTGGCAAGATGTACCATTGGTTCTTGGCACTTAATTGTAATTCTGAAGATGCCAATCCTTTTGTAGATGGCTGGGTGGAACGAACTGAACTTAGCTCTACTCTCAAAGCACGTCTAGAGAAAGCGGCACCGCGCGATCGCCCTAGTGTATACGCAGATGCTGGCATTTGGCACGAAGCTTTAACAAGTCTCGCGGAACTGAGGCGCTCAAGCCCTAACGATACAAGCCTTGCTGCTAATTGGAAACAACTGTTGCAATCGGTTGAACTGGACTCAATAGCTGAACAGCCTTTGGTTGAGAGCTGTAATAGCAAATCTAGTGCCATCGCTCCCTAATTTATGCGGACAAAACTGAAAAGGCATCTTTGGGAATGGCGGGGGGTATTAATTGCAGGGCCTAGCGTTGCTGTAATATTGATTGCCTTGCGGATGACAGGCTTGTTACAAATTCTGGAGTGGGCTGCTTTCGATCAATATTTTCGCTGGCGTCCTTTGGAGCCTACTGAACCAAAGATCGTGATTGTGAGCATTAATGAGACCGATTTGCGAAAAATAGGAAAGTGGCCGCTTCCAGATACGGTAATAGCTCAATTGCTCAAAAAAATTAAAACACAACAGCCGAGAGTAATTGGCCTAGACCTTTATAGAGATTTGCCAGTGCCGCCTGGTTATCCGGAATTAGTTAAGGTATATAAGTCTACACCCAACTTAATTGGTATCAAAAAAGTTGTTGGAGATGCTAGGGGAGCAGCTGTTAACCCACCGCCAGAATTAAGTAAACTTGGTCAAGTTGCTGCTAATGATTTGGTGCAGGATGCAGATGTTAAGTTGCGCCGAGGCTTATTATATTTGACAACCAAGGATGATGAAACTGTCTTCAGCTTGGGATTTATGCTGGCTTTGAATTATCTGGAGAAAGAAGGCATTAAACCGGAATTGACAGAAAATCAATTTGTCAAGCTAGGTAAGACAGTGTTTCCCCCGTTTGAGGGTAATGATGGCGGTTATGTTCGTACCGATGCCGGAGGCTACCAAATATTATTAAACTTTCGGGGTGCGAAAAATAATTTTCGCACTATATCCATGACAGATGTCCTGGAAAATAGGATACCGCCTGAACTGATGCGCCATCGCATCGTTTTGATTGGTTCAACCGCAGAAAGCCTCAAGGATTTCTTTTACACTCCCTACAGTAGCAGTCTGCTCGCCATCCGCCAGCCAACTCCTGGCGTCGAAATTCAGGCTCAAGTCACTAGCCAGTTGATCAATTCAGCCCTTTATGGACGGCCTGTAATCAAGACTTGGAATGAACCAGTAGAGGCTTTGTGGATTTTCGGTTGGTCTTGTATTGGTGCCGTTTTGAGCTGGAAATGGCGATACGCTAGCGGCGTATCAAAACTCTCTCCCTGGAAGACGGTTAGCATCATCCTGGCAGGGGGAAGTTTATTTGGTAGCACTTATCTAGCCTTTCTATCCGGTTGGTGGATTCCTGTAATTCCACCAGCGCTAGCAATGCTGGGTTCTGCCATTGCTATTACTGGTTACATTGCCCAAAAAGCCGCAGATATTCGCAAAACTTTTGGTCGCTATCTTACAGATGAAGTAGTAGCCAGTTTGCTAGAGACTCCGGAAGGCTCGAAGCTGGGAGGAGAAAGGCGAAAAGTAACAACTTTAATGTCCGATTTAAGAGGATTTTCCGCGCTTTCAGAAAAATTACCCCCAGAAAAGGTTGTTTTTATCTTAAACATCTATCTGGAGGCAATGGTAGATGTGATTGCCCAGTATCAAGGCACTATTGATGAGTTTATTGGCGATGGAATTTTGGTGTTGTTTGGTGCGCCCATCCAAAGAGAAGATGATGCTCAAAGAGCGATCGCCTGTGCCGTAGCTATGCAGCTGAAGATGGATGCTGTCAACAAACATCTGCATAGTTTAAATTTGCCTCAACTGGAAATGGGCATCGGCATTAATACAGGTGAAGTGTTAGTGGGAAATATTGGCTCTGCTAAACGTACCAAATACAGTGTTATTGGCAGTCACGTTAATTTAACTGCTCGCATAGAATCTTATACAGTGGGTGGTCAAATTCTGATCTCAGAGAACAATTTAAAAGAAGCAGAAGCCTTTATAAAAATTGAAGCTCAAATGGATGTCCAACCCAAGGGATTTAATGAGCCAATTACTGTTTATGAAGTTGGGGGTATTGCTGGTAAATATAATTTGTTTTTGCCTAAAGAAGAGGATACACTTATTACACTCAAGAAAGAAATACCTGTCCAATATACCATTCTTGAGGGAAAGCATCTTGCTAAAACTGTATTTAAAGGCAGCTTACTTAAGCTATCTGATAAGGAGGCTGAGATTCGCGCCGAATATTTAGTAGATCCCTTAAGCAATATCAAAATTAACTTATTAACATCAAATTATCCAGAAGAACTGACTAGCGATATCTATGCCAAGGTGGTAGGCAAGCAAACTAGCAGTGAAATGAGTTTTCGTATCCGTTTTACTTATATCCCCTCGGATGTAGCAGCAGTATTCAGTAAGCTAGAGCAGTAAGAATAGTTTTGAGTTTTAAGTTTTGAGTTCTGAATTAAAGAGTTATCAAATAGTTTTGAGTTTTGAGTTTTAAATTTAGGATGGCTAGAGCGCAAGCGTTCCTCATCAAACATTTGCAATGGTTCGGTTGAGCGGCGAGCAGGCTGCGCCTACATACCTCACTCCAGCATACATTGGTATGGCAAAAATCTAACTATTTGTGAAAAGGCTCACAAAGGAACATAGATAAATATAAATTAAATAGGTAATTAAATTTACTTTTATAATAGATATATGGAAAACAGAAAGTAAACTTGTAGTAATTAATTTAGTTGAAGTATTGCGAAATTTGTATTGGTAAAGCTGATTTCCTATATAGATAATTTCTCAGCACAGGTGCAGTCATGGCTCAACCCATAGGAGAAAACCTAATTTTTGGACGCTCGCGCAGTGTGTCGCCAAGGAACGTAAGCAACGTATCGCTGCCAGCTTTTGCCCATCGCAGTCTAGCTGTTTGTGTCAGCGCTCTGTTCTTGTTAGAAGCGGGAGTGCAATCAATCGCGCCCTCACTAGCTGTAACACCTGATAGCGCAGCAGTGAAGATGGCACAACAGCCAGAAACAACTTCGCCAGATGTAAATCGCGCTGCTGCGGAACGAGCCTTTGCACAAGGGCAAGAATTGTTTAAGCAAGGAACGGCAGAATCTAGGCGACAAGCAATTGAGAAATACGAAGAGGCACTAAAGCTATGGCGTACTGTGGGCGCTAGCGAAGCTCCTCCGAAGGAGGCTCGCTCTCAGGAAGCCCAAACGCTTGATAGTATCGGTCTAACCTACTATTCATTGGGAGAGAAGCAGAAGACACTGGACTATTACAACCAGGCACTTTTGCTGAGGCGTGCCCTTAAAAATCCCTCTGGAGAAGCGATCGCACTCTTGTCTATTGCCGGGGTTTACTCGGATTTAGGCGAGAAGCAGAAAGCACTGGATTTTTACAACCAGGCGCTTCCCTTATTTCGCTCTGTGGGCGCTCGCCCTTTGGAAGCCCTAACACTCACTTCTATTGCCTCAGTCTATTCGGATTTAGGCGATCAGCAATCAAGCCTTAACTTTTTCAACCAGGCGTTGGCACTCCAGCGAGATTTGAAAGACACCTCTGCGGAAGCAGACACGCTGCTAACCCTGAGCAGAATTTACTTGTCATTGGGCGAGACTCAGAAGGCGTTTAACTCTTTAAACCAAGCACTGCCATTGTTTAGAGCTGTGAACGACAAGGGAGGGGAAGCCCAGACGCTCACCTTGCTTGGCGTCGGCTACTATTCATTAGGCGAGTCGCAAAAGGCTCTTGACTTATTCAACCAAGCCCTGCCTTTGTTTCGCGCCGGAAGCGATTCGCAGTTATTAGGCAATAGCTATACTTCACGCTTTGGGGAAGCCCTCACACTCCAAACTCTCGGCGGAGTCTACAATTCATTGGGCGAGCCACAAAAGGCTCTTGACTCCTTCAAAGGTGCGCTAACAATCCACCGTAGCCTGGGAAACCCTGGTGCTGAAGGGGAAATTCTCAATAGTATCGGTTCAGTCTACGATTCATTGGGAGAGCCGCAAAAGGCTCTTGACTCCTTCAATCAAGCACTGAAACTACAGCAGGCAGTGGGAGAGCCGACTAAAGTTGCCTTTACGCTCAATAACATTGGCGGGATCTATAATTCCTTGGGTGAGAAACAGAAAGCCCTCGACTCTTACAACCAAGCACTGAAACTACAGCGTGGTGCGAGCGATCGCGCAGGAGAAGCCGTGACGCTTACTTATATCGCCTTGGTGTATAAATCATTAGGCGATTATCAGCTAAGTCTCGACTCCTACAACCAAGCCTTATCTCTGTTTCGTTCTGTGGGCGATCGCTTTCGGGAAGCCCAAACCCTTGACAATATCGGTGGAGTCTACAGGTTATCGGAGGATTATCAAAAGGCGCTAGACTCCTCTTCCCAAGCATTATCTCTATGGCGTACCGAGTCAAACCGCTTTGGAGAAGCCACCACCCTCACCACCATTGTCAGGATTTACGAATCAATGGGCGATTACCCAAAGGCGCTAGACTCATCTACCCAAGCGAGGCAGCTGTTTAGTGCTATGAAGAATCGCTCTGGGGAAGCTGCCGCGATCGGCCTAACAGGTAGGGCTTACAAGGCAATGGGTGATTATCAAAAAGCGCTGGATTCCTTCAACCAGTCACTACCGCTGTTTCGTGCTGTAGGGAGTCGCTTTGGAGAAGCTACCGCGCTCGACAAGATTGGCAGTGTCTACGATTCATTAGGTCAGCATCAGCAGGCTATCAACTCCTACAACCAAGCGCTGTCGCTCTGGCGGGTGACGGGCGATCGCGCTAGTGAAGCAGAAACGCTTTACAATATCGCTGACGTTGAACGCGATCGCGGCAATCTTCAAGGCGCTCTGACTCAGATCGAAGCCACCCTCAAAATCATCGAGTCTCTGCGTACCAAAGTCGCCAGCCAAGAACTTCGCGCCTCCTACTTTGCCTCGGTGCAGAAGTATTACCAGTTGTACACTGACCTGCTCATGCAGCTGCACAAAAATAACCCATCTCAAGGGTACGATGGCAAGGCACTGCAAGCCAGTGAACGGGCACGCGCCCGCACCCTCCTAGAAATTCTCACCGAGGCTGGGGCTGACATTCGCCAAGGAGTCGATCCAAAGCTACTAGAGCGCGATCGCACCTTGCAGCAGCAAATCAACGCTAAAGCAGAACGCCAGCAACAACTGATCGCTGCTAACAACGAAGCCCAGGCGACAGCCATCAAAACAGAAATCGACGCACTCAGTCGGCAGTACCAGGAAGTCCAAGCGCAGATCCGAGCCACCAGCCCCCGTTACGCCGCTCTGACTCAGCCCCAGCCGCTCACCTTATCTGAGATTCAACAACAGGTACTTGATGACAACACCCTGCTGTTGGAATATTCCCTCGGCGAGGAGCGTAGCTATCTATGGGCAGTGACAAAGACAGGTATCACCAGCTACGAGCTACCCAAACGCGCAGACATAGAGGCAGCAGCGCGGCGGTTTCGGGACAGCTTGACTGTACCCTGGCTGAGGACTAGTCCTGCCAAAGTAGCGGAAGCAAGCGCGGCTCTGAGTCAGCTGCTATTGCAGCCAGTGGCTAGCCAGTTAGGGCAAAAGCGCTTACTAATTGTTGCGGATGGGGCATTGCAGTATGTACCCTTTACTGCCCTATCCGTGCCTGGAACGCCCACACAGGGCGGCGCTAATGTCCCCCTGGTGAGACAGCATGAAATTATCACCCTGCCATCTGCTTCAACGCTGGCAGTATTACGACATGAACTAGCTGGGCGCAAACCTGCTGCCAAAACAGTGGCGGTGCTTGCCGATCCAGTCTTTACCAGTAGCGATGAGCGAGTTAAGGGTAAGCCATCCCCAACTTCCAACTCCCAACTCCTGACCTCTCAATTAGACAGATCCGCCAGAGAATCAGGTGTCAAGTTTAAGCGCTTGCCCTTCACGCGGCAAGAAGCCGAGCAAATCCTCGCCCTAGCACCCCCAGCAGAACGCGAGCAGGCGTTGAATTTTGCCGCCAATCGAGCCACAGCCACCAGCCCCCAACTGAGTCAATACCGTATAGTGCATTTTGCCACTCACGGCATCCTCAACAGCAGCCATCCTGAGTTATCAGGTGTGGTGCTGTCGCTAGTGGATGAAAAAGGCACCCCACAGAACGGCTTCCTGCGCTTGCAAGATGTCTTCAATCTCAAACTCCCAGCAGAACTAATCGTACTTAGTGCCTGTCAAACGGGGCTAGGTCAGGATATCAAGGGAGAAGGGCTGGTGGGGCTGACCAGGGGCTTTATGTACGCTGGTGCGCCCAGAGTTGTAGTAAGTTTGTGGAGCGTGGACGATCAGGCAACCGCAGAGCTAATGACAAGATTCTATAGAGGAATGCTCAAAGAAGGCAAAAGGCCTGCGGCAGCACTGAGAGCAGCACAAGTTGAGATGTCGCAACACCCGCAATGGAACTCACCTTATTACTGGGCAGGTTTTGCGCTTCAAGGTGAGTGGAGATGAGGAGCAGGGGGAGAAAAATCTATTATTACAAGGCTTTAAGCTACTTTCCACCACAACATTAGACTTCTTGCAAAAATCATAATTTTGCTTTGAAACGCAGAGGATAAATCGGCTGCGTGCAAGAGGTCTATTAATGCATTAGTTTTAACTCCAAGCTAAAGCCTGTCAGGTTCTGAGGATTTCCACCTCACGCTTGAGTGAGGCAATCAGTGCATTGCGGCTGCGTAGGTAAACGGCAACGCCATGCAGGTTGCAGTCGCAGGGACGCAGGTTTACCCCGGTAAGAGGCATTAAGGCTTTGACTTGTTGGCAGTCAAGCCGATGGTGCTGGCAGTAGTAGACATAAACCTGCGTTTGGGGGTTGGGGTTGTGCTGAAATGCTTGCTCAACTGTGCCGATAGGATTACTGCCCAGCTTCTCCTTTAAGATTGAGAAGCGGTTATAAAGTGCTTTGCTCAAGCCGAGTTCCAGCCGCAGGTACTCCTCAGGCTGGTGCCAGAGACGGGGGTTGAACAAGTGCCTGCCCACATCAGGTCGCGCAAAGTCGGATAGTTTAACTTGAGGACCATAGGCAAGGATACTTTCGGCTCCGGTTATTTGCCCAATGTATAAGGCGGCGAAGCCTCCTGCTGAAGCCCCCAAGGTAATATGATGGCTGGCTCCCAGTTGCTTCTGGAGCTGCAATACCTGTTCGGCATAAAATGCTAATCCCCCCGGACTGCCTTGGGGAGTGAGGTGATACCACAGACCCCGAATATCGCGAAGGAAAACGAGATTAACCCTACTTCCTACGGTTCCCAGGGATTTCCGGAACTCGAATATGGGCAGTCCACCAAAGGGAAGTGCCAATCCAGCAAAGCTAAACAAGGTGGTATCTGCCTGGTTATCCACGACTTCATAAAAGTTAGCCATTTGCTCCGGAGTGAAATCCTCTGGCAGCACCAGCCGGTTAGTATCGCGGTACATATCCGCCAGCAGGACAAGATCCTCCTTAAGGCTTTTTAGCCATTTATTCATAAGCAGTCCTATTTGAGTTGTGAGAATTATTTGCGTGAATGAACCGCAAAGACGCGAAGAGCGCTAAGAAAGAAAAGAAAGGGACAATCAATATCACGTATTAGTTAGGACTGCATATATAGTGCTTGCGTAACTTGATTTTGAGATATTTTTATCATTAAATCTCTGGCAAAATTCGCTCAAATATTGCAAATTATCTGCGTTTATCTGCGTACATCTACGTTCTAAAAAACCAAAATCAATATTTTTGCAAGAAGTCTATTACAAATACCTGAGTAACCGATGCTATGAATTGCCGAAGATACTCAGCAGTCCTTCTTGGAGCAGGCGACGCACCAGCACCAGCTTGCTCTGAGTGCTGAGTCTTCCAGGAATTTCCTGCACGCAAAATGACTCTGTAGCCACGATAAACCGTAAGGCTACCTCGGTACGTAAAGGCAACTTGACAGTGTTACCAGGAAAGTGGATGTAGATGGAGTCATCCTGGGTGCTGGTGTGGCAGCGTATGCCTTTTCGCTTGCTCAGCACGGTTTCTGAGCCAACCTCATCAATGCGATCGCACTGATAAAAATGTCCGCCCGGTAAAGGTATCATGCGTTCAACGAAGGACTGAGCCATTTGCTCTACTACTTCCTCAAGTTGAGCCTGCTGAGAAAATACCTCCAGAACTTCTTGAAACTGTGCTTTAAGCGTTGGCGTGACTCCACCAGCGTTCAACGCCCCAAGGGGAAGACTCCGACGCAGGCGCACGTCCTGTTTACTCGCCTCAGTCAGCGCTACAGCTAGCACATGAGACCAACGGTAGACATAGGCTCCAATCGTAATATGAAGTGAGGAGGAGTGAGAGGTCATTGCCTCATGCACAAAACCACGGGGTATGTACAAGATATCCCCAGGTTGGAGACAAACCTCATACAAAGGCTCGCGGAACATCCCAGAGGGGACAGTTTCAAGATTTTCATGAATGGGTAACGTACAGAAGGCATCGTATACGCGCCACTGCTTAAACCCCTCAATTTGCAAAATGAACACATCATGCGTATCAAAATGTTGAGGGAAGCCTTGGGAATCCTGAGGCGTTAGGTACAGTTTAGCTACGACTGGACAGCTAAAGAAGTCTTCTAAATTCTGACAGAGCCTAGCTACAGGCAAAAAGCGCTCTTTTAAAGTATTTAGGATGACCGTGTTCCCCTGGCGGTAGGCGCTGTAGACATCGTTGATACCAAGCGGCTTATCCTTGTCTAACAGATTCTCAACCGTAAACTTTTTGCTTTTACTATAGAACCGAAGTTCGGAAATTTTGAGTTGAGCCGTAAGCAGATAAGAGTCCAGTTCCTGTAGAGAGAATAATCCTGAATAGTAGTCAGAATCTCTACCTGAGATTACTAGGGGCTGTTGCTCCCAGTACTTGTCAAAAAACACGCTTGTTTCAACAGGTGAAATAAGCTTTTCAAAGTTCAGGTTCTTGTCAGGCAACACCTGTTTTACCTCCTATACTATGGTTTGTCTAGCACAGTAAAACTTAGCTTTTAGCAATTAGCAATTAGTAATTAGCTTTTAGAGCCGCATCTGGATGGTGCTTGGGGGCGAGATCGATTGTCACTCTTCCAGACAAGGCAACCGCTATAATACCCAATAAATAAATCTAGGAGCTTGGACATTGATACTACGCATTTCCTTTGTTTTCCCTAAATAAATTTAGGGGCTTGAAACCGTGAATTACGAATTACGAATTACGAATTATTTTGGTCAACAGCCCTTCCTGTATCAGGCGGCGCACTAGCACCAACTTGCTCTGCGTACTCAGGTTACTGGGGATAGCGTGGACGGGAAAAGACTTTGTGGCAGCGATAAATCGCAAGGCTGGCTCAGTACGCTTGGGCAGTTTCACAGTGTTGCCTGGGAATTGTATGTAAATAAAGTCTGCCTGGCTACTGATGCGGCACCGCATACCTTTTCGCATACCTACCAGCGTGTCTAAGCCAATTTCACTAATGCCATCGAGCTGATGAAGATGACCGTCCGGCAAAGGTACCATGTTTTCAATTAAGGACTCGGTTAATTTATCCACCGCCTCCTCTAGTTGAGCCTGTTTGCAGAAAAGCTCCAGAACTTCTTGGAACTGCTCTTTAAGTCCTAGAGTTACTCCGCCTGGATTCAACGCACCCACAGGTAGGCTCTTACGCAGGCGCACATCCTGTTTACTCAGCTGGGTTATAGCTGTAGCCAGTACGTGAGACCAACGGTAGACATGAACCCCAATCGTGATATGAAGCGAGGATGTATTGGAGGTCATGGCTTCATGCACAAAGCCACGAGGTATGTACAACAAATCCCCTGGCTGAAGATACACCTCGCATAAAGGCTCATGGAACATCCCCGGTGGTACTTCCTCGAAGTTCTCATCAATGGGTAATTCACAGTAAGCATCGTAAACACGCCAGTGCTTACTTCCTTCAATCTGAAGAATAAACACATCATGGGCGTCGAAATGTTGGGGGAAACCCTGAGCTTCTTTGGGCGTTAAGTACAGGTTTGCTCCCACCGAACAGGTAAAGAAGTCCTCTAAGTTCCGGCACAGGTTAGCTACAGATGGATAACGCTTGCCTAAGTGGTTCACAATCAGAGTATTCCCCTGCCGGTAGGCGTTGTACACTTCGTTGATACTAGGGGGCTGATTCTTGTCCAACTGATTCTGAGCTGCAAACTCTTTAGACTTACTGTATAATCGCAATTCCGGAATATTCAGTTTAGCTGTAAATAGATAAGACTCCAGTTCCTGGATGGAAAATAATTCCGAATAATAATCATATTTTCTGCTAGATATGAAAAGGGGGTGTTGCTCCCAGTACTTGTCAAAAAATACACCTATCTCCATCGGTGAAATAAGCTGTTCAAAGTTCAGGTTATTGTTAGAAATCACGAAGTTTTTTTTCACCAAAAGCTACTAAATTTAATGTGAACCATCGCTAATCTAGATACGTCCTAAAAATTGCCGATCTCTGTAAATCATAATTTGCATCCCTCTTGAGAAGTATAATTAAGCGCTATAAACTACACGTTGCTTCAATTATTTACGGAAAATTTAATGGGATAATTATTTAAGTATAAATTACTAAATAAAAACTCTGTTAATTCCTTTGCAAAATCAGAAATCCTCGTTTCCCTTGTTGTAACTTGAAATAGTGTGTTATCAATTTGGCAGGAGAAACTTCAAATGGCAAATCCAAATGAAAACCCCAGCAATCCTGAAGAAAAGGCGACTTCAATAGAAAATCTAGCGCCTGAAGATCAGGACTTAACTGAGGAAGAACTGACCGAGGAGGACATCCAAAGCGTCAGTGGTGGAATGCGAGGCGACGAAGTTACAGGTCGTAAGGGCAACGTCCCAACCTATGATTAACACGCTTGCTGTAAGCGGGTACTTCATGTAATCGCTGTTACTGGGGTGCAGCGCAGGTTTCTAGACCTTTCTCGCTGTGCCCTTTCTTCGTAAGGGAACTTATTTTGTGCTCCTGTTGTTAACTACTCCTGATGACACAGCGGCCGATCGCGTAGAGAGCCGATTGAGGCAGAAAGGAGCAGACGTGCTGCGGTTTGACGACGCACAGTTTCCTGCCCATCTCGGACTTTCACTTGTTTATACGGCAAACGAAGGACTGCGACACGTACTGCACTTAGCAGGAAAAACAGTTCCACTAGAGGACATCACCGCGGCTTGGGATCGACGCCCTCGTCCGGCAACAGCATCAGAGCAAGTTACTGAGCCAGCCCTACAAAACTATATTGCTAAAGAGTCCAGTCATTTTCTTGATGATGTTTGGGAAACCTTGGATTGCCTGTGGTTGCCCGGTAAGCGTTCCGCCATCCATCGAGCAAATTACAAGGCAACCCAATTGAAAATTGCCACGAGCTTAGGTTTTGAAATTCCTCCTACCCTGATTACCAACAACTCAAAGGAGGTGCTGGAGTTTTACCGCACTCACAACGGCAATATCGTGAGCAAGGCATTCCACTCCTCCTTGGTGCAAAGTGACTCTGGCGGGGGAGGGAGAGCTTGCCATGTGCATACCCAACCTATATCTCACCGTGCCGTTGGTTATATCAACAGTGTTCGCTACTGCCCGGTTATTTTCCAGGCTTATGTGCCTAAACAGGTTGAATTGCGGATTACGGTAGTGGGAGAGCAAGTCTTCGCCGCCGAAATCCACTCTCAGCAAAATCACCACACGCGCCATGACTGGAGGCGTTACGACCTAGGTCGCACGCTGCACCGTCCCCATGCGTTGCCAGAACAAGTGCGGCAGCTGTGCCTGGAGTTCATGGCTCAACTAGAGCTTTGCTATGGAGCCATAGACATGATCGTGACACCTGAAGGAGGTTATGTCTTCCTAGAGATTAACCCCAATGGTCAGTACGGGTGGATCGAACAATTGACAGGTATGCCCATTGGTGAAGCTATTTGCGACCTGCTGCTGTCACCGAGAACCCCAAGCCCAAACCCTAATATGGCTGACTGGCAGGGGATGGAAGGAGCAAACTGTGATCAGTGAAACAATTCAAAGAGCATTGCTGGAAACCTTAGAGTGCCTCGTGGAGGTGCAAAATGAACAGGTGGATACTGAGGGAGCGATCGCGCGACTGGGTGTTGTGCAAGAGCGACATCCCGATCTAAATCTAGACTTGCTCTGGGAAGAAGAGGGGTATACGGAGGCTCTGCACTATGACGCACTGCTGCATCTGCCTGGGGGTGGAACCGTCTCTTTAAGCTATTGTCCTGAAAAAGGAGTGCCCTGGCTGTTGCGCGGCGGGCATTTTGCGCGGGAGTACAACATAGTCCGCGTCAACAGCATTACTCTTGATGTCCAATATGTGGTGTCCTGCCTGGACTTTCTCTGGAATGAAGCCCGCCTAATTGCGCGTCTGGTGAACAGATGTCTAATTGATGAGGCAATTCTCAAGCGTGGCATTCAAGCCTCTCCTGGGGAATTACAGCGGGCTATGGATGAATTTAGGCGATCGCGCAGGCTGTTCACAGCAGAGGATACATTGCGCTGGCTTGAGCAGCAGGGCACCACGCACAAAGAGCTTGAGCAAATGCTGGCTGCGGAGGTCAACACTCGTCTGCTGCGCGAGCAAATAACAGGTGGGCGTGTGGAACAATACTTCCGCGATCGCAGATCAAAGTTTGACACCGCCTGCATCGCCCGCTTCCGAGTCGCTACTCAGGAACACGCGCAGCACCTTAGTGAAACCATCCGTAGCGGCGCAATGGATTTTTATGACGCGGCTGAATCTTCTTTTCTCACTTGCACAGATCGGGAAGAGAAAGGAGATGGCAAGCTGTTTGCCCGTATACAACGCAGGCTGATGTCACCGCAGCAGGCAACGGAAATATTTGCTGCTTCGCCCGGAGCAGTCGTCGGTCCTGTTTCCAGCGGTGATGGTTATGATATCATCCGCGTTTTAGAGATCCATCCTGCCTGCTTGGACGAGAGGACATGCGAGGCGGTTAAAGAGGCGTTGTTTACAGAATGGTTGGCTCAAGAGCGGCAAAAGGCAAGTATTGAGTGGTTTTGGGGGCGCACCGAGGCTAGCCGCAGTCTATAACGGACAAGGGGGGCAAGGAATTAGATGCAAGGCGCTGTATAACAAAAATATTTATGTAGAAAATTTAATTTGATTGGCTCAGTATTCTTGACTTACAAAACAAAAACTATCAAATAATTAGGAGTTAAGCATGGAAGTAAAAGCAGCAGTCGCTTACGGCGCAGGTAAACCGTTGAGCATTGAAACAGTACAGCTAGAAGGCCCAAAGGACGGAGAAGTGCTGGTTGAGATTAAAGCAACTGGCGTATGCCATACAGATGCTTATACCCTTTCCGGTGACGATCCTGAAGGTTTATTCCCCGCTATCCTGGGTCATGAGGGAGCCGGTGTTGTCGTAGAAGTAGGGTCTGGTGTGACTAGCCTCAAACCAGGCGACCATGTAATTCCCCTCTATACCCCAGAATGCCGCCAGTGTGAATATTGTCTCAGCAGAAAAACCAATCTCTGTCAAGCCATCCGTTCAACTCAGGGTCGCGGTCTAATGCCGGATGGAACCAGCCGTTTTTCTCTAGATGGTCAGATACTCCATCACTATATGGGCACCTCCACGTTTGCCAACTATACAGTGCTACCTGAAATTGCCGTTGCCAAGATTCGCTCAGATGCACCCTTTGATAAGGTTTGCTACATTGGCTGCGGCGTCACGACTGGCATCGGTGCAGTAATTTACACAGCAAAAGTCGAGCCGGGAGCAAATGTGGTAGTCTTCGGGCTGGGCGGTATTGGTCTCAATGTCATCCAAGGCGCTCGCATGGTAGGTGCCAACATGATTGTGGGGGTGGATATCAACCCCGCCAAGCGCGCACTAGCTGAGAAATTCGGCATGACCCACTTCGTAAATCCTCAGGAAGTAGAGGGCGATTTAGTCGCCTACCTCGTTGACTTGACCAAAGGCGGTGCTGATTACAGCTTCGAGTGCATCGGCAACGTCAATATTATGCGTCAAGCATTGGAATGCTGCCACAAGGGTTGGGGCGTCAGCGTTATTATCGGCGTTGCTGGTGCTGGTCAGGAAATCAAAACCCGCCCTTTCCAGCTTGTCACCGGGCGTGTTTGGAAGGGTTCAGCTTTCGGTGGTGCCAGAGGGCGCACGGATGTTCCTAAAATCGTTGACTGGTACATGGAAGGCAAGATTAATATCGACGATTTGATTACCCATGTAATGCCGCTTGAGCGCATTAATGATGCTTTCGATTTGATGCACAAAGGTGAGTCTATCCGCAGCGTCGTAACCTTTTAAGCGGATCAGCATAATTCAACATCACTTGTGGAGGTCGGTGATTGGTCATTAGACCTCCTGCATGAATCAAAAAATTATCCTCACCGTAATCATAAAATCTCCCAATTATCTGCGTTCATCTGGGGTAAAAAAGCTCAAAGGCTTTTCAACTAACAACTAACAATCCCAACATACGTTCACATACTTATCTAAATGCCTGCATCCCTCAACCTGAAAAGTGAATATGCTTGCTTCGGCGGTACAGTCGGCTTTTATAGTCATCTCTCCTCTTCCTGTAATGGAGAGATGAAATTTGCCGTGTATCAGCCGCCACAGGCAAAATTAGAGCCTGTGCCGATTCTCTACTTTCTCTCTGGTTTAACCTGCACTGAAGAGAACTTTATGGCTAAGGCGGGGGCGCAGCGATTAGCGGCTGAATATGGTTTGATGCTCGTGGTGCCAGATACTAGCCCTCGTAATACTGGTATTCCAGGTGAAGATGAAGACTGGGATTTCGGTACTGGCGCTGGTTTTTACATTGATGCCACTGAGGAGCCTTGGAAGGCGCATTATCGGATGTACAGCTATGTGGTCGATGAATTACCTGCCCTTATCGTCAAGCATTTTCCAGGCTTGCCGGAGCGACAGGGCATTTTCGGCCATTCTATGGGTGGACATGGGGCACTGATTTGCGCTTTAAAAAACCGCGCTCGCTATTTGTCAGTTTCAGCACTTGCCCCGATTGCAGCACCAATGCGCTGTCCTTGGGGTCAAAAAGCGTTCACTAAATACCTTGGTTCTGACAAAGAAAGTTGGCGTGCTTACGATGCCAGTGAATTGGCACTCACTGCTCAATATAACCGTCCCATTCTCATCGACCAAGGTATTGCCGATGCATTTCTCGTTCAGCAGCAACTGCTACCGGAAGTGTTTGAGCAAGCTTGTGCAAAAGCTGGGCAACCGCTAACTTTACGAATGCACTCCGGTTACGACCATAGCTATTACTTCATCGCTACCTTTGTCGAAGATCACATCCGCCACCATGCTGCTGCCTTGTGTTAGCTTACCCCTCCCTGAAACTTACTAACTGAGAGTACCAACATAGTCTGGTAAGCTAATTGCGATCTGCATCCAAGCTGCAATTCTATGACCTCAACCCTAACCAGGCAAATTCAGCAATTCTACGACGCCTCCTCTGGTCTGTGGGAACAGGTGTGGGGCGAACATATGCACCACGGCTATTATGGTCCAGACGGCAACCAGAAAAAAGACCGACGTCAGGCGCAAATTGACTTAATTGAAGAACTCCTCAAGTGGGCTGGGGTGCAGGTAAATTCTGAGATAGCCAACCCATACAATATCCTTGATGTCGGTTGTGGGATTGGTGGCAGTTCCCTTTACCTGGTGCAAAAGTTTATTTCCATCCCTCAAAGCGATTCCATCTCAGACGCCAGTATTAATCAGGACTTAGATTTCAAATCCCTTCCCATATCCAATCCCACTGGTATTGACGCCACAGCCACGGGTATCACCCTCAGCCCAGTGCAGGCGCGTCGAGCCACAGAACGCGCCCAAGCAGCCCAATTGAGTACAAAGGCTCAGTTCCAAGTGGCAGACGCTCTGAATATGCCTTTTCCTGACCAGTCTTTTGATTTAGTCTGGTCGCTGGAAAGTGGTGAGCATATGCCGGATAAGGAAAAGTTCTTGCAGGAGTGTTACCGGGTACTGAAACCAGGGGGAACTTTCATAATGGCAACCTGGTGTCATCGACCCACTGATGGGGTAGCTGGGCCGTTGAATGCAGATGAGCAAAAACACTTACAAGAAATTTATCGGGTGTACTGCTTGCCTTATGTGATTTCGCTGCCAGAATATGAAGCGATCGCCCGTAATCTTTCCTTCCAAAACATTCGCACCGCAGATTGGTCTGACGCTGTGGCACCATTCTGGGATCTCGTGATTAGTTCAGCCCTTAGTCCCAGCGCGATTCTGGGTTTGCTCCGTAGCGGCTGGACAACGATTCAAGCGGCGCTTTCATTGAGATTAATGAGTAGCGGTTACCGACGAGGCTTGATTCGATTCGGCCTGCTCTGTGGCACCAAATAATTTTAAGACTTCGGCATAAAGCAAGGGAAAATTACAATAAATTTTCCCTTTCACACTCAAAACTCAGTATTTAGGCATCAGCCTTGCTTAAAATCAAGCCTGAATCCTATCTAAAGCATCCATGAGCCAAATTTCTACTCAAAAGCCTTCTCTTCACCAAATCCGTCCTTCTCAGTCCCACCCAGATCGGCAGGCTACTACCTGGCTTTACGCCTTTTGGAAATTCAGTCGTCCCCATACCGTTATTGGCACAAGCCTGAGTGTTATAGGGTTATATTTGATTGCCTTGGCGGAGTCCTCCGGTGGCTTTTCCAGCCCTCACCTGAGTCAGCTATTGGGGGCTTGGATTGCCTGCCTGTGCGGTAATGTCTACATTGTGGGACTCAATCAGCTAGAAGATGTGGAGATTGACCGGATTAACAAACCCCATCTGCCTATAGCTGCTGGTGAGTTCTCCAAGACCCAAGCCCAGATGATTGTCAGCGTTATGGGTATCTTGGCGCTGTTGTTGGCGTGGTTAATGGGACCGTTTTTGCTGGGTATGGTGGGGATTAGTTTGGCAATTGGTACAGCTTATTCCCTGCCCCCAGTGCGGTTGAAGCGGTTTCCTTTTTGGGCGGCGCTGTGCATCTTTTCTGTGCGTGGCGCTATTGTCAATTTAGGATTGTTTCTGCACTTTAACTCGGTATTGCTAGGGAAGGGGTTAGAATTTGTTCCCACGATTCCACCTGTAGTTTGGGCGCTGACACTGTTTATTGTGGTGTTTACGTTTGCGATCGCGATCTTCAAAGATATCCCGGACATAGAAGGCGATCGCCAGTACAATATCACTACTTTCACCATCCGATTAGGTACACCAGCCGTATTTAATTTGGCGCGTTGGGTGTTAACCGTGTGCTATCTGGGTATGACTGTTGCAGGCGTGTTGTGGCTTACCTCTGTTAACCCTATCTTCTTAGTTACTACTCATCTAGTAGCACTCAGTTTAATGTGGTGGCGCAGTTTGCAGGTAGATTTGCACGATAAAAGTAATATCGCTCAGTTCTACCAATTCATCTGGAAACTCTTCTTTCTGGAATATTTAATTTTTCCAATTGCCTGTCTTCTGGCTTAAATCAATTTCCATGTTCCTGTTTCTGGCGGGACATGGACTCATACCAATGTGCAGTCGAAACTGTAATTTTCAGCAGAGGATCTCCAGGAGTACAGGAAAACAAATTTACGCTTGTGAATGCAACTTGGTATCAATAGCAGCGCCTTAATGCTGACATCTTGTACAAATTTATGAGGTGATTACGCCTATTAGAGGCAAGGCTTGTGCTTTCTTCTCAAAGATCTATCTAGCGCTAGATAGTATTAATTTTCAAATTTCATCACGCTTAAGGGAAAGAAAAACATTGCACTTGTGCTGTTGTAAATCATCTGCGATCGCTCTGGTTCTCAATCGCTTGAGAAATTAATTGAAGAGAAACAATATTTTTGCAGCAGCGTAAGTCCATTGTGAAACTTGCTATCAAGCGGCGTCCTGCTAAACCAGGGTGAGGAGGAGATATGAACACAATGTACCCAGAGCGTAGAAGAGCTTTACGCCCAAGGGCATGGCTGCTTTCCGTATTGCTAACATTGCCACTTTTGACTAGCTGCGGAGGTGGAGGTTCGCAGAGTAATACTCCGCCGCCGCCTGTTGACGATACGCGCGGTGGAACACAGACCGCTCCTGCACCCAATCGCTCACCCCAAGCGAAAAAGGGATTGAGTGGTGGGCAAAAAGTAGCGATCACATTGGCAGGAGCGGCTGCACTTTACTACCTCTATAACAAGCACAAGAACGCGAAAGCGAAACAGGGTCCAGAGGGGCAGTACTACCTTTCTAAAAACGGGCGCGTCTACTATCGCGATGCCCAACATCGCGCTCACTATGTAACACCGCCACCTGGTGGGATTCAAGTCCCAGCATCGGAGGCGCAACAGTACCGGGACTTTCAAGGTTATGACAATAGGCCTACAGGTCGCGACTTAGCGGGTGTTGGTGCAGAATAGACCCCAGCGTCGTAGCTCCTGCTGTCAAAGTTGCTAGGCAAGATACAACGCCGATGCGATCGCATTGGCAACCTCAAAAAGACAACGGCAACGTGGAATAGGTTTTTAGCATTTACAGCGTCGTTTCATAGCTTAATTTAAAAAGGAGAAAAATCATGGTAGATGGGTTTTTACGAAAAGTTCAGGAAGCCTTAACTGGAGACAATACAGATCAAGGTGACTATCAAGGGGACAATGAACAATACGGTAATGTTCGCCCAGCTAGCGAAGATCCCTATGGCGATCCGGCTGATCAGGAATACGGTAATGTTCGCCCAGCTAGTGAAGATCCCTATGGCGATCCGGCTGATCAGGAATACGGTAATGTTCGGTCAGCTAGCGAAGATCCCTATGGCGATCCGGCCGATCAAGAGTACGGTAATATTCGGCGAGCTAGCGAAGATCCCTATGGCGATCCGGCTGACTACGCCTAGTCTTAATGCGGGGGGTTGGTGAGTGATAGTGCCGTGAACCATCCGCAAAAATTAGGGCCCAGATCAAGTCCGGGCGATCGCACATAATGTAGAGACGGGATATATAGCGTCTCTATTAATTAACCGGACATGATATGACTGCTCACAATAACAAAAAAGGCAGTAGCAATTAAAGTTACTGCCTTTTTTATAAGTAAAAATAAATTAGTTGTCGTCTTCGAGCTTTTCA
>JAESFH010000076.1_pt1 | contig 58367 bp, 55 predicted proteins | sample 9269381 | NCBI WGS metagenome assembly JAESFH01 (sample SAMN14504062, study PRJNA617094) | algae metagenome | isolation source: Aphanothece sp. CMT-3BRIN-NPC111 and co-occurring heterotrophs from well... | place: USA: Clark Mountains Wilderness, California | collected 2010-04-18
GCTCGACGCCGATCACGTTGAGCGTCACGAAGAGTGCGTAGCCGAGCACCCAATAGACCGGCTGGAAGGCCGGCGGCGTGCCGAAGATCGCCGTGAGGTAGGTGCCGATGAAGTAGACGATCACCGCGGGCGTCAGCACGAACTCGATGTTTTCCGCAACCCCGGTGATGTAGCCCGCCCACGGCCCCATGGCGGTGCGCGCGAAGGAATAGGCCCCGCCCGTGTGGGGCAGAGCGGGCGACATCTCGGCGAGCGAGAAGGTGAGGCCCAGATACATGATCGCGATGATCACCGTCGCGAGGACCATCGAGCCGAAGCCGTGGGTCAGGCCGAGATTCCAGCCGGAATAATGGCCCGAGATCACCGCGCCGACGCCGAGCGCCCAGAGCGACCAGACCCGCGCATAGCGCTTCAGGCGCCGCGCCTCGAAATAGCTCTCGTCCACTGTCGTGTAGGTGACGCCTGCGCCTGCGGCGCCCGTCGCCAAAGGAACGTGAGTTCCGCTGCCCTGGCCAACCGACATCCGTGCCCTCCTCTCGCCGTGTCGTCCCATCCCATGCAGGGGGCGTGCCGTGTCCCGCGCCGTCGCGCGAATGGCCCAGTTTGAGAGGATTGACGCGCGGAACGCAACATGCGCAGGCCGGATCGCGGGGGAGAACCCGGCGTGTCGCTCAGCCCGCCGCCGCGTCGGCGGTTGCGGAGCCCGCGAGCCAGCGGTCCAGGAAGGCATCGAGCCAGAGGCGCACGTGAGGGTCGTAGATGAAGCGCCCCTCGATCTGTCGGGCGCGGTCCTGGGCACCGGGCAGGCTCAAGCGCTCGTGCGCCCGCACGGTCCAGCGGCACATCATGGCGTGCGTGACTTCCGGGTGGAACTGCAACCCGAAGGCATTGGGCCCGACGCGGATCGCCTGGGTCGGGAAGTCGTCACCCGTGGCGAGGGTCCTGGCGCCCTCCGGGCAATCGAAGCCCTCCCGGTGCCAGTGATAGACATGGCTCGGCCAGGCCGCGCCGACCTCCTGCGCGAAGGCCTCTCCGTCGCTCGTGGGCTGGAGCGGGTAATAGCCGATCTCCGCCCGGCCTTCCGGGTGGGCGTAGACCCGGCCGCCCAGATGTTTGGCGAGCATCTGGGCCCCCAGGCACAGGCCCAGAAACGGCCGCTCCTCGCGCAGCGGCACCGCGAGCCAGTCGGTCTCCTGCTTGACGAAATCGTCGGGATCGTTGGCGCTCATGGGGCCGCCGAAGATCACCGCGCCGGCATGATGCGCCATCGTATCGGGCAAGGGGTCGCCGAAGCGCGGGCGGCGAATGTCGAGGCGATGCCCACGCTCCTGGAGCAGCCGCCCGACGCGGCCGGGTGTCGAGTGCTCCTGGTGCAGGATGATCAGAACCGGATCCTTCGGGCGCATGCGGCGTGCCATCCCCTCACCCCGCGACGAGGGCGTTCTGGCGGGCGGCCTCGATCTCGCGGTCAGTCAGCCCGAGAAGATGCCCGATGCGCCAGATGAAATCGTCCTCGAATTCCTGCACCGCCCCATCTGCGCCCGCGATGCGGTAGGCCATCGCGAGGAGCGCCCGGCGCCCATTGGCATCAAGACCATGAGCGATCTCCCCGACGAGATCCGCGACCTCGGCGCCGCTGGTCTCGGCTGCGTCGAGCGCTGCGGCGGCCGTGCCGTCCGAGAGATCGAAACGGGAGCGGAGAAGCGCCCGGATCTCGTCCTCCTCACGCTCCTTGAGGACACCGTCGGAGCGCGCCACCAGGACGAGGAGCGCCGCCGTCGCGACGACCTCGGGGCGGTCGTTCCCGGTCATGGATTCGAGAAAGGCGCGCAGGCGTGAAAGGAGGGACATGGAATACAGGGCTCTGACCCTCCTTGTATCGGGACTCGCCCCAGCGGGCGCAAGGGGCGCGATGGCAACCCGGGCCTGCACGCATGTCGGCGGTCCTGAGAAGCTGCTGGATTGGCGGATCCCGGACCATGAGCGTGCCGCGGCCACGCGGAAGCCTTGTGGTCTCGCAGGACGACCGGATCAGCGGATTCCCGCCGGCCGTCCTCGCGGGATGAGGAGGAGGAGGCCGTCGGCGAGGAAAGCGAGCGCCGCGGTCGCGGCAGCGCCCTGCAGGATATAGGCTTCGTTCTGATTCTGCAGGCCGACGATGATCGGAGTGCCGAGGGTGCTGGCCCCCGCGAGCGCCCCGACGGCCGCGGTCGCGACCGCGAGCACCAGCGCCACCCGCAGGGCCTCGGCGATGACCGGCAGGGCGAGCGGGAGCTCGATCTCGCGGAGGATCTGCAGCGGTGTGAGCCCCATGGCCCGGGCCGCCTCCGCGGCGTCGCCGGAGGCGGTCTCGAGCGCTGCCACCGTGCCGCGCAGGAGCGGCATCACGCAATAGATCACCAGCGCCAGCACGGTCGGAGCCGGTCCGAAGCCGAGCACCGGAAAGGCGAGCGCCACCACGACCACCGGCGGCACCGCCTGCGAGGCGGCGACGAGCCGGTCGGCGAGCGGCCTGAAGGCCCGCCCCCTGGGGCGCGTGACCGCGATCCCCGCCGCGATTCCGATCACGCCTGCGGGCACCACCGCCGCCGCCGCGATGAGGGCGTGGGACCCGCCCCAGCCGAGCAACCGGTCGAGGGGATAGACGGCCTTCGCGCCGAGCCCGAGGGACATGACCAGGGCGGAGGCGACCCAGGGGAGCGCGAGGGAGCACGCGGCAACGCAGAGGGCAAGCATGAGAAGCGCCGGCCGGACGCGCGTGCCGCCTCCCCTCACCGGTGCTGCTCCACCAGCGCCTCGAGAGCGATCGAGCCGATGGGACCGGACGGTCCGGCGACGGACAGGCGTGTCGCCCGCGCGGCGATCATGCGAGCGAGCGCCTCGCGCAGGGTCGCGTCCGCGGCGATGGTGGGCGCGTCCGTCAGAACGGGCTCCATGACGTCGCGCACCAGGGTGAAGCGGAGCCGGTGCAGGGCCATGATGTCGCCGCCGAACAGATCACGCACGAAGGCGTCGCCCGCGTCATCGGTGAGGTCGACCGGGCGGCCTGCGGCCACCACGCGCCCGTCGCGCAGCACGACGAGGCGGGTGGCCAGTTCGAGGGCCTCGACAGGATCGTGGGTCACGAGGAGGACGGTCTTGCCGGTCGCGGCATGGATGCGGCGCAGCTCGCCGCGGAGCTCCCGGCGCACGATCGGGTCCACGGCGCCGAAGGGTTCGTCCATGAGGAGGATATCGGGATCGGCCGCGAGCGCCCGGGCGAGGCCGACGCGCTGCGCCTGCCCGCCGGAGAGCTCCGCCGGGTAGCGCCCGGCAAGACCCGAGTCGAGGCGCACGAGCGCAAGCATCGCCGCGACCCGCTCGGCGATCCGCGCCCTCGGCCAACCGAGGATGCGCGGCACGGTCGCGATGTTCTGGGCGACCGTGCGGTGGGGAAAGAGGCCGACCGACTGGATCACATAGCCGATGGAGCGCCGCAGGGCCGCGGGGTCGGTCGAGGCCACATCGACGCCCCGGACCAGCACGCGCCCGCGGACGGGCTCCACGAGGCGGTTGACAGCGCGCAGCAGCGTCGACTTGCCGGACCCCGACGGCCCGACCAGCACGGCGAGGTCGCGCGCCTCGATGGCCAGATCGACATCCTGGAGCGCCGGCACGCCGCCGAAGACGACGGACACGCTCTCGAGGCGGATGATCGTCGATGCGGGCCGTTCCCGGGCCGCTGCGGCGGGATCGAGCGCCGGCGACTCCGGCCGCTCTCCGGTCTCGGCTGGGGCGTGGATCACGGGCGAGCCCCGGCACGCGAAGGCAAGGCGCTCAGCGCCGCGTCGGCGGCAAGCGCCAGCGCTACGACCGGCAGAGCCCCGAGGAGGATGAGATCGGGCGCGAGCTGCGACATACCCTCGAACACCACGGCGCCGAGACCTCCCGCGCCGATGAGCCCACCCAGGGTCACGAGCCCGATGCTCTGCACCGTCGCGGCGCGTAGCGCGCCCGCGAAGACCGGGAGGCTCAAGGGGATCCGCATCTCGGCGGTGATGCGCGCCTCGCTCAGGCCCATGGCGCGGGCGGCCTCGACGGCATCCGGATCGGCGGCGCGCAGGCCGCTGACGAGGCCACGGATGAGCGGGAGGGCCAGATAGAGCGCCACCCCGAGGATCGTCGGAGTCGCGCCGATGGCGCCCAAGCCGAAGCCGCGCAGGCTGGGGACGAAGCGCAGCAGGGCTGCGAGGAGGGGGATGAGGAGGCCGAACAAGGCCAGGGCGGGAACCACCTGGAAAGCGCTCAGAGCGGCGTTGATGGCCGCGTCGGCCCGGGGCGAACGGAAGGCCAGCCAGCCCAGCGGGACCGCGACGAGAAGCGCGAGCGCGAGGGCCGCTGCTGCAAGCGTGAGGTGCTGACCCAGGGCGGCTGCCACCGCGTCACTGCGGGCCCGCCATTCCACGACCAGGGAGAGCCGGTCGAACAGGCCCGCCGCTCCGCCGACCGCAGCGAAGGCTGCAACAAGGCCAACCACGCCGGCCGACGCCCCGGCCCGACCGAGAGTGCGGGCCTCCTCCAAGGCGAGGAGGATCAGCGCCGCCAGGGTCACCCAGAACCCGGCGCCGAGGCTGACGCGGGCCGATGGCGGGCGGCCGGAGAGGAGGTGCTCGGCGGACAGGCCCGTCGTGGTGAGCGCCGCCGCCAGGGCCGCGAGCACGACCACGAGGCTGAGCCAGGGCATGCCGCGCCTGATCGCGGCCAGCGCCGCCGCTGCGACGAGGCCGCCGACGAGAACGGCTCCCGACCCGAGTGCCGTCAGCGCCGGGATCCCCTGCCCGGGGAGGAGACGGTTCGGGGATTGCGTCACCCAGGGGAGAGCCAGGAGTCCCCCGAGCGCGACCGCGCACAGCGTCAGGCGCAGGGCGAGCGCCGACGGGGCCGGGGTAGCGATGGCGGAGGCCACGATCAGGACCGGGACAGGGCTGCGGGCACCGGATCAGCGCCCGCGGCAGGGAAGATCAGCGAAGCAGGCCTTCCTGTTCGAGATAGGCCTTTGCGACGTCGCGGGCCGGCTTTCCCTCGACGGCGATCTGCGCGTTGAGGGATTGCAGCCGGCTCATGGAGAGCGAGGCAAAGACTTTCGCGAGCGCCGGCTGCATGGCGGGATAGCGCTGCAGCACCTCGGCGCGGACGACCGGCGCGGGCTCGTAGACGATCTGGGCGCCCTTGGTGTCCTCCATGACCACGAGATCGAGGGCGGCGATCGCCCCGTCGGTCCCGTAGACCATCGCGGCGTTGACCCCGCTCACCCCTTGCGCGGCGGCGCGCATGGTCACCGCCGTGTCGCCGCCATGAAAAGAAGGGGTTAGCGTGACCGACAGCCTCAGCAACGGCGATCTGAACGGCCTCCGCATCCTGGTCGTGGAGGACGAGGCGGCGATCTCCCTCCTCCTGGAGGACATGCTGCTCGATTTCGGCTGCGAAGTGATCGGCCCGGCCGCCCGTCTGGCCGCAGCCCTCGAGGCCGTGGAGCGCGAGACCGTGGATCTCGCGATCCTGGACGTGAACGTCGCGGGAGAGCCGATCTACCCGGTGGCCGAAGCTCTGGTGCAGCGTCGGATCCCGTTCGTGTTCTCGACCGGCTACGGCAGCGCCGGGATCAAGGACGCGTTCCGCGACCGTCCCGTGCTGCAGAAGCCTTTCGCTCAGCACGACCTCAAGCAGAAGCTTCTGGCGGCCCACGCAGGCGGCGCCCGGGCCTGAGGCGCCGCCTTCGTCCGCAGCTTTCAGCCCTCCCCTTTCGGATCGGCTTTCTTCGTGCGGGCGAGCGGCGCCCGCACGTCGCTGTCCAAGCCTGCCTTCGCACGAGCGAGCGCCATCAGCCGGCGGTCCCGCCAGGCGACGCGCTCGGGCCACAGCTCGAGCGGCAGGAGCTCGCGCCGCTGGCGCTCGACCTCGGCGACCAGGTCCGGCGTCCAGGGATCGTCCTGGCCCCGCTCCGCGCCCATGCGGGCATAAGCCGGGCCCATGCGGGCGGCATGCGCCGCGATGCCGCCGCGCGTGTTGAGGTCCGCGGTCTCGAACGGGCCGATCACCGACCAGCGCGGCCCGAGGCCTTCGCGGACGATCCGGTCCACGTCGTCCACCGAGACGACGCCGTCGCGCACGAGGCAGTAGGCCTCCCGCAGGAGCGCACCCTGAAGGCGGTTGAACACGAAGCCCTCGATCTCGCGCCGGACCAGCACGGGCTCCATCCAGACCCGGCGCAGCAGGGCCAAGGTGCGCTCGACCACGTCCGCGGCCGTGAAAGGCGCCGGCACGACCTCGACGGCCTTGAGGAGCGTGGGCGGATTGCCGGGATGCACCACGAGGCAGCGGTGCCGGCCGGGCAGCCCTTCCGCCATCGCGGAGGCCGTGATGGCTGAGGATGAGCTCGCGATCACGGCGCCGGTCTCGGCCGCCCGGTCGAGCAGGGCGAGTAGATCCTGCTTCAGCGTCAGGTTTTCAGGCGCGCATTCCTGGACGTGAGCGGCCCCCGCCAGCGCGGCCGCGAGCTCGGGCAGGATGCGGATCCGCGCCATCACGGCGTCGACGGGCTCGTCCAGCAGCCCGTAGCCGACCAGATCCGTCAAGCTCGTGCGGATCTCGGACGCAGCCGACGCCCGACGCGCCGGATCGGGCTCATAGAGCGCCACCGGCAGACCGGCGCGCGCGAAGACGATCGCCCAGGCGGTGCCGATGCTCCCGCCGCCGACGACCGCGATCTTGTCCGCGTCCCACGCGGCGGGCGGGCCGGCTTCCATCGTCATGGCGATCTCCACCGTAAGCGGATCATGGAGCAGACTTAGGCGCCTGCATCGCCTCCGTCGACAAGGGGCCCGTCAGTCCCGAGGCCTTCCCGGTCGCATCATGCGCCCGGCCCGCCGACACGGCTGCGTGTGCCCCAACGACGCTCTCGCCTTGCACGCGCACGGGCGCTAAGGAACCGCGAACCCGGCGCGACCGCTGCGCCGCTTCAAGGGAGACCTCGATGCTGAAGTTCTATTTCAACCTTTCGCCCAATCCCATGAAGGTCGCGCTCTTCCTCGAGGAGGCCGAGCTCGCCTACGAGGCCATCCCGGTCGACACCCGGCAGGGGAAGCAGTTCGACCCGGCCTACGTCGCCATCAACCCGAACGCCAAGGTGCCCGCGATCCTCGACGGCGATGTGACGGTGTTCGACTCGAACGCGATCCTCCTCTACCTCGCGGAGAAGACCGGCCGCTTCCTGCCGGCGCCCTCGGCCCGGGGCGAATTGCTGTCCTGGCTCATGTTCGTCGCGACCGGCATCGGGCCGTTCTCGGGCCAGGCGGTGCACTTCAAGCACTTCGCGCCCGAGCCCGTGCCCTACGCCCTCAACCGCTACCTCTACGAGGCGAAGCGCCATTACGGCATCCTCGATCGGCGCCTGGCGGAGAACCGCTATCTCGTCGGCGACACCTACACGATCGTCGACATGGCGGCCTGGGGCTGGTCCCGCATGGTGCCCTTCATCCTGGGCGACGATGCCTGGAATGCCTTCCCGAACCTGAAGCGCTGGTTCGACGAGATCAGCGCCCGTCCGGCGGCGCAGCGCGCCTCCGCGCTGAAGGACAAGCACAGCTTCAAGGCGGAGTTCGACGACGAGGCGCGGCGGCACATGTTCAAGCACCTGCAGCAGCAGGTGGCCTGAGAGGCCCCTCCATCGCTCCGGGCACCCCGCAAGGGTCGCTCGGAGCGGCCCTCATCAGCCCGCGACCTCGTGGACGTGTTCGCGGTTGACCGCCACCGTCACGGGCTGGCCGCGGGTCATGCGCATGGCGCTGGGGTCGTAGAGCCGGTCGAGCTTCAGCTCCACGCCCCTGGCCTCGACGAGGTGGCGGACGGTCTGACCCTGGAGCTTGCTGTCGATCAGGATTCCCTCCACCTGATAGGTGCCCGCCGCGGCAGCGCCTGACGTGTCGGTAACGGGGGTCAGCATCTGGGGATGCAGCACCCAGTGGCGCTCCGTCGCGACGCCGAAGAGGGAGCCGACGGCGGCCGGCTCCAGGATGTTCATGTCGCCCATGAAACGGGCCACGAACAGGTTCGCGGGCCGGTAATAGACCTCCTCCGGCGTGCCGACCTGCGACACGCGACCCGCATCCATCACCGAGATCCGGGTACCGAGCGCTATGGCTTCCTCCTGGTCGTGGGTGACGAGGATCGCGGTGAGGCCGATCTCGCGCTGGATCCGGCGAAGCTCGTCGCGCAGGCGTTTGCGGATCTGCGCGTCGAGCGCCGAGAGCGGCTCGTCGAGGAGCAGGACCTTCGGTTCGAGCACGAGGGCGCGCGCGAGCGCCACGCGCTGCTTCTGGCCGCCGGAGAGCTGGTGCGGCCGGGCGCCAGCCCGCTCGGTCAGGTCCACCATGGCGAGAGCGGCTTCCACCTTGGCGGCGATCTGCGCCTTGGGGAGCCGCTTCTGCTCCAGGCCGAAGGCCAGGTTTTCCGCCACATTCATGTTGGGGAACAGGGCGTAGTTCTGGAACACCATCGCGACGTTGCGGTCCTTCGGATGCAGCCCGTCGATCCGCTGGCCCAGAAGCGAGATCGTGCCTCCTTGCGCCTGCGACAGGCCGGCGATGGAGCGCAGGAGCGTGGTCTTGCCGCAGCCCGAGGGGCCGAGCAGCACATGCATCTCGCCCTCGCCGATGTCGAGGCTGATGTCGCGCAGCACCTGGACCGCACCGTAGGAGAGGCTGACGCCGCGGATTTCGAGGTAGCTCATCGGGGTAGCGCTCATCGCTGTCCTTCGCGGCGGCCGATCGCCAGGAGCGCGAGGGCGGTGCCCACGAGCATGACGATGAAATAGGCGGCCACCACCACGCTGGTGATGCGCCCGCTCGCCTGCCGCTGCTTGAACATGTAAATCTGCAGGGTCTCGAAATGTCCGCCCACCAGCATGTTGGCGAACACGAACTCGCTGATCCCGAGCGCGAAGTTGAGCACGAGCCCGATCAGGATCGCGGGTAGGATGCTGGGCAGGATCACGCGGCGGATGATGGTGATGTCGCTGGCGCCCAGCAACCGCCCGGCAGCGAGGAAGTCCGCGGTGGGGAGCGCGCTCAGCCCGTTCTTCATCGAGATGTAGAGAAGGGGGAAGAAGATCGGCACGTAGGCGAGGAAGAGGATGTAGGGCGTGCCGTTGAGGGGCAGGGGATAGCCGGAATAGAGGCGGTAATAGCCGACCACGAGCACCACGGCGGGCAGCGCGTAGTGGATGACCACGAAGCGGCCGAGCCAGGAATCCAGCCATGGCCAGTAGAGGTGGCCGACGATCACGGCCGGGATCGTGACGGCGGCGCTCAAGACGAGCGCGCCGAGCGCCACGAAGACCGAACGCCCGATCGCGGCGCGGAAGGCCGGATCGGCGAGGACACGGTCGAACCATTGCAGGGTGAAGCCGGAGGGCAGGATCGTGCCGGACCAATCCGCCGCGAAGGCATTGAGGATCACCGCGCAGACAGGCAGCACCATCAGGACGAGGGCCAAGGTGACGACGAGGCGGTCCTTGAGCGTCGCTTCAGGCATGGGCGCTCCCCAAGCCCGCAAACGCCGTGCCTGGGCCGCACCCTGTCGCCCTGGGATCACGCATGCGCAGGCCCTTTTCGGGTGAGGATCTGTCCCACAATGACCGGAATCAGCAGGGTGACGACGAGGAGCACCGCGAGCGCGTTGGCGAGGTTCGGATCGGAGAAGACGTCGCCACCGACGAGTTCGCCGATGCGCACGGTCACGAGGTTGGCGCTGCCGCCGACGAGCGCGTAGACGGTCGCATAGGTTCCCATGGCGTTGGCGAAGAGCAGGCAATAGACCGCGATCAGGGCGTTGCGCAGGATCGGCAGGCCGACCCGGCGCCAGAACCGGGCGCGGGTCACGCCCATGAGCCGGGCGGCCTCCTCGAGATCGGTCGTGATCGCGGCCAGCGCCGGGTAGAGCAGCAGCGCCGCGAGCGAGACCTGGAAATAGGAATAGACGAGGATCAGGCCGCCGAAGGAATAGACGTTGATCTCGTTCACGAGGCCGTAGCGCTTCAGGATCAGCGTGAAGGCGCCGTTGAAGCCGAACATGATGATGAACGCGAAGGCGAGCGGCACGCCCACGAAGTTCGCGGCGATGTTGGAATAGGTGAGCACGACGCGCCGCAGGACTCCGGAGACGCGCCGAAGATGCGCGGCCACCACGAGGCCGAGCACGAGGCCGATCGCGGCCGTCAGCGCGGAAAGCCCGATGCTGGTCCGGAATGCGCCGAGATAGAAGACGCTCGTGAAGATTTCCTGGTAGTTCGCGAGCGACCACTCGTCCGCCGCGATGAAGCTGCCGTACACCACGAAGCCCATGGGCAGCACGAGCGCCATGAGGATCGTGACGATGAACGGCACTGCGCCGAGGCGCATGCGGCGGTCATGGCTCTCCGTCATGGTTCGAGCCCCGTGCGCCCCCGCGGGCGGTGCGCAAGCCTGCGGCGGTGGGGCGCTTCCCTCATGGCTTCAGCAGCCCCGTCGCGACCGGGAGGCCGTGGTCGGCAAGGCCGAGCGAGGCGCAGAGCGTGCCGGCGATCGCGAGCTGACGGACGTCCACATCCGAATCGAAGGTGAAGCGGTCCGCGCCGATCGTGTAGAACGGCACATGGGTCTCGCTCTCGCCGGGGCCTCCGTGATTGCCGTCGGCATTCATGCCGTGGTCGCTCGTGACGATCACGGTATAGCCCCGCGCCCGCCAGACGGGCACGAAGAGGGCAAGATGCGCGCTCGATGCCCGCACGGCATTGCGGTAGCCGACGCTGTCCCCGCCGTGCTTGTGGCCGGCATCGTCGATATTCATCGGGTGCACGACCACAAAATCGGGGCTGGCCCGCTCGATGAGTCCGTTGGCATCCGCGAAGGTGTGGTCGCCCGGGTACTCGTCCGACCAGTAGAACACCCCGTGCTGAATATTGCGGTCTTCCCGCTCTGTGAGCCGGTGCGCGGGCTGGAAGGGCGCTTCGTTGTAGAGTTCCGAGAACCAGTGGTAGGCCGCCGCCGCCGTGGTGAGGCCAGCCGCGCGGGCGAGCGAGAACACGCTCGGGATCTCGAGCCGGCGCGCATTGGCGTTGCTCACGATGCCGTGCTCCGCGGGGCGGCGCCCGGTCATGAGGGTGGCATAGAGCGGCCGCGACAGGCTCGGGAGCTCGGCGACGACCCGGTAGACCTGCGCCTCGCCCGCGGCCACGAGGGCTTCCATGTAGCCGAGCGACGAACGGGCCGCGTCGTAGCGCAGCCCGTCCAGGATGACGAAAACGGTGGGATGACCCATGGACGGGCGCTGATCTCGGATGAGGGGCTGCTTCGGCCATGTCCCCGGTTCGGGCTGCTGGCGGCCGATCGGGCTATGACCGTTAAGGAGCCGCAGCGGCAGGGGATCGCTGCGGCGCCGTGTCTTACATCGCAGACAGGACCTTGGCCTGCCATTGGGCCGGGAGCCGGCGCGCGTTCTGCGACCAATTCGCGGCGTCGATCGGGCGGGCCTTGGCGTATTGCGAGGACGGCAGCAGGCGCTCGGCCACGTCGGCCGGCATCGTGATCTTGTCGACGCGGATCGGGCGGGCATAGCCCCTGGCCAGGTTGATCTGGCCCTGGTCGCTGAAGATGTACTCGCGGGTGAACTTCGCGGCGTTCGGGTTCTTGGCGTAGGCGTTGATGATCGTGGTGTAGCCGCTCGTCACCGAGCCGTCGGAGGGGATTACGACCTCGAACTTGTCGCGGCCGACCTTGTCCCGGTAGTTGAGGGCGTTGAAGTCCCACAGCACGCCAACCTGGATCTCGCCCTTCTCGAGGTTCGCGGGCGACGCGCCGATCGTGAGCAGGCGCTTCTGCTGGGCGAGCTTGGCGAAGAGATCGAGCGCCGGCTCGAAATTGGTCTCGTTGCCGCCCATGGCGATCGCAGCCGCGAGCACGCCCGCATTGGCCTGCGCGGCCTTGCCGACGTCGCCGACCGCGACCTTGTAGTTGCCCTTCGCGAGATCGGCCCAGCTGCGCGGCGGGTTCTCGACGTTCTTGGCGATGATGAAGGCGATCGTGCCCGTATAGGCGAGCGCCCAATGGCCGTCCTTGTCCTTGGCCCAATCGGGGATGTCGTTCCAGGTCGAGGGCTTGTAGGGCTGCGTGACCTTGCGCGAGACCGCGATGGGCCCGAATTCGAGGCCCACGTCGCCGATATCGGCCGAGGCGTTCTGCTTCTCGGCCTCGAACTTCGCGATCTCCTCGGCGCTGCTCATGTCGGTATCGACATGCTTCAGCCCGTATTTCTCGGTCAGCTGGGTCCAGGTGTCCTTCCAGTTCGCCCAGTCGTCGGGCATCCCGAGACTGTTGACGGCGCCCTCCTTGCGCGCGGCCGCCTCAAGCTCGGCCGGGCTCTGTGCCGACACCGGCGAGAACGCGAGAACCGCCAACATCGCGACCGATGCGGCGAGGCCAACTTTCTTGAACATGCTGGGACCCCTTCCTACGGGAAAGCCTGACGGTATGAAGAATGCTCACGGCTGACAACAGGAGAATGACAGGGTCCGACCAACAGCGAATCGGACCCGGGGCCGTTGCGTCCGCGTTCCGTCCGATCAGTATGGGAGCCGCACAGGCGAGGCCGACGGGACTTTGGGCAAGAAGGCGAAACGGGATGGTCCGGAGCGGACCCAATATGCGGCGCTGCCCTTCCGGGTCGGCGAGGGCGGGCGCGTCGAGGTGCTGCTTACGACGAGCCGGGAGACCCGGCGCTGGGTGATCCCGAAGGGCTGGCCCATGAAGGGGTTCAAGCCCCACAAGGCGGCGGCGCGCGAGGCCTTCGAGGAGACCGGCGCAGTGGGCCGCGCGGGCAAGACGGCGATCGGGCACTACGAGTACTGGAAGCGCCTGAAGGACACGTTCGTGCTCTGCCGTGTCGAGGTCTTCCCGCTCCACGTGGAGCGCCTGGAGGACACCTGGTCGGAGCAGGAGGAGCGGCAGCGCCGGTGGTTTTCGCAGGCCGACGCCGCCATCCGGGTCGAGGAGCCGGGCCTGCGCTCGCTCATCACGGATTTCGCGCCGGCCGGGAAGGAGTGAGTGCCCGCTCCCTGGCAGCCCGGCACGGGCCGGCAGCCAGGGAGCGACGGGGGCCGCTATCCCTTCTTGGCACCGGCGTAGAGATCACCGTAGGTGTCGCGCAGGACGTTCTTCTGCACCTTGCCCATGGTGTTGCGCGGCAGGTCGTCGACCACGATCACCCGCTTCGGGAGCTTGAACCGGGCGAGCCGGCCCTCGAGCGCCTTCAGGATCTCGGCCTCTTGGAGCGAGGCGCCCTTCTCGGCCACCACGACGGCCGTGACGCCCTCGCCGAAATCCGGATGCGCGACGCCGATCACCGCGCTCTCGACCACGCCCGGGAGCCCGTCGATCTCGGTCTCGATCTCCTTCGGGTAGACGTTGAAGCCGCCGGTGATGATGAGGTCCTTGCCGCGGCCGACGATGTGGACATAGCCGCGCTCGTCGATCTTGCCGAGGTCGCCGGTGATGAAGAAGCCGTCGGCGCGCAGCTCCGCCGCCGTCTTCTCGGGCATGCGCCAGTAGCCCTTGAAGACGTTGGGGCCGCGCACCTCGATCATGCCGATCTCGTTGGCGGCGAGCGGCCGGCCCGTCTCCGGATCGGTGACGCGGATCTCGACGCCAGGCAGCGGGAAGCCGACGGTGCCGGGCACCCGGTCGCCATCATAGGGGTTCGAGGTGTTCATGCCGGTCTCGGTCATGCCGTAGCGCTCGAGGATGGCGTGGCCGGTGCGGGCCTGCCATTCCCGGTGCGTCTCGGCGAGGAGCGGCGCGGATCCCGAGATGAAGAGGCGCATATGGGCCGTGGCCTCGGGCGTGAGGCGCGGATCCTGGAGCAGGCGCGTGTAGAAGGTCGGCACGCCCATCAGGGCCGTCGCGCGGGGGAGCGCGGCGAAGATCGCCTGGGGGTCGAACTTCGGCATGAAGATCATGCTGGCGTTCGAGAACAGCACGCAGTTGGTGGCCACGAACAGGCCGTGGGTGTGGTAGATCGGCAGGGCGTGGATGAGCACGTCGTCGGCCGTGAAGCGCCAGTGGTCCTTGAGGGTCAGGGCGTTCGAGACCAGGTTGTCCTGCGTCAGCATCGCGCCCTTCGAGCGCCCGGTGGTGCCGGACGTGTAGAGGATGGCGGCGAGGTCGTCGGCCTCCCGCGCCACGGTCGCGAAATCGGGGCTAGCGGCCTGCGCCTTCTCGACCAGGGAGCCCTGCCCCTTCGGATCGAGCGTCACGACCGAGGCTCCGAGGGGGCGCGCGATCTCCTCGATGCCGGCCGCCTTGGCGGGATCGCACACCACCACCTTGGGCTCGGCGTCGCCGATGAAGTAGGCGAGTTCGTTCAGCGTATAGGCGGTGTTGAGGGGGAGATACACCGCGCCGGCGCGGATGACCGCGAGATAGAGCACGAGCGCCGGCACCGACTTCTCGACCTGCACCGCGACCCGGTCGCCCGGCACCACGCCGAGGTCCTTGAGCGCGTTGGCCAGCCGCCCCGACAGGGCCACGAGATCGGCATAGGTGAAGCGCTCGCCGCCTTGCGTTTCGATCACGACCTTCTGGGGGTCGGCGATTCCGGAGGCGAAGCGGTCGAAGAGATTGGAAGACATCAGGGCGTTACCAGATCCTTGGGGAGTGAACCGACGGCGACGGTCTTTCTGACCTCGCCGGATGCAGCCACGACGCCCCGCTCCGCGAAGGCCTCGTGGTTCTTCTCGATTTCATCGAGGGCGTAGAGATAGTTGACCATCAGACCATGGGACTGCCTGAGGCCGTTCGGCGACACATCGCCGAGGAAATTGAGGCGCTCCAGCCGCGCGCCGTTGCCGAGATGGAACCGCGCCACCGGATCGACGGGCCGCCCGCTCGCGGTCTTGGCCTTGAGGAAGTAATGCGCCGCCGCCGGCATGAGCGCCGTCCGCACCGCCTCCGCGACACCCGGATCCCGGTGCCAGCCCGGCTCGTCGAGGCGCTGGAGCGCCGCTTTAGCGGCCGGATCGAGGACAGTCGAGTCCTCGCGCTCGCGCTGGCCTTTCAGCCAGGACGCGAAGCCCGGCACGGGCGAGAGGGTCACGAAGCATCGGAGGTTCGGCAGCTCCCCTTTCAGGGTCTCGACCACCTGCTTGATCAGGAAGTTGCCGAAGGAAATGCCGGCGAGGCCCTTCTGGGTGTTGGAGATCGAGTAGAACACCGCCGTGTTGGCCTCGGCGGCTGTGATCGGCGTGCGCGCCAGGTCGAGGAGCGGCGCGACCGCATTGGGGATGTGCGTCGTGAGCGCCACCTCGACGAAGATCAGCGGCTCGTCCACGAGTTGCGGATGGAAGAAGCCGTAGCAGCGCCGGTCGGCCGGCGCGAGGCGGTTCCTGAGGTCGTCCCAGTCGTGGATCGCGTGCACGGCCTCGTAGCGGATGATCTTCTCGAGGATGTTGGCCGGCGTGGTCCAGTCGATCGGCCGCAGCACGAGAAAGCCCCGGTTGAACCAGGACGTGAAGAGATGGACGAAATCGCTGTCCACGCCCTTCAGCTCGGGGTGGTCCGCAATGTGGGGCAGGAGTTCCTCGCGCATGCGCAGCAGCGCGGCGGTGCCGCCGGGGGCCAGGTTGAGCCGGCGGAAGAGCTCCTGGCGGCGCGGCTCGGCGGCCGCGTGGAGATCGTCGAGGGCCTCGCGGTCGCCCCCCGCCACGAAGGCGTCGATCGCGGCCTGGACCCGGGCGCGATCCGGCCCGAAGCGCTCCCCGAGCGCTTTCAGGAAGGCGAGCCGCCGCGGCGGGTCGGCCGTGGCATAGCTCGCGAGGAGCGCCTGCGCGATGGCGACGCCCGAGGCCTCCCCGCGCCGCGACAGCAGGAGCTCGCCCAGGGCGATCAGGTCCGCCTGGGCGATCGCCGCGCTCCCATCCCAGAGTCCGAGCAGGGCGCGGCTGTGCTTGGCGATCGTGTCGATCAGCTCGCCGAGGGAGGAGGAGACCGAACCGCGGTTCAGAGTGGGCGCAGACAGCTTCACGATGGTCCCTTGGGGCAGCAGCGTCGACGGATTCGGGTCACGGCGCGCCGACATCCGCCGAAGGCGCGGATAACGGGTCGACCGATCCACGCCCGGCATGAGCCACGCGTACTTGATTCTGGCCTGACCGGCACCGTTGTCAAACCCACTTGCATACAAAGTCCGGTGAGGAGCGGCGTCCGGACCGCATCGGGACCTCCGCATCCGGCCGTCAGCCATAGGTCGCGAGGATGAGGGGCTTCTTGCCGCGGATATGCTCCCGAAGCACCCGCGCGAGGCTCTCGCCGTCCCGGTTCTTCAGGAGAACCAGGATCTCCTCGTGCTCGTCCACGGCTTTCTTCCACTGCTCCGGCGTCTTGTGGGCGGCGTAGCGCGCGCGCTGGATCCGGCCCGAGAGCGTCGCGTAGATGCCCTGAAGGATCGGATTGCGGCTCGCCCGCATGATCATCTCGTGGATCTCGCGGTTGAGCGTGAAATAGGCCGGGTTGTCCTCCCGGTGCCAGGCCTCCAGCATGGCGGCATGCTTGGCCTCGATGGCGGCGATCTCCGCGTCCGTGATCGCCCGGCAGGCGAGATCCGCGGCCGTCGCCTCGAGTCCGGCCACGACCTCGATGGTGTCGTTGACCTCGCTCTCCGAGATGCTGGCGACGCGAGCGCCGCGGTTCGGCAGCAATTCGAGCAGGCCCTCCGTGGCGAGGATCTTGATGGCTTCGCGCAGGGGCGTGCGCGAGATCCCGAAGCGCTCCGCGAGTTCGAGCTCGTTCACGCGCGCTCGCGGCTCCAGCTCGCCGTCGCGGATCAGCTCGCGCAGGCGCGCCGCGACCTCGTCGTGCAGGTAGCGGCGGCTGATGCCGAGCGGCGATTCGATGCGGTTCATGGGCGGCCCTGGGTCCTAAGCGTTCTGCATGTATTGACGATCGGGGGAAGCGTCGAGATTTGACGCCTCCCTGAGCATGCCTCGGCCCCGCTTCACGGCAGCGCCCCGTCGAGCACGCGGGCGACGTGGACGGCGTCGCGACCGGCGCCGTCGTGGATCTGGTGCCGGCAGCTCGTGCCGTCCGCCACCACCACGTCGCCGGGAGCCGCCTTGCGGACGGCGGGCAGCAGCGAGAGCTCCGCCATCGCGAACGAGACGTCGATGGTGGCCGCGCCGTAGCCGAACGCGCCCGACATGCCGCAGCAGCTCGATTCGATGGTCTGCACGGTGAGCCCCGGTACGCTCTTCAGCACCGTCTCGACCGCGCCCATGGCCCCGAAGGCCTTCTGATGGCAATGGCCGTGGAGATGCGCCGTGCGGCCCTCCTGATCCCTGAGGGGCAGGGAGACGCGGCCCGAGGCCAAGTCCGCTGCCAGCACCTCCTCGAACAGGAAGGCGGCCGCGGCCACGGGCTCGACCTCCTCCTTCGGGAGCAGCGAGGCGAACTCGTCCCGGAAGGTGTACAGGCACGAGGGTTCGAGCCCAACGATCCGGGCGCCCCGCGCCACGAAGGGAGAGAGCGCATCGAGCGTGCGCCTCGCTTCGCGGCGCGCCTCGTCGACGAGGCCGGCCGAGAGATAGGTGCGGCCGCAGCAGAGCGGGCGTGCGCCGTCCTTCGGGATGACCCGGTGGAGCCGGTATCCCGCGGCCGCGAGCACGCGCTCGGCCGCTTCGAGGTTCTCGCGCTCGTAATAGCGGTTGAAGGTATCGCCGAAGAGGACGACGTCGCGGCCGTCGCCGACCACGTCGTTCGGGTGGGCGACCTCCCCGCTTTCGCGCCAGGGCCGTCGCCACCGCGGCAGGGTGCGGCGGGCCGAGAAGCCGAGCCAGCGCTCCGTGGCCTTCGCGAGAAGTGGGATCCGGTCGCGCAGGTTGAGGAGCGGCGCCAGCCGCGCGGCGATGGGCGCGTAGCGCGGCAGATGCGCGATCAGCCGCTCCTTCAGGGGCAGGCCGTGGCGCGCATGGTAGTGATGAAGGAATTCGATCTTCATCTTGGCCATGTCGACCCCGGTGGGGCATTCGCGCTTGCAGCCCTTGCAGGAGACGCACAGGTCCAGCGTCTCCTTCATCTCGGGCGAGGTGAACGCGCCCGGACCGAGCTGACCCGAGATCGCGAGGCGCAGGGAATTGGCGCGCCCGCGCGTGACGTGCTGCTCCTGGCGCGTCGCCCGGTAGGACGGGCACATGGTGCCGGCCAGAGTCTTCCGGCACGTGCCGTTGTTGTTGCACATCTCGACCGCGGCGCCGAACCCGCCCCATTCGGACCAGTCGAGCACGGTCTTCACGGGATCGACCTGGGCATAGCCTTCGGGGAAGCGCAGGAGCGCGCGGTCGTCCATGCGGTGCGGCCGCACGATCTTGCCCGGGTTGAGGCGGTTCTCGGGGTCGAAGCCGTCCTTGACCTCCTCGAAGGCGCGCACGAGGCGCGAGCCGAACATCCGCTCGTGGAACTCCGAGCGCGAGATGCCGTCGCCGTGCTCGCCCGAATGCGAGCCCTTGAACTGGCGGACGAGGTCGCAGGCCGCTTCCGCGATCGCCCGCATGGAGCGGACGTCGCCCTCCTCCTTCATGTTGAGGATCGGGCGCACATGCAGGCAGCCGACCGAAGCATGGGCGTACCAGGTGCCCCGGGTGCCGTGGCGGGCGAAAAGCTCGGTGACCGCGTCGGTGTAATCCGCGAGATGCTCGAGCGGCACCGCGCAATCCTCGATGAAGGAGACCGGCTTTCCGTCGCCCTTCATGGACATCATGATGTTGAGGCAGGCCTCGCGCACCTCCCAGACCTGGCGCTGGCGCGGCGGCTCCACGACCTCCACGACCGCGTCCCTGAAGCCGTGATCGGCCATGCACTCGTCGAGGCGCCTGAGGTAGCGCTTCAGGGAATCGAGATCCTCGCCGGCGAACTCCACGAGGAGCAGGCAATTGGGCTCGCCCCTGGTGATGTCGGCGAGGGTGCGCCGGAAGAGCGGAATGTCGGCGCCGAGCACCAGCACGTTGTTGTCGACGAGCTCCACCGCCACCGGCCCCAGGGCCACGAGATGGCGGGTGGTCTCCATGGCGGAGCGGAAGCTGGGGAAGTGGCACACGCCCATGACCCGGTGCGCCGGCAGGGGCGACAGCTTCAACGTGACCTCGGTCGTGACCGCGAGCGTCCCCTCCGATCCCACGAGCAGATGGGCGAGATTCGGGCGCTGGGCCAGGAGCGCGTCGAGGTTGTAGCCGCCGACGCGGCGCTGCACCTTGGGGAACATGCGCTCGATCTCGTCGCGCTCCCGGTCGGCGAGGCCGAGCATGCGGTCTGCCAGGCTCCGCACCCGCTCCGACCCGGTGACGCCCCCCTCCCCGAATGCGAAGGCCTCGCCGTCGGCCAGGAAAGCGGCGGCGGCGAGCACGTTGTCGACCATCTTGCCGTAATGGATGGAGCGGGCCCCGCAGGAATTGTTGCCCGTCATGCCGCCGATGGTGCAGCGGCTCGCGGTCGAGGGCTCGACGGGGAAGAACAGGCCTTTGCTCCTCAGGCCCGCGTTGAGGTGCTCGAGCACGAGCCCGGGCTCCACCGTGACGGTGCGGGCCTCCGCATCGAGAGCCTTCACGGCATTGAAGTGGCGGCTGCAATCGATCACGAGGCCGGCGCCGATCGGCTGCCCGTTCTGCGAGGTTCCGCCGCCGCGGGCGATCACCGGGACGCCCTGCTCCCTGGCGATCGTCAGCGCCGCCGCGATGTCGTCGGCGCTCTTCGGGAACACCACGCCGAGGGGCATGATCTGGTAGATCGAGGCATCGGTGGCGTAGCGGCCGCGGGTGAAGGCGTCGAACCGCACCTCCCCTTCCATGGCGTTGGCGAGCCGCCGCTCGAGGCCGAGATCCCGGGTCAGCGTCGCGGCGTTGGGCAGGGTGCCATGCATGAGGGCCTCGCGGGCAAAGCAGGATTGACGGAGCGTTTCTGCATCAATAATACAAAATTCAGAATTCGCAACGCGGCACGGGCCGCGACCTGCACAGGCGGAGACCACCCATGAGCTACCAGGCCGGCCGGCACTTCCTCCAGATCCCGGGTCCCACCAACACGCCGCTGCCGGTGCTGGCCGCCATCGCCAAGCCGACGATCGACCATCGCGGGCCGGAATTCGGCAAGCTCGGCCGCGAGGTGCTGAGTTCCATCCGGACGATCTTCAAGACCTCGAAGCCCGTGATCATCTACCCGGCGTCGGGGACGGGCGCCTGGGAGGCGGCCCTCGTCAACACGCTCTCGCCCGGCGACAAGGTGCTGATGTTCGAGACCGGCTGGTTCTCGACCCTGTGGAACAAGATGGCGGCCCGGCTCGGCATCGAGGCGGAGTTCATCAAGGGCGACTGGCGCAACGGCGTCGACGCGGGCGCGATCGAGGCGCGGCTCGTCGAGGACAAGGGCCACACCATCAAGGCCGTGGCCGTCGTCCACAACGAGACCTCCACGGGCGTCGCCTCCAACATCGCCGCCGTGCGGCGGGCGATCGACAAGGCCGGCCATCCGGCGCTCCTCCTCGTCGACACGATCTCCTCGCTCGGCTCCATCGACTACCGGCATGAGGAATGGGGCGTCGACGTCACGGTCGGCGGATCGCAAAAGGGTCTGATGCTGCCGCCGGGCCTGTCCTTCAACGCGATCTCGGACAAGGCGCTGGCGGCCTCGAAGACCGCGAAGCTGCCCCGCGCCTTCTGGGACTGGGAGGACATGCTCGCCATCAACGAGAAGGGCTTCTTCCCCTACACGCCGTCGACGAACCTGCTGCAGGGGCTCAAGGTCGCGATCGAGATGCTGCACGAGGAAGGCCTCGACAACGTCTTCGCCCGGCACGACGGCGCCGCGGAGGCGACCCGGCGCTGCGTGCGCCACTGGGGCCTCGACATCCAGTGCCTGAACCCGGCCGAGTACTCATCCTCGCTCACCGCCGTGCGGCTGCCGGAGGGGCACTCCGCCGACAACCTCCGCGCCGAGATCCTCAACCGGTTCAACATGTCCCTCGGCAACGGCCTGGGCCCGCTCGCCGACAAGGTGTTCCGCATCGGGCATCTCGGCGACTTCCACGACCTCATGGTCACGGGCGTGCTCACCGGCGTCGAGATGGGCCTGAAGGTCTGCGGCATCCCGCACAAGCCGGGCGGCGTCGATGCCGCGATGACGTTCCTCGCCGGCAATACCGGTCCGGTCGCGCAAGCCGCCGAGTAAAGGCTCAGACCCCTTGTGCAGGCGGCCCGGCCGCCTGTATCGCCTCATGGGCGCGGTGACGCGCATCCGGGGCAGGAGGGGCGAGATGACCAGCGAGACGGAGCCGCGCGGCGATCTGACGGTGCGCACCATGGCGATGCCGGCGGACACCAACGCCAACGGCGACATCTTCGGCGGTTGGGTGATGTCGCAGATGGACCAGGCGGGCGGCATCGCGGGCGTCGAGCGGGCGCAAGGGCGCGTCGTCACGGTCGCGGTCGACGCCATGCACTTCATCCGGCCCGTGCGGGTGGGCGACGTGCTCTGCGTCTACACCCAGGTCGGGCGGGTCGGGCGCACCTCGATGACCATCGAGGTGGAGGCCTGGGCGCGGCGCTTCCAGACGCGGATGCGCGAGAAGGTCACGAGCGCGACCTTCACGTTCGTGGCGATCGACGACGAGGGCCGCCCGCGGCCGATCCCGGCCGCAGCCCCCTCCCCCTTCTGAGCGAAACCGAGGCCGATCCGGGTCTCGGCTCACGCGATGACCGATGGCGCATGGCGCCCGGTCCGCGCCGGCAGTTCGGCGAGTTCCGCCGCGACTCGGGCGAGATCGGCGAGAACTTCTCCCGAATCGAGCCCGTGACGCGCCGAGTCGGGCTCGTAGCGCTCGAGATAGATCCGCAGCGTCGCCCCTTGCGTGCCCGTCCCCGACAGGCGGTACACCACGCGGGAATCGTCGCGGAAGAAGATCCGGATGCCCTGCCCCTTCGCGACGGAGCCGTCGACCGGATCCTCGTAGGAGAACTCGTCGGCCTTCTCGACCTCGAGACCGCCCACGGCGCGGCCGGCAAGGGTCGGGAGCTGATCGCGGAGATGGCGCATCACCCCCTCGGCCGCGGCGGTGTCGATCTCCTCGTAATCGTGCCGGGCGTAGTAGTCCCGGCCGAAGCGCTGCCAGTGCTCCTTCAGGATTGCTTCGACGGAGAGCCCCCGCGCCGCGACGATGTTGAGCCACAGCAGCACGGCCCAGACGCCGTCCTTCTCGCGGATATGGTTCGAGCCCGTGCCCGCGCTCTCCTCGCCGCAGAGCGTGATGCGGCCTTCGTCCAGAAGATTGCCGAAGAACTTCCAGCCCGTCGGCGTCTCGTAGAGCGGCAGCTTCATGGCCGCGGCCACGCGGTCGACGGCCCGGCTGGTCGGCATCGAGCGCGCGACACCCTTCAGCCCCTCGGCATAGCCGGGCGCGAGGTGCGCGTTGGCGGCCAGAACGGCGAGGCTGTCGCTCGGGCTCACCACGGCCCCCCCGGGCCCGATGATGAGGTTGCGGTCGCCGTCGCCGTCCGAGCAGGCCCCGAAGGCGATGTCCCGGTTCTCGCGCATGAGGTCGATCAGGGCCGCGGCATAGACCGGGTTGGGATCCGGGTGCAGCCCCCCGAAATCGGGCTTCGGGACGCCGTTCAGCACCGTCCCCCTGGGCGCGCCGAGCCGCTCCTCGAACAGGGCGCGGCCATAGGGCCCCGTGACCGCGTTCATGGCGTCGAAGCGCATCGGCGCGCCGGCCCGGAGCATGGCGCCGATCCGGTCGAAATCGAACAGGCGCTCCATCATCGCGATGTACTGGGAGACCGAGTCCACCACCTCGACGGTCATATCGCCGATGCGCCCTTCGCTGAGAGCGGAGAGGTCATAAGGGCCGCCCTCGCTGATGCGGTAATGGGTGATCGCGCTGGCGTTGCGGTAGATCGCATCGGTCACGGAGGCCGGCGCCGGCCCGCCATTGGCGGCGTTGAACTTGACGCCGAAATCGCCTTCCGGCCCGCCCGGATTGTGGCTCGCCGAGAGGATGATCCCCCCTTGCGCACCGCGCTCGCGGATCAGCCCCGAGGCCGCCGGCGTCGAGAGCAGACCGTCCCGGCCCACGAGGACGCGCGCGACCCCGTTGGCGCTCGCCATGCGCAGGATGATCTGGATCGCCTCGTCCATGAAGAAGCGCCCGTCGCCGCCGAGGACGAGGGTGCCGCCCGTGAGCTCGGGCGCCGTGTCGAAGATCGCCTGGACGAAATTCTCGAGATAACGCGGCTGGCGGAACACCGGCACGGCCTTGCGCAGGCCCGACGTGCCCGGCTTCTGGTCCGGGAACGGTACAGTCTCAACCTTCATCAACATCCTCCTGGGCTCCCGCGGGCCGATTCGCATCCGGCTCCCGGGAACGGCTCGATGATCAGCAGCAACGCGGGCGCCGCGCAAACATGGTGCCGCGCCGTGGAAGTTCGATCCCCACCTTTAGAGAAATCCGCGCTCCCGCAGCGCGGCGATCGAGGCGGCGGCGCTCCTGTGGTGGATGAAGACCCCGCCGGCGCCCTCCCAGAGATCCCGGTACTTGTCGCGGTCGTCGACCAGGGCGTCGCCCGGGCGACAATGCTCGCGCTTGAGCGCCGCGCTCGTGGTGATGACCTCGACGCCGGGGAAGTGCCGGGCCGCCCAGCGCCGCTTCTGCGGCTCCGCCCAGTTTCCGCGGGGAAGCCCCGTCAGGATCGCGATCTCCCGCGCCCGCACGGCCTCGAAGAGTTCCAGGGCGTCGGGCATGAGATTGAGCGTGTTGAAGAAATCCGGCGCGGCCGCGAGGGCGGCCCAGAAGCGCTTCAGGCCGAAACGCCGCTCGTATTCCCGCGGCGGCAGGCCGAAGACCCGCTCGGCGCCGCGGTCGAAATCGGCCAGCACGCCGTCGCAATCGAGGTAGATGGTGGGCATCGAGGGGCGTCCTCGCGATTCCGGGCCGGGCGCCGCACACCCCGACGGGGCTTGCGCCTCCCCGATCTGGGCATCGAGAGCCGCGAGTCGAGGGCAGGCCGTGGAATTTTGACCAACCCGCAGGGTCTCGCTCGCCGGAGCCCGCGCGGGATAGAGACAGAACCGCCGGCTTGCGGCAGATAGGGTTCGCTCGTGCGGCGGCCGGGTGGGAAGAGGGGTTCCCTGTGGAGTTCGAGCATTTGGTCGTGATCATAGCAGCGCTCGGAGCCGGCGCGTTCGTGAAGGGCGCGACCGGGATGGGCCTCCCCCTCGTGGCAATGCCGGTGCTGGTCTCCGCCTTCGGTCTTCCTCACGCGATGTCGCTCATCATCATCCCGACCTCCGTGACCAATGCCTGGCAGGTGTGGCGCTTCCGTGAGGAACGGACCGACCCGAAGGTGGCGTTCCTGCTCCCCATGCTCCTAGGGAGCGCTTTTGGTGTGGGTGTCGGCACCCTGGCGCTGGTCCGGCTCGACCAGCGTGTCCTGAGCATGGCGCTCGGCCTCCTCCTTCTCGGCTATGTGGCTCTCCGGCTTCTGCGGCCGAACCTCGTCCTGACCGAGGATGTCGGCCGCCGCGCCGCCGCGCCCGCCGGATTTGCGGCGGGCCTCCTGCAAGGCTCGACGGGGATCCCGGCCCCCGTAGTAGTCACGTTCATCCACGCCATGGGTCTCAGCTTTGCAGCCCACATCTTCGCGATCTCAGCCGCTTTTCTGATGCTGAGCGCGGCACAGCTACCGGCCCTGACCATCAGCGGGGTGCTGCGCCCGGAATGGCTGCTCGAGAGCCTTATCGCGATGCCGCCGATCCTGGGGCTGATGCATCTCGGGCAGCGGTTCGGATCCCGCATCAGCCGGGCCGCCTTCGACCGGCTGATCCTGGGGTTCCTCGCCCTCGTTGGGCTCAAGCTGGTCTTCGCGCCCTGATTCGGGCGGGCATCGAGGCTGCCCAAGGCTGGTGGTGGAGCCGCCGACAAGGCGCCCATCACCAAAGCCGCCACATTCTGATGGAACTGACAGCGCCGGGCACTCTGCCGCTCCCCACTGAGGTCGTTCGCCGCTTGGCGTCCGGCTGCCCAACCTGCTAAGGAAGCGCCGCGCTTTCCGCCGCGCCCGTTCCATGAAGGATTCCGCCCATGCTCCGTGCTTCCCTGCTCCGGTCGCACCTTGCCAGCGCCCTCCTCGGCGCCCTCGCGCTGACGGCCGCAACGCCCGCCCTCGCCCAGTCGGGCAGCTGCGCCGACGGCCAGAAATACTTTGCGACGCGGCAGAGCCTGCTGGAGCAGTTCAACAAGACGGCGGTCAAGAACAAGCAGATCGACCCCCGCGCGGCCTGCCCGATCCTCACCAAGATCGTGGCGAACGGCACGGACGGGGTGAAGTGGCTCGAAGGCAACAAGGATTGGTGCCAGGTGCCGCCCCCGGTCGCCGAGGGCTTCACGCAGGAACTCGACAAGCTGAAGGATCTGCGCGGCAAGGCCTGCCAGGCGGCCGCGAAGATCGCCGCCATGGAGAAGCAGGCCAAGGAGCAGGCGCAGAAAGGCGCTGGCGGCGGGTTCAGCGGCGGCCTGACCGGCGAGTTCAAGGTCCCGCAGGGCGCCCTCTGATCTATCCCCGGCCGAGCGCCCGGCGAAGCGGGGCCCGCATCGTCCGGACCGCGAAGGCCGATTGCCCATGACCTCTCCCGCGCCCCCCGCAGACCGCGCCCTGCCAGACGCGGTGCGGGGACATTGGGCGGACCGCCATACGCCCGAAGCCCTCCGACCCTATCTTCGCCTCGCCCGCATCGAGCGGCCGATCGGCTGGTGGCTCCTGCTGCTGCCCTGCTGGTGGTCGGCCGCACTCGCCGCCATCGCCACCGGGAACCCCCTTCCGAGCCCGTGGCATCTCCTGCTGTTCCTCGTCGGCGCGATCGCCATGCGGGGGGCGGGCTCGACCTACAACGACATCGTGGACCGCGACCTCGACGCCAAGGTCGAGCGCACCCGCGACCGGCCCCTTCCCTCCGGCCGCGTCAGCCTGAAGGGCGCGCTCGCCTTCCTGGCGCTGCAGGCCCTCGTCGGCCTGGCGGTCCTGCTGCAATTCAACGGCTTCGCGATCGCGACCGGCATCGCGTCGCTCGGGATCGTCGCGCTCTACCCGTTCATGAAGCGGTTCTTCTGGATGCCGCAGATCGTGCTCGGCCTCGCCTTCGCCTGGGGCGGGCTCATGGGTTGGGCGGCCGCGCGGGGCTCGCTCGCTGCGCCCACGGTCGCGCTCTATCTCGGCGCCGTCGCCTGGACCGTGGGCTACGACACGATCTACGCCCTGCAGGACATCGAGGACGACGAGATGGCGGGGATCAAGTCCTCGGCCCGCTATTTCGGCCCCCGCGTCCGGCTCGGCGTCGCGACGTGCTACGCCGCCGCGACGCTCCTGATCGCGCTCTCGCTGGTGCTGGCCGATGCCAGCCCGATCGGTTTCGCGGGCCTGGCTCTGTTTGCCGGCCACCTGGCCTGGCAGGTCCTGCGGATCGACCGCACGGACGGCGCCGGCGCCCTGCGCCTGTTCCGCTCCAACCGCGACGCCGGCCTCGTTCTGTTCGCCGGCCTCTGCCTCGACGCCTGGGTGCAGGCGGCGTTCTGAGAGCCCCCTCAGCCCGAGTGCCATCATGACAGGACCGAGTGCAGGCGACGTCCCGATCGTCCGCGCCGGGACGGATCACGCCGCGGCGAGGCCGCGAATCAATCCCCGAACCCGCCCGCGATTTCCGGCTCGCGGTGGACGCGCGGACGTGGGGGGAAATGCGCCGTCTTGCGGCGGGTGAGGAAGCGCGGGCGCCGGCCGCTGAGCAAGGCGTGGCGCCGGCGGACACGCACGGGCCCGAGCCGGACGCGGCCGAGCTGCGGGTAGGGAACCTGCACGGACCCGTCCGGTCCCTCGATCGCCAGGGCCAGCCCCGCCGCGAGGCCAAGGCGATGCCAGGCGGCGACCGCCTCCTGCTCGGGATAGGAGCCGAGCGTCAGGAGGGTGCGGTGCTCCGCGTCCAGGATCGCGAGGCAGAAGCCCTCGCTTTCCGGGTCGATCCGCAGCGCCAGGCAATGCGGCCGGGCGGCTGCGCAGCCCGTCGGCGCCGTGGAGAGGACGGAGAAGGACCCGCAATGGAAGCGCGGCTCCGGAGTGCCGGAGCCGGCCTTCGAACGAGGGCCGGCTCCGGCGGTCGAGGGGGTTGAGGCCATGGTCTTCACCCTGTTGGAACGCCCTGTCGTGACTGCCGGCGGCCCCTGTGACGGGTCGCTCGACGGTTCAGGGCGGCCCCTGTCCGGCCGTCCCTATGGTGTCCCGGCTCGCTCTTCGGTTCGCTCGGGAACGGGGTGATCATGCCCCGCGTCCCTCCCCGGAGCCCTTAAGAGCTTGGGTAAAGGGATGGTTTCGCTGGCGGATTCCCGGCCGATGCTCAACAAATGCTTGCCCCGACCCGCGCGATCGCAGCGCACCCGCCCTGGCACTCCGTCCCGGCCGACCCCATTGTTGGATCCATGCTGACCCCGCCCCATGCCGACCATGCCCTCCGCCTCATGCCGCGCCTGCAGGAGACTGCCCGCGAAGCCGGCACCATCGCCCTGAACCATTTTCGGGAGGGTCGGACGACGGGGGCGCGGATCTGGTCGAAGGCCGGCAACTCGCCCGTCACCGAAGCCGATCTCGCGGTCGACGCCTTCCTGAAGGAGCGGCTTGCCGATTTGCTGCCCGAAGCCGCATGGCTCTCGGAGGAGACCGCGGACGATCCCGTTCGGCTCCGCCGCGACCTCCTCTGGATCGTCGATCCCATCGACGGGACGCGGGCCTTTCTCTCCGGCGTGCCGGACTGGTCGGTGTCGATCGGACTCCTCGCCGCTGGCCGGCCGATCCTCGGGATCGTCTATGCGCCGGCCCTCGGCCAGCTCTACGAGGCGAGCCTGGGGAGCGGCGCGCGGCGGAACGGCCAGCCCCTGCACGGCCCGGCCGCGGGAGCCCTCGGCGGCGCGCGGGTGACGGGCCCGAAGCCCCTGGTCGACGCTCTGGAGCAGCGCTCGGGCGCGGTGGAACGGCTGCCGAAGGTGCCCTCCCTCGCCTTGCGGATCGCCCGCGTCGCGGAGGGTTCGATCGATGTCGGCCTCGTCTCCGCCAATTCCCATGACTGGGATCTCGCTGGCGCCGACCTGATCCTCCACGAGGCCGGCGGGCGCCTCACGGATCTGAGGGGCGAGTCCGTCCGCTACAACCAGGCGGACCCGATCCACGGCGAGCTCGTCGCGACCTCGGAGGCGCTCCATTCGGCGACCGTGACGGCGTTGCGGGGATGAACCGGCGCCTCCCGGGCGTCGCAGTTGCATTGTCCTTGCATCGAAGCCATGACAGCTTCGACTCGTGATGGGTCGTCGGCTGTCGCCATCCGTTCAAGGAGCCCCCTGCCCCATGACCGATACGCCCGGAAAGCAGCTTCTCCACCTCGTCTTCGGCGGTGAGCTCACGAGCCTCGAATCCGTCGACTTCAAGGATCTCTCGAAGCTCGACATCGTCGGGATCTATCCGAACTACGCCGCAGCCCATGCGGTCTGGAAGGCGAAGGCGCAATCGACCGTCGACAACGCCCACATGCGCTACTTCATCGTCCATCTTCACCGTCTGCTCGACCCCGACAAGGCGTAAGCCTGCCCCGTCGAAACCGCCGAGGGGCAGCCCCCGCATGAGCATCCTCAAGCGCGTCCTCCGCTCCCGCGCGGCCCAGGAAGCCTTGGGCGCCGTGGCGGCCGCCTATCTCGGTCTGGTGCGGCGGACGAACCGCTTCGTGCTGGAGCCGCCGGATGCCTATGAGCGCATCGGCCCGATGCCGGTCATCGCCGCCATGTGGCACGGCCAGCACTTCATGGTGCATTTCGCCAAGCGCCCGCAGGACCGCGCCGTGAGCCTCGTCTCCCGGTCGCACGACGGCGAGGTCAACGCGATCGTGCTGCGCCATCTCGGGGTGCGCGCGATCCGCGGCTCGGGGGCGCGGGGCCGTGACGTGCGCAAGAAAGGCGGCTCCCAGGCCCTGCGCGCCATGCTGCGGGCGCTCAGGGGCGGCGAGATGGTGGTGATGACGGCCGACATCCCCAAGATCCCCCGCCGGTGCGGCAAGGGGATCGTGGTGCTGGCGCAGCATTCCGGCCGCCCCATCGTCCCGATTGCCGTGGTGACGAGCCGGCGGATCGACCTCAAGAGCTGGGACCGGGCGAGCCTGGGCCTTCCCTTCGGCCGCGGCGCCATGGTGCTGGGCGACCCCGTCCATGTGCCGCACGACGCCGACGAGGCCGTCCTGGCGGTTGCACGCGACGCCGTGGAGCGCGGCCTCGACGCCGTGCATGCGCGCGCCTACGCCCTCATCGGGTCGCGGGACCCGGGCGCGACGCTTCGGGCGCCGTCCGCCCCGGTGTCCCGGCGGGAGCCGATCGCGTGACCGATGGTCTGCCTTTCCCGGTTCTCGCCTATCGCGCGGGCCTCACGCTCCTCGAGCCCGCCGCGGCGGGCCTCCTTGCATGGCGCCGCCGCCGGGGCCTCGAGGAGCAGGCGCGCCTGCCGGAGCGCCGGGGCTATCCAGGCCGCGACCGGCCGACGGGTTCGCTCGTCTGGATGCACGGCGCCAGCGTCGGCGAGACCCTGTCCCTCGTGCCTCTGGTGGAGCGCTTGACGCAGCGGGGCTTCCTGGTTCTCGTGACCTCGGGGACGCGCACCTCGGCGGCGCTGATGACCCGGCGCCTGCCGCCGGGAGCCATCCACCAGTTCATACCCCTCGACGTGCCGCGCTACATGCGCCGCTTCCTGGATCATTGGCGGCCCGACCTTGCGCTCCTGGCCGAATCCGAGATCTGGCCCAACACGGTGATCGAGCTCGAAGCCCGGCAGGTTCCCCTGATCCTCGTCAACGGGCGCATGTCGGAGCGCTCGTTCCGGCGCTGGCGGCGCTGGCCGGCTGCGATCGGAGCCCTCCTGCAGCGCTTCTCGCTCTGCCTGGCGCAGAGCGCCGCCGACGCGGAGCGCTTCGCATCCCTCGGGGCGCCGCGGGTCGCGGTGACGGGAAACCTGAAATTCGACGCTGCCCCGCCGCCAGCGGATCACCATGCGGTCGCTCAGCTCTCGGGCCTCCTCGCCGGCCGGCCGGTTTGGCTGGCGGCGAGCACCCACCCGGGCGAGGAGGAGGCCGTGGCGGCGGCCCACCGGGCGCTCCTGGACCGCTTCCCGCATCTCCTGACGATCCTGGTCCCGCGCCACCCCGACCGTGGCGCGGATATCGCCGATCTCGTCCGGAGCGCGGGCCTGAACACGGGCCTCCGCTCGCAGGGCGACCGGCCGGACCGGACGGTCCAGGTCTACGTCGCCGACACGGTCGGCGAGACCGGTCTGTTCTACCGGATCGCGCCGGTGGTCTTCGTGGGCGGCTCGCTCGTGCCGCATGGGGGGCAGAACCCGATCGAGCCCGCGAAGCTCGGCGCCGCCATCCTTCATGGATCACACGTCCACAACTTCGCCGACGCCTATGCCCTGCTCGATCGGACCGGCGGCGCGACCACCCTCCCGGATGCGGCCGCGCTGGCGCCGGCCGTCCACGACCTCCTGGCCAATCCGGCGCGGGCGCGCGCCATGACCCGCGCCGCCCGCGAGGCCGTGGCGGGAGCCGCAGGGGCGGTGGAGCGCACCCTGCAGATGATCGAGCCCTATCTGGTCGCCGCTCAGGCCGAGGTCGGGCGCTGATGCGCGCACCCGGCTTCTGGTGGCAGGCAGGGCTCTCCCCACTCGCCCGGGCGCTCCGTCCCCTCTCCCTTCTCTACGGTGCCGCCGCGAGGCGCCGCATGGGGCGTGCGGGCGCGCGGGCGCCGGTGCCGGTGATCTGCATCGGGAATTTCACGGCCGGCGGAGCCGGCAAGACCCCGACGGCGCTGGCGGTCGCGGCGCTGCTGTCCGCCCGCGGCGAGCGCCCGGCCTTTCTCTCCCGAGGCTATGGCGGGCGCCTCGCCGGACCGGTCCTGGTCGACCCGCACCGCCACACGGCCAGGGATGTGGGCGACGAGCCCCTGCTCCTGGTTCGCGCCGCGCCCGCGATCCTGGCCCGCGACCGTCCGGCAGGTGCCGCGCTCGCGGCGGAGCGCGGGGCGAGCGTCGTGATCATGGACGACGGCCTGCAGAACCCGTCCCTCGCCAAGGACCTCGCGCTCGCGGTCGTGGACGGGGCGACCGGGATCGGCAACGGGCTGACCCTGCCGGCCGGACCCCTGCGGGCCCCGATGCCGGCGCAATGGGCTGCGATCGATGCGGTTCTGGTGATCGGCAAGGGCGAACCCGGCTCCCGGGTCGCCGAGGAGGCGGCCCGTCGCGGCAAGCCCGTCCTGCGCGGCCGCCTCGCTCCGGACCAGAACGCCGCCGCTGCGCTGGCAGGCGCGCGGGTCGTGGCCTTCGCGGGTATCGGCCGTCCGGAGAAATTCTTCGAGACCTTGCGGGAATGCGGCGCCGTTCCTGTTGCGGAGCACAGCTTTCCGGACCACCACCTCTACCGGGCGGCCGAGATTGCGGCGCTCGCCGCCGAGGCCACGGCAGGGGGACTTCGGCTCGTCACCACCGAGAAGGACCGGGTCCGCATCGAGACCCTCGGCGTCCCGGTCGCAGGATTGCTTTCCCTGCCGGTCCGCCTCGTCCTCGACGATGAGAGCGCCCTCGAAGCGCTGCTGGCCCGCGCGCTAGCCCGGTCTCCCCGCACCTGATCGGTCGCGCCGTGCGCCTACGCTATCGTCGCGTGCTTCGGGCGGGCGTCAGGCCTTCTTGCGCAACGACATGCCGAGGCGCCGGAGAACGGCCTCCGGCGAGGCATAGGCCTCCTGGTGCTCGACGCTCCAGTACTTGAGCTGGTCGAGCGGGATCTGTTCGCCCGTCACCGCGCAGCGCACATAGGCCCCCGGCTTCACGAGACGCAGGTTGCTGTCGAGATATTCGACGACGGCCTCGCCGCCGCTCCGTTCAAGCTTGTTCATCCGGAGGCCTTCGCCTGTCCCGCAGGCTTCGTCGCATCAATAGGCCAGAGGGGGACTTGGTTGCAATCCGGGGAGCCGAGTCAGATCTCCTCGAACAGCGCACCCTGCTCCAGGAGCGCCGGCTTCGGCTTGGGAGAGCGCGGGCGCAGGCCCCGGCCGCCCGTGGCCTCGGCCTTGCCGTCCGCGAATTCGAGGACGAGGGGCTGGCCCTCGGTGATCGCCGCGTGGGCGCGCAGGGGCCGCCCGGCACTGTCCCAGACAAGGGCGTAGCCGCGCTCGAGCACGGATTTGTAGTTCAGGCTGTCGAAGAGCTGGCTCACGCCTTCGAGGCGCACGCGCTTGCGTTCGAGCTGGGCCCGGAGCGCCGGCGCGAGCCGCTCGCCCGTGCGCAGGCTGAGCTCGCGCGCTTGGCCGATGCGGACCTGTTCGGCCCTGAGCAGGGTTTCGCGGGCGACGACGAGGCGCCGGCTCGCCTGGGCGAGCTTGTCGGCGCGCTGCGCCACGAGCCGGTCGAGCGCTTCGCGGGGGCGGTGGTCGATCGCGACGAGCCGACCCCGCAGCGCTGCGACCCGGACCGCCGGCGAGAACCGGGCCATGCGGGTGAGAACCCGGCGCAGGCGCTCTTCATGCTCGCGCATGCTGCGGATGAGGCCGGGCGCGAGCCGGGCCGCCGCCACGTCGAGGCGCTGGCGCTTCGAGGCGAAAAGCGCATCCGCGGCCGGCAATCCCCGTGCGGTGGCGCGCAGCTCCGTGCGCTTGCGCTCGATCGCGCGCAGGGCCGATTCGCCGTGCCGGCGGGCGAGATCGGCCACCGTGGCGGCGAGTTCCGCCCGGACCGGCACCACCATCTCGGCGGCGCCCGTCGGGGTCGGGGCGCGCATGTCCGCGGCATGGTCGATGAGCGTCCAGTCGGTCTCGTGACCGACGGCCGACACGAGCGGGATCGCGCTCTCGGCGGCGGCGCGCACCACCGCCTCGTCGTTGAAGCCCCACAGGTCCTCGATCGAGCCGCCTCCGCGGGCCACGATGAGCACGTCCGGGCGGGGAATGGCTCCGCGCGGGGGCAAGGCATTGAAGCCGCGGATCGCGGCCGCGACCTCCTCGGCGCATGTCTCGCCCTGCACCCGGACGGGCCAGACCAGCACCCGGCGCGGGAAGCGGTCCTCCAGCCGGTGCAGGATGTCGCGGATCACCGCGCCCGTGGGCGAGGTCACGACGCCGATCACCCGGGGCAGATAGGGCAGCGGCCGCTTGCGCTCCGCGGCGAAGAGGCCCTCGGCGGTCAGCTTGCGGCGACGCTCCTCCAGGAGCGCCATGAGGGCGCCGACCCCGGCCGGCTCCAGGGTCTCGACGACGATCTGGTACTTGGAGCTGTTCGGATAGGTGGTGATCCGCCCGGTCGCGACCACCTCCAGGCCTTCCTGCGGCTTGATGCGCAGGCGCGAGAGGGAGCCCTTCCACATGACCGCATCGATGCGGGCGCCCTGGTCCTTGAGGCAGAAATAGGCGTGACCGGAGGAATGCGGGCCGCGATAGCCCGAAATCTCGCCGCGCAGGCGCACATAGCCGAACGCCTCCTCGAGCGTGCGCTTGAGGGCGCCGGCGAGATCGGACACCGACCATTCAGGGGCGTTGGAGGGAGCTTTCTCGAGGATGCGATCGAGGACCATGGCGGCACCCTATCCGCTTCGCGGTGCCGATGCGAGAGGCCGGGCCGCCGGCCTCCACTCGTCCGACGGGCTTTCCCACGGGCGTTGTGTCGCAAACGGGACAGCCCGTATCACCGGCGGCGCCGGCGCGATGCTCCCGGGGACACGGGCCCGCTTCGCCGGTTGCGGGGGGGCGTTCCCGCGCTTAAGAGCGCCCTGCATTGCCAGGCAAGCCGGCCCCGCGGAACGAAGGATCAGGCCATGAACATTCTTCTCATCGGCTCGGGAGGCCGCGAGCACGCGCTGGCCTGGGCGATCGCCGGCAGCCCGCTCTGCGACCGCCTCTTCATCGCCCCCGGCAACCCCGGCACCGCATCCTGCGGGATCAACGTCACCATCAACATCGCCGACCACCAGGCGGTGGTCGCCTTCTGCCGCCTGAACGGGATAGGCCTCGTGATGGTGGGGCCCGAGGCGCCCCTCGTCGCGGGGCTCGTGGACGATCTCGCGCGGGCCGGCATCAAGGCCTTCGGTCCCACGAGAGCCGCCGCGCAGGTCGAGGGCTCCAAGGGTTTCACCAAGGATCTCTGCGCCGAGTTCGGCATCCCGACCGCCGCCTATCGCCGCTTCACGGATGGGGAGGCCGCCAAGGCCTATATCCGGGCGCAGGGCGCGCCCGTCGTCGTCAAGGCGGATGGGCTTGCGGCCGGCAAGGGAGTGGTGGTGGCCGGCACCGTCGAGGAGGCCGAGGCGGCCGTGGAGATGATGATCGGCGGCGGCTTGGGCGCGGCGGGAGCGGAGGTCGTCGTCGAGGAGTTCCTCGAAGGCGAGGAGGCGAGCTTCTTCGCGCTCTGCGACGGCACCCACGCCATCACGTTCGGGACCGCGCAGGACCACAAGCGCGCCTTCGACGGCGACACGGGACCGAACACGGGCGGGATGGGCGCCTATTCCCCCGCGCCCGTCCTGACGCCGGAATTGCAGGCCCGCGTCATGGACGAGATCATCATGCCGACCCTGCGCGGCCTGAAGGCGCGGGGCGCTCCCTACACGGGCGTGCTCTACGCGGGCCTGATGGTGACATCGGAGGGCCCGAAGCTCATCGAGTACAACGCCCGCTTCGGCGATCCGGAGACCCAGGTGCTGATGCCGCGCCTGAAGACCGACCTCGTGGCCGCCCTGCTCGCGGCCTGCGACGGCGTGCTCGACGCCTTCGATGTGCGCTGGTGGGACAGGATAGCCCTCACCGTCGTGATGGCGACGCGGGGTTATCCCGGCGCCGTCGAGCGCGGCTCGGCCATCCGGGGCGTCGCGGAGGCCGAGGCCGTGCCGGACGTGCTGGTGTTCCACGCCGGTACGGGCCTCAAAGGCGACACGCTCGTGGCGAATGGCGGGCGCGTGCTGGCCGTGACCGCGACAGGAGCGACCGTCGCCGAGGCGCAGGCGCGCGCCTACGCGGCTTTGGACCGGATCGAGTGGCCGGAGGGCTTCTGCCGCCGGGATATCGGCTGGCGCGCGATCGAGCGCGAACAGGCGGAGACCGCTCCTCGCCGATGAACGGCCGGGCCGGGTGAGCGCGCAGCCGGTGCGGCCTCCTGGAGGAGCCGACCTTCGCGTCCGGCGTGACGATCGCGCCGGGACGGGTATCATCGCGCCGACCTATCCCTGACGAATCTCCACGGGCGAGCACGATGACGGACGATCTCTTCCCCGGTTTCGAGGCCCATTGGATCGACACGGAGGCAGGCCGCATCTTCGCGCGGTCGAAAGGGAGCGGTCCCCCGCTGGTGCTGCTGCACGGCTTTCCGCAGACCCAGGCGATGTGGCACCGGCTCGCACCGGCCCTGGCCGAGACCCACAGCGTCGTCCTGATGGATCTGCGCGGCTACGGGTGGTCCTCGGCGCCCAGGGGCGACCCCGCACACGAGACCTATTCCAAGCGCGCCATGGGGCGGGACGTGGTCGCCGTCATGGAGGCGCTGGGCCATGTGCGCTTCGCGCTCGCGGGCCATGATCGCGGCGCCCGCGTCGGCTACCGTCTCGCCCTCGACCATCCCGGCCGGATCGAACGGCTTGCGCTCCTCGACATCCTGCCGACCTTCCATGTTTGGGCCCGGATGCGCGCGGGCGAGACGCCGGTCGCGCATTGGGGCTACCTCTCCGAGCCCTACCCGACCCCGGAGGCCGAGATCGGTCGCGATCCCCTGCCCTATTTCGAGGGACTGCTCGCGAAATGGAGCGGCAGCGGAACGCTCGACGCCTTCGACTCGCGGGCCCTGGCTTCCTATCGGGCGAGCTGCAACGAGCCGACCCGCATCCACGCCTTCTGCGAGGATTACCGCGCGGGCGCCACAATCGACATCGCCCAGGACGAGGCCGATCTCGCAGCGGGCAAGCGCATCACCTGCCCGGTCCATGTGATCTGGAGTGAGTTCTACCTGATGAAAAGCTCCGGCGAATCCCCACTCGACGTGTGGCGGAGGACCTTCGCGCCCCATGCGACCGGCAATGCCGTGACGTCCGGGCATTTCGTGGCCGAGGAGAATGCGCCAGCGACCCTGACCGCGTTGCAGCACTTCCTGCGGTGAGGGGCGCACCACATTGCCACGGCGGCAAGCGTCATGGTGAATGGCGCGGATCGTCCGTCTTCAGGGAGGCTCGCCAGGTGACCGGGTTGATTCGTCAGGAAGCGCTCTCGCGCCGGTCCCGCAGGAGGATCGGCCCGTGACCACGTTGAACCGTCAGGAGGCCTTCTCGGGCACCAAGGAGGTGCCGGCGGCGCTCGCCTTCGACACGGCGACGCTGGAGACCTGGGCGGCGCCGCGCGTGCCGGGCTTCGCCGGTCCCGTCGAGGCGCGCCAGTTCAAGGGCGGTCAATCCAACCCGACCTACCTCGTGACCACGCCCGGGCGGCGTTACGTGCTGCGCCGCAAGCCGCCGGGCAAGCTCCTGGCCTCGGCGCATGCGGTCGACCGGGAATACCGTGTCCTGTCGGCCCTGCACGCGCAGGGCTTCCCCGTGGCGGAGCCGCTCGCCTTCTGCGCCGACGAGGCCGTGATCGGCACCGCCTTCTACCTCATGGGCCATGTCGACGGCCGCGTGATCTGGGATCCCGCCGTCCCGGGCGCGACCCCTGAGGAGCGTGCCGGGATCTACGACGCCATGAACGATACGATCGCGCGGCTCCACGCCTTCGATCCGGCCGCGATCGGCCTGGGCGATTTCGGCAAGGCGGAGGGCTACGTCGCCCGGCAGGTGCGGCGCTGGTCGGAACAGTACCGCCTCTCCGAGACGGAGAGCATCCCGGAGATGGACCGGCTGATGGCCTGGCTCCCGGATCGCGTGCCGCCGACGTCGCGACCTGCGCTGGTGCATGGGGATTTCCGCCTCGACAACCTGATCCTGCACCCGGGCGAGCCTCGCGTCACCGCCGTGCTGGACTGGGAGCTCGCGACCCTCGGCGACCCCAACGCCGACTTCGTCTACCACCTCATGACCTGGGTGATGCCGCGCTCCGAAACCGGCGGCGGCACCGGCACCCTGGTTGACCTCGACATCGCCTCCCTCGGCATCCCCTCGATGGAGGCCTATGCGGATTCCTATGCCCGCCGCATGGGGCTCGGCGAGATTCCGCATTTCGAGACCCTGATGGCCTACAACCTCTTCCGCCTCGCGGCGATTCTGCAGGGCATCGGCGGGCGTGTCCGGGACGGCACCGCGGCCAACGCCAATGCCGCCGCCATGGCCCGGGAGGTCCGCCCCCTCGCCGTCGCGGCCTGGGACTGGGCGCAGCGGGCGAGGTGAGAGGCCCTCGGCGGATAGAGGCCCCCGATGATCGCGCTCCGCCGATCCGGCTCCCCCCTCTCCCCGCGGGGGGAGAGAGGGAGTAGAAGCGCACCATGACCGATCCATTGCCCCCCTCCGCCCCGGAAGCCGACGCGGCCCGCAAGCTCCTCTCTGCCACTGCGGTTCGCGCCCGCGCCCAGCAGATGCTCGAACACGGGCTCGCGGGTCGCCTGCAATCCTTCACGGTCGATCTCGGCCGGCTCGATTCCTGCGCCGACGAGGTCGTGACCACGATTCGCGCGAATTATCCGGACCTCGACATCCCCTTCCATGCCCGTTGGCGGCACTTCGCGGCGGGCGGGATCGAGCGCTGGGGCGCGGTGATGCGCGGCGCTCCCTGGGAGGAGCCTGCGCAGATGGCCCGCGCCGCCTTCGACCTCGCCATCGTCTCCGCGCTGCTCGATGCGGGCGCCGGCGCCGCCTGGCGCTACGAGGAAGGACGGACGGGCGAGACCTATGCCCGCTCGGAAGGTCTTGCGGTCGCGAGCTTCGACATGTTCATCGGCGGCGCCTTCTCGTCCCGGCCCGAGGACCCGTTCCGGGCCGATGCGGACGCGCTCGCGGCCCTCTCCCGCGAGGAGCTGGAATCCGGCTTCCAGGTCGGTCCCGGCAATCCGCTCGTGGGGATCGAGGGCCGCGTGGCGCTGCTGAACCGGCTCGGCCAGGCCGTGGCCGCGAATCCCGAAGCCTTCGGCCGGGACGACGAGCCGCGTCCGGGCGGACTCTTCGACGTGATCGCGGCGACCGCGAACGGCCACGAGATCCGCGCGACCGCGATCCTCGACGCGCTCCTGACGCATCTCGGCCCGATCTGGCCAGGGCGCATCAGCCTCGGCGGCATCGATCTCGGCGATACGTGGCGGCATCCGCTGATCCGGGCGGAGGACGCCACAGATGGCCTCGTGCCGTTCCACAAGCTGTCGCAATGGCTGTCCTACTCGCTGATCGAGCCGCTCGAATGGGCCGGCTATACGGTGACCGAGATCGACGGGCTCACCGGTCTGCCCGAGTACCGCAACGGCGGCCTCTTCCTCGATACCGGCGTGCTGGCCCTCAAGGATCCCGCGGATGCGGAGCGCGCCCACACGGTCGATTCCGCCCTCGTGGTGGAATGGCGCGCGCTGACCGTCGCCCTGCTCGACCGGGTGGCGGTTCCCGTGCGGACGAAGCTCGGGCTCGAGGAGAGCGCCTTCCCGCTGGCCAAGATCCTGGAGGGCGGCACCTGGGCGACGGGCCGGCGGCTCGCGGCCCTGCGCCGGGAAGGCGGCGCGCCGCCCCTCACGATCGTCAGCGACGGAACGGTGTTCTGACGCCGCAGCGCGACGCGCCCGGGGCAAAGGTCACAAGAATCCGCATGGGACCGGTTTTCTCAGGCGCTGGAGCCGCTATTCTCGGCACGCCGTTGATCCAAGGACATCCCGCATGCAAGGCGTTACCGTCGTCGACCACCCGCTCGTCCAGCACAAGCTCACGCTCATGCGCGACGCCAAACGGTCGACCAAGGGCTTTCGCCAGCTCCTCAACGAGATCGGCATGCTGCTGGCCTACGAGGTCACCCGCGACCTGCCGCTCGAATATATCGAGATCGAGACGCCTCTCACGGCCATGCAGGCGCCCCAGATCGCGGGCAAGAAGCTCGTCCTCGCGCCGATCCTGCGCGCGGGCGTCGGCTTCCTCGACGGGATGCTGACGCTCCTGCCCTCCGCCCGCGTCGCCCATATCGGCCTCTACCGCGATCCCGACACGCTGCAGGCGGTCGAATATTACTTCAAGGCGCCCTCGGACGTCGCCGACCGCCTCGTCCTGGTGCTCGACCCCATGCTCGCCACCGCTAACTCTGCGGTCGCCGCCATCGACCGGCTGAAGGAGCGCGGCGCCAAGGACCTGCGCTTCGTGTGCCTGCTCGCGGCCCCGGAAGGCGTGGAGCGCTTCCGCGCCGCCCATCCCGACGTGCCGATCTGGACCGCCGCCATCGACAGCCACCTCAACGACCACGGCTACATCGTCCCGGGTCTCGGCGATGCCGGCGACCGGATGTTCGGAACCCGGTGAGGCCCCCCCGGATTGACGCCGGCGCCTCGGGCCGCGCCGAACCATCCCGTTCCCGTCCCGGCGAGCCGGCCTTCAGCCGAATTCTGAGCGGAGCCTGCCATGCGTTTCATCGTCGCCGATTGGGGCACCACCCGCTTTCGCGGCTACCTCGTCGAGAACGAGACCATCATCGACCGTGTGGCCTCTGACGAGGGCGTCTCGGCCCTGAAGCCAGGCCAGCACCGGGACGTGTTCATGCGCCAGTGCGGCGCCTGGCTCCAGGCCGAGCCCCAGGCGCCTGTCCTTCTCGTCGGCATGGTGGGCAGCCGCGAGGGCTGGACCGTGGCGCCCTACGCCACGTGCCCCGCGGACGCGGCGACGATCGCCCGCGCCATGATCCCGGTCGATCTCGGGGGCGGGCGGCAGGCCCATATCGTGCCGGGGCTGACCTGCGAGCCGGCCCCGGGCGCCGCCGATGTCATGCGGGGCGAGGAGACCCTGGTCCTGGGCGCCGGCGTCACGGACGGCCTCGTCTGCCTGCCCGGCACGCACCCGAAGTGGATCCTCATGCAGAGCGGACGCATCGAGCGCTTCGCGACCTACATGACGGGCGAGATGTACGCGCTCCTGCGGGAGCACTCGATGATCGGCCGTCCCGCCACCGAGCCCGCCGACCCGGCGGGCTTCGTCCTGGGGATCGAGGCCGCGCGCCGCAACGAGGGCGACAGCCGGGTCGGGCTCCTGCACCTGCTCTTCGGCGCCCGGGCCGCGGTGGTCTCCGGGCGCATGGAGACGGGGCTCCTCGGCCCCTATCTCTCGGGTCTCCTGACCGGCGACGAGATCGCGGGCGCGCTGGCGCAATTCCCGGGCAGCGCGGAGGTCAGGATCGTGGCCGATGCGCCGCGCGCCGACCTCTACGTACAGGCCCTCGGCCGCCGCGGCATCGCGACGACGGTCAGGGCGCCCGAGAAGGCGCTGATCGCCGGCCTCGCCCGGATCGTGCGCCATCAGGCGACCGCCTGAGGCCGGGCGGCGCCCGCTGCCCTGTGCCATTGCCCAGCCCCGCGCCTATCGGCTAATGCCGCCGACGTGCAGGTCGTCGGCCGCCGTGGCCGTGCGAACCCCTTCGACCAATACGAGAAAAAGGCAGGCGGGATGAGCGGGACGTCTCTCAAGTTTGGCACCAGCGGGCTGCGCGGGCTTGTCACGGACCTGAACGGTCTTCCCGCCTACGCCTATACCCGCGCCTTCGCGGCGCTGCTGCAGGAGGACGGGTCGGCCGCTGCCGCCAACGGCGTCGTGCTGGTGGGGCGCGACCTGCGCGCGAGCAGCCCGGAGATCGCCCGGCTGTGCTGCGCGGCGCTTCATGATGCCGGCCTCGTTCCGCTCGATTGCGGCGCCCTGCCGACGCCGGCGCTCGCCGCCCACGGCATGCGCCACGGCCTGCCGGCCATCATGGTCACGGGCAGCCACATCCCGGAGGACCGGAACGGCCTGAAGTTCTACCGGGCCCAAGGCGAGATCAACAAGCAGGACGAGGCCGGCATTCTCGCGCTTCACGCCCGGCTCGCACTCACGGAGCTGCCGGCGGATGCCCGCTCCGCACGGGCGGCCCCCCCGGACACGGACCTGCTGGCCGCTTACCGATCCCGCTCCCTCGACTTTTTCGGACCCGGATTCCTGCAGGGCCTGACGATCGGCGTGTATCAGCATTCCTCGGTCGCGCGCGACGTCATCATGGCCGTGCTCGAGGGGCTCGGCGCGCGGGCGGTGCCGCTCGGCCGTGCGGATCGCTTCATCCCGGTCGATACGGAGGCCCTGCGCCCGGAGGACGAGGTCCTGGCCCGGCGCTGGGCCGCCGAACAGGCGCTCGATGCCATCGTCTCCACGGACGGCGATGCCGACCGCCCCTTGATCGCGGACGCGACGGGCGCGTTCCTGCGCGGAGACCTGGTCGGCGCCATCACGGCCCGGTTCCTCAGGGCCGGTGCGATCGTCACGCCCGTGACCTCGAACTCGGCCCTGGAGGCCTGCGGCGCCTTCGCCCGCGTCCTGCGCACGCGGGTGGGATCGCCGTTCGTGATCGAGGGCATCGCGGAGGCGCTCGCGGCGGGGGCGCAGGTTGTCGTCGGCTTCGAGGCCAATGGCGGGGTTCTGCTCGGCTCGGATGTCGAGCGGAAGGGGCGCACCCTCGCGGCCCTGCCCACGCGCGATGCCCTGCTGCCGATCCTGTGCTGCCTCGGCGCCATGGTGGAGCAGGCGCAGCCGCTGGCGCAGATCGCCGCCGGGTTCGGCTTCAAGTCGGCCGCGAGCAATCGCCTGCAGGAGATCCCCAGCGCCCAAAGCGCCGCCTTCCTCCAGCGCCTGGACCAGGAGCCGTCGTTCCGGGACGATCTCCTAGCCCCTCTGGGCGGGGTCGCCGAGGTCAGCGCCCGCGACGGAGTGCGCCTCATCGCCCGCAACGGCGAGGTGGTGCATTTCCGCGCCTCGGGCAATGCGCCGGAGTTGCGGGTCTATGTGGAGGCCGCCGATGCGGCCCGGGCGGAGGACCTGCTCACCTGGGGGCTCGAGACCGCCGGCAGGCATGTCGGGGCCCGCACCGGAGCGCCGTAGTCATCAATCCGAAACGGGACCGTCGTGAAAGCCGCGGCGGCGGCGTAGCGAACGGGACCGTCCCAGCACCGTCCCCTCTTGGCTTCAGGATTCCATGCCCCATCCCCTCCTCGCCTCGAACCCCGACAATCCCCGGCCCGTCTGGCTCGTCACCGAGGAGAGCTGGCCCGGTGTGGCGGAGGGCCTGCCGCCGCAGGCGCGGGCCTTTGCCCGCGCCTGCGGCTTCAAGGGTGGAGCGGGACGCCATTGCCTGCTGCCGGACCCCGACGGCGGGATCCTGGGAGTCCTGTTCGGACTCGGCGGCGCCCTCGACGACCCCTCGGCGAAGCGCGCCGATCCGTTCCTGCCCGGCAAGCTCGTCACCCTCCTGCCCGAAGGCGATTACCGCTTCGCGACGCCCGCGCCGGATCCCTCCCTCGCGACCCTTGCCTGGCTCCTCGGCGGCTATGCCTTCGGCCGCTACCGCGCGAAGCCGGAGAAGCGTGTGCGCCTGGTCCCGCCCGAGGGTGTCGATGCCGCGGAGACGGCACGAATCGCCCATGCCGTTGCGGCCGGGCGCGACCTCGTCAACACGCCGACGAACGATCTCGGCCCGGACGGGATCGAGGCGGCGGCGCGCCAGCTCGCCGATCGGCACGGCGCCTCGTTCACGAGCCTCGTGGGCGACGATCTCCTCGCCAAGAACCTCCCGATGATCCATGCGGTCGGACGCGCCTCCGCGATCCCGCCGCGGCTCATCGACATCGTCTGGGGCGCGGCGGATGCCCCGCAGGTCACGATCGTCGGCAAGGGCGTCGCCTTCGACACCGGCGGGCTCGACATCAAGCCCGCCGCCTCGATGCTGCTCATGAAGAAGGACATGGGCGGCGCCGCCGCGGCCCTGGCGCTCGCCGACATGATCATGGGGGCGGGGCTTCCCGTGCGCCTCAGGGTGCTGATTCCCGCGGTCGAGAACGCGATCGCGGGCAACGCCTTCCGCCCCGGCGACGTCCTGCGCAGCCGGAAGGGCATCAGCGTCGAGATCGGCAACACGGACGCGGAAGGCCGCCTCATCCTCGCCGACGCGCTCGCCCTCGCCGACGAGGAGAGCCCCGACCTGATCGTGGATTTCGCGACCCTGACGGGCGCCGCCCGCACGGCCCTCGGGCCCGACCTGCCGCCCTTCTACACCGAGGACGACACGCTCGCCGCCGACCTCGCCCGCTGCGGCACCGCCGTGAACGATCCCGTCTGGCGCCTGCCCCTGTGGGCGCCCTACACCGCCCAGCTCGACTCGAAGGTGGCCGACCTCAACAACACGGGCGGCCCGATGGCGGGCTCGATCACGGCGGCCCTGTTCCTGCGCCGCTTCGTGTCCGCCGCCAAAGCGCATGTGCATTTCGATATCTACGCCTGGAACCCGGCCACGAAGCCGGGGCGGCCGGAGGGCGGCGAGGTCCAGGGCGCGCGCCTCGTCTACGCGCTGCTGAAGGAGAGATACGGCGGATAACTCCCTCTCCCCGCGAGCGGGGAGAGGGCTCCCGAAGGGAGCAAGCCTGCGCAGCAGGCGAGGGTGAGAGGGAGTCTCAGGATAGAGCTCGACCTTGAGGCTCCCCCTCACCCCCCGCTCCGTTTCACTCCGCTTGCCACATCGGCCGGTCCGCCGATGTGGCCCTCTCCCCGCACGCGGGGAGAGAGGACAAGGTGCGAAGACAGGGAGGCTGTTGCGGCGCCATCGTGTTGACGCTCTATCAGGAGATAGGGTGCACCATCCCCGCAGGAGACCGTCATGACCTTCGACCGCCGCATCACGCCCTTCCGCCCAGACCTCGCCGACGAGCGGCTGCGGGGCCGCGTGGAGGCGGAGCGGTTTTCGGCCGGGACCGTGATGCGGGTCACGGCGCCCGCGTCGGGCGTGCGGCGCCACCCCTCGCCCGACGCGCCCCTTGATACGGAAGCCCTGATGGGCGAGCTCGTGACGGTCTACGACGAGCACGAGGGCTGGGCCTGGGGCCAGATCCACACGGACGGCTATGTCGGCTACCTCTCGGCGGAGGCCCTGGGGCAGCCCGGGCCCGAGCCCACGCATCGGATCGGGGCGCTCCGGACCTTCGTCTATGTCGGCCCGAGCCTGAAACTGCCCGTCATGGGCCATCTTACCCTCAACACCGCCATTTGCGTAGCCGAGCGGCAGGGTGACTACGCGCGGCTCGCCGGCGGCGGCTACGTCCATGCGGCGCACCTGATCGACCTCGACGCTCGCGCGCCCGATTTCGTCGCCGTGGCGGAGCGTTTCGTGGGCACGCCCTATCTCTGGGGCGGACGCACGAGCCTCGGCCTCGACTGCTCGGGCCTCGTCCAGACCGCGCTGGCCGCCGCCGGGATCCCGGCTCCCCGCGACAGCGACATGCAGGAGGAGGCGCTAGGCACCCCCGTCGCGCCAGGCCCCGGCCTCGAGGGCCTGCGACGCGGCGACCTCGTGTTCTGGAAGGGGCATGTCGGCATCATGCTGGACGGGGAGCGCCTCCTCCACGCCAACGGCTATTCGATGGAGACCTCGATCGAGCCGGTCGCGGTCGCGGAGGAGCGCATCCGGGTGAAGAGCTACGGTCCCATCACCTCCGTGAAGCGCCTCGACAGGCTTGGGGCCTGAGCACGGCTCCCGTCAGCCCGAATTCCGCAGGCTTAGTAACCGCGATCCCGGTCGACCACGCCGGATACCGGCTCGCCGGCCTCGTGCCGGCGGATCTGCTCGACGATGTAGCGCGCGGTCGCATCGGGCTCGCTCGTCGCCGCGCTGTGCGGGCTGATCGTCACCGCGGGGTGGGTCCAAAGCGGCGAGTCGGTTGGCAGCGGCTCGGTCTCGAACACGTCGAGCGTGGCGGCCTTCAACGTCCCGTCCTCGAGGCAGGCGAGGATGTCGGCTTCCACCTGCAGGCCGCCGCGCGCCGCGTTCATCAGCACGGGCCCGCCAAGGCGTCCGTTGCGGGCGAGCTTGGTGAAGAGATCCCGGTTCAGCATCCCGCGCGTCTCGGGCGTCAGCGGCAGCAGGCAGACCAGGATGTCGGTGCGCGCGAGAAAGGCGTCGAGCTCCTCCGGCCCCGTATAGGTCCGGCACCACTCGACCGGCTTCGGGGTCCGGCTCCAAGCCGCCACGTCGAAGCCCATCATCTGGAGCTTGCGGCCGGCGTCCTGGCCCAGCACCCCGAAGCCCAGCATGCCGACCCGCACCTCCCGGGCCGCCGGCTGGGACCGGTTGTCCTCCCAGATCCTCGCGCGCTGCTGCGCGTCGTAGCGGCGCTGGTCGCGCAGATGCATGAGCGCGTGCATGACCACGTATTCGCTCATGCGGTTCGTCAGATCGTCCTCGATCACGCGCACGATCGGGACGTCGGGCAGGTTCGGGTAGCGCATGAGGTGGTCGACGCCGGCGCCGAGCGAGAACAGGAGCTCCAGGTTCGGGAGGGCGTCGAGGCTCCCGGCTTGGGGCCCCCAGGTTGCGGCGTAGCGGATCTCCTGCCGGTCGAAGGGCTCGCCCAGGACCACGATGCGGCGGTCCGGCAGGAACCGGCCGAAGCGCTCCACCCACGGCTCGGGATCCCAGGACAGGGCGATGAGAAGCGTCATGGGGTGGCTCCGATACGATCGAGGATGAGGGGCGCGCGCGTCTGCGGAGCGTCGCCGAGGGTGTAGGCCCGCCGCAGCGCCCGGGCCGCCGCCTCCGCGGCCGCCTCGTCGCGGGCATGGACGATGCCGAGCGGACGGTCGCGATCGACCTGCGTTCCCACGGGCGCCAGCTCCGTGAAGCCGACCGCATGGTCGATCGGGTCCTGCGGGCGGGTGCGGCCGCCGCCGAGCGCCACGACCGCGACACCGACGTCGCGGGTCGCGATGCGGGCGACATGGCCCGAATCCTCCGCATGGACGGCCCGCACGACGGGAGCTGCGGCGAGGTGCCGGCCGGGCTGCTCCAGCAGATCCGGAGGCCCGCCGAGAGCCACGACCATGCGCTGGAAGGTTTCGGCGGCGCGCCCGGAGGCGATCGCCTCCTCGATCCTGGCGGCGGCTTCCGCCTGGTTTGCGGCGAGGCGCCCCAGCACCAGCACCTCGGCCGAGAGCGCCACGGTGTCGGCGTGGAAGCGCTCCTCCCGGCGCCGGCCCGTGAGGTAATCGACGATATAGGCGACCTCGACGGCGTTGCCGGCCGCGGAGGCCAGAGGCTCGTTCATGTCGGTGAGGAGCGCGCTCGTCGGCAGACCCGCGCCGTTCGCGACGAGGACGAGGCTCTCGGCGAGGGCGCGCGCATCGTCGGGATTGTCCATGAAGGCGCCGGAGCCGAACTTCACGTCCATGACGAGGCCCTGGAGTCCGGCCGCGAGCTTCTTCGACAGGATCGATGCCGTGATGAGGTCGATCGATTCCACCGTGCCGGTCACGTCGCGGATGGCGTAGAGGCGCTTGTCGGCCGGTGCGAGGTCCGCGGTCTGGCCGATGATCGCGCAGCCGACCTCCCGCGTGACGCGGCGGAAGCGGTCGATGTCGGGTTGCGAGACATAGCCCGGAATCGAATCGAGCTTGTCCAGCGTGCCGCCCGTATGGCCGAGGCCGCGGCCGGAGATCATCGGCACGAAGCCGCCACAGGCGGCGACCGCCGGCGCGAGCGCGAGGCTCACCGTATCGCCGACGCCGCCGGTGGAGTGCTTGTCGAGGATCGGACCCGGCAGGTCCCAGGCCAGGACTTCGCCCGAGCGCGTCATGGCGCGGGTCAGAGCCACGCGCTCCTCCACGGAGAGGCCGCGGAAGAACACCGCCATCGCGAAGGACGCCGCTTGGCCCTCCGACACGCGTCCGCTGGTGAGACCTTCGATGAAGGAAGCGATCTCCTCGGGCGGGAGCGTGGCGCCGTCGCGCTTGCGGCGGATGATTTCCTGGGGGAGCAGGACCATCAATAGACCCCGGCGCCTGACGGGCCCGTCCGCCCTTCGATGGCAGCGATGAGCGCGTCGTAGACGCTGCTGGCGCCGATCCGGAAGGTGCGCGGCGTGGCCCAGCCCGAGCCCATGATCCGATCGGCGAGGTCGAGATAGAGGGCGGCGTCCGCAAGCGTGCGGATTCCGCCCGAGGGCTTCAGGCCCACGGGCTTTCCCGAGGCCTTGATGGCGTTCAGCATGATCTCCGCGGCCTGAGGCGTCGCCGAGACCGCGCTCTTGCCGGTCGAGGTCTTGATGAAATCGGCCCCCGCGTCGATCGCAAGGCGGCTTGCGGCTTCGATGAACCGGGGCTCGGCGAGTTCTCCGGTCTCGAGGATCACCTTCAGGAGCCGGTCCTGGTCCACCATGTCGCGCACGCCCGCGATCATCTCCGCGGCGATTGCGGACTCATCGCGGAGGATGGCGCGGTAGGGGATCACAAGATCGATCTCCTGGGCGCCGTCGGTCAGGGATTCATGCACGTCGTCGACGACCCGGTTCACGTCCTCGCCGCCGGCCGGGAAATTCACCACGGTCGCGATGCGCACCGACGACCCTTTGAGGAGCTCGCGCGCGCGGCTGACGAATTGCGGCCACACGCAGACGGCCGCCACGGGACCCTGCGGGTTGAGCGCCTTGGCGCAGAGCGCGTCGACGGCCGGATCCGAGCAGGTATCGGAGAGGTCGGTGAGGTCGAGGCAGCGCAGGGCGCGCTGCGCAACGGCGGCATCGGACATGGAGTACTGCCTTGGAGAGGATTCGTGATTTGCGGATGGGATCAATTCAGGCACGGGGCAGCTCCGCCACGAGGGCTCGGATGAGTCGTTTGAAGCGGTCCGAGGCTTCCGCGGCCGTGTCCTTCGTCTCCTGATGAGAGGGTGAGGCACCCTCGATCCCGGCGGCGAGGTTGGTGACCACCGAGACCGCGGCGACGGCGAGGCCGTAATAGCGCGCGAGGATCACCTCGGGAACCGTCGACATACCGACGAGATCGCCTCCGAGCACCTGCACCATCCGGATCTCGGCCGGGGTCTCGAAGCTCGGGCCCGACAGCCAGGCATAGACGCCCTCCGGGAGATCGAGACCGACGGTTCCGGCGGCCCGCTGCAGGGCGCCGCGGAGGCCGGGGTCATAGGCACCCGTCAGCGACACGAACCGTCCTTCCGTGTGATCCCGCAGGAGCGGATTGGCGCCGGACAGGTTGATGTGATCGCTGATCGCGACGAGGCTGCCCGGGCGGATTTGGGGCCGGACGGAGCCCGCGGCATTCGTGAGGAACAGCGCCGGGATACCAAGCGCCCGCACCAGCGCCACGGGGACGCGCATGACGCCGGCGTCGCCCGTCTCGTAGTAATGCGAGCGCCCCTGGAACAGGAGCACGCGGCGTCCGCCCAGATGCCCGGCGACGAGGCGCGCCGCGTGGCCCGAGACGCCGCTCGGCGGAAAATGGGGGATGTCCCCGTAGGACAGCGCCACCGGGTCTTCGAGCTCGTCCGCGAGCGTCCCGAGCCCGGTGCCAAGCACGAAGGCGGCCTCGAACCGGCCGTCGAAGCCGCGTGCGCGCAGGAACTCCGCGGACTCCTGGACGTGCTCTTCCATGGTGGCCAATCGCGACCTCGCGGGCTGGTTCGGAGATGCCTTATGGACCACGAGCGACGGGGGCGTCGAGTCAGCCGTCCCTCAGGTTCTCGGGGCCGAAGGAAAAGGGCAGCAGCTCATCGAGGGTGAAGCTGCGGCGCACCCCCTCGGGCCCCGCGATATGGACCGGCGTGTCGGGCGCGGCGAATTCCCGGATGCGCTGGCGGCAGCCGCCGCAGGGGGTCACGAGATTTGCGCCGTCTCCGATCACCAGGATGGCGGCGATGCGGCTGCCGCCGCCGGCGATCATCGCGGAGATCGCCCCGGTCTCGGCGCAGGCGCCCTGCGGGTAGGCCGCGTTCTCCACGTTGCAGCCGGAGAAGACTTGCCCGTCCGGCGTCACGACGGCGGCGCCGACCTTGAAGCGCGAATAGGGCGTATAGGCCCTGGCCTGGATCGCTCGGGCGGCCTCGAACAAGGCGTCGAGTTCGGACACTATCGCTCCTTCACGTAGGGCACGCCGGAGGCCCGCGGCGGGATGGCGGTGCCGATGACGCCGGCGAGCAGGATCACGGTCATGAGGTAGGGCAACGCCTGAATGGCCTGGACCGGAACCTCGCCGATCCCGGGCAGCGCGATGCCCTGGAGGCGGATCGCCACCGCATCGAGGAGGCCGAAGAGAAGGCAGGCACCGAGCGCCGGCCAGGCGCGCCACTTGGCGAAGATCAGGGCGGCAAGCGCGATGAAGCCTCGGCCCGCCGTCATGTTGGGCAGGAAGCCCGCGTTCTGGTCGATCGAGAGATAGGCCCCGCCGAGACCGCACAGGATGCCGGCGAGGATCACGGCGGTATAGCGCAGGCGCGTGACCGAGATGCCCGCCGTGTCGACGGCCGCCGGGTTCTCCCCGACCGCGCGCAGGCGCAGGCCGAAGCGGGTCTTCGCCAGAACGAACCACGTGACCGGAACGGCCGCGAGCGTCAGGATCACGAGGGCCGAATAGCCGCGGAACAGCCCCTGGAACCGCTCCAGCCCTTCGAGCGGCGGCGTGTGCCCGCCTCGCCCGAACCAGGCGTTGCCCACGATGGCGGTGAGCCCCGCCGCCAGCATGTTGATCGCGACGCCGGAGACGATCTGGTTGCCGCGCTGGCTGATCGCGGCGAAGCCGTGGATCAGCGCAAACGCCACGGAGGCCGCGACGGCGGCGGCCAGTCCGATCCAGGCGGAGTCCGTGTAGGCGGCGGCCGAGGCCGCCGCGAAGGCCGCGACCAGCATCTTGCCTTCGAGCCCGATGTCGACGACGCCGGAGCGCTCCGACCAGAGGCCGGCGAGGCACGCGGCCAGCAGCGGGATCGACAGCCGGACCGCCGAGTCGAGGATCGTCACGAAGGTGGCGAGGTCCATGGGCGTCATGCCCTCTCGTAGGCCGGCCGCGGCAGCACGCGCGCGACGGCCCGCCGGAACAGCCCGTCGAGAGCGCCGGCGAACAGGATGATGATCCCGCCGATCACCACGATCATGTCCCGCGTGATGGCCGGCTGCTCGAAGGCGAGCTCCGCTCCGCCCTGGTAGAGCATGCCGAAGAGCAGAGAGGCCAGGATGATGCCCATGGGATGGGCCCGCCCCATCAGTGCCACCGCGATGCCGACGAAGCCGTAGCCGGAGGTGAACTCCAGGAGGAGCCGGTGCTGATAGCCCATGAGCTCGTTGACCGCGAGCCCGCCCGCAAGCGCGCCCGAGATCGCCATGGCGACGACCGTGACGCGCGCGGGCGAAATGCCGGCATAGACGGCCGCATTCGGATTGGCACCGACGACGCGGATCGCATAGCCGAGCCGCGAGCGGTAGATCAGGACCCAGACCGCGATCGCGGCCGCGATCGCGAGCAGGAAGGTCAGGTTGAGCTGCGATGGCGGGATGGTGACCCCGAAGGCGGCAAGGGCCTCGTGCATGAACGGGATTCGCGATTGCGCCGGGAAGGCGGGGGTCTCCGGGTTCATGGAGCTGGCCTCGCGCAGCACGTTCACGAGGAGGTAGACCAGGAGCACGCTGGCGAGCCAGTTGAACATGATCGTCGTGATCACGATGTGGCTGCCGCGCTTCGCCTGGAGGTAGCCCGGGATGGCGGCCCAGAGCGCCCCGAAGGCCGCGGCCGCCAGCATGCCGGCGGGCACCAGCAGGAACCCCGGCAACGCGCCGGCGTGCAGGACCGCGAGCGCGGCGCCGATGCCGGCGAGCGTCGCCTGCCCCTCGCCGCCGATGTTGAACAGCCCCGCATGATAGGCGACCGCGACCGCGAGCCCCGTGAAGATGAAGTTCGTGGCGTAGAACAGGGTGAAGCCGAGCGCCTCCCCCGAGCCGAGGCTGCCCTGGATGAGCCAGCGCGTGGCCGTGAGCGGGTTCTCGCCGATCCCGACCACGACGAGCCCCGCGACCAGGAACGCCGCCACAACCGACACGGCCGGAACCAGAGCCGTGTCGGCCCAACAGGGGAGATCGATGGGGGTGCTCAACGCGGTGTGTCCGGCAAGAACAGGTGCCCCTCGGCGTCGAGCGGGAAGAACGGGTTCCAGGCCACCTCCCAAAGGTGGCCGTCAGGGTCGGCGAAGTAGCCGGAATAGCCGCCCCAGGGGGCATCCTGCGGGGGTTTGAGCGAGCGGGCACCGGCGGCGATCACGCGGGAGAAGACCTCGTCGGCCTCGCTCCGCGAGCGGCAATTGTAGGCGAGCGAGATGCCCGCAAATCCGGTGGGCCTGTCCTCCACGTGGGCGTCCGCGGCGAGCGCTGCGCGGCCGAACAGCGCGAGCGCGAGTCCGTTGGCCTGGAAGAACACCACCTCGCCGGCCTGGCTCGCGGACGAGGCTTTCCAGCCCCAGGCCTCGTAGAAGGATCGGGCGCGGGCGAGATCCGCGACGCCGAGCGTCACGAGGGTCAGGCGCGGCTGCATCAGACAATCTCCCGTAACTGGACGGAGCATCGAGGACTCATGCGGCGGGCTCCGTCACGCCGACTGATGGCGGCTCATGTCTACGACGGTGCATCATGCGGCGCGCTCCGTCACGCCTGCCATGAGGAGGCCGAGGTCCTGCTCGTCGGTCTCGGCGGCCCGGCGCTCGCCCGTGATGTGGCCGCCGCACATCACGAGGATGCGGTCGGACAGGTTCATGATCTCGTCGAGCTCGACCGAGACGAGCAGGATCCCGACGCCGGCATCGCGCAACGCCACGAGCCGGCGGTGGATGAACTCGATCGCGCCGATATCGACCCCGCGGGTCGGCTGACCGACGAGCAGGACCTTGGGCTCGCGCTCGATCTCCCGCGCCAGCACGATCTTCTGCTGGTTGCCGCCGGAAAACTTTGAGGTCTTGAGCCGCGGCGCCGGCGGGCGCACGTCGTATTGCTCCATCTGCTGCGCCAGGTGCGCGATCATGCGGCGGTGGCTCAGGAGCCCCGCGCTCCCGAGGCGCGGGTCGTCGGTGAAGCCCAAAGCCGCGCTCTCGAAGGCCGGAAAGGCCGGGACCAGCCCGGCGCGCAGGCGATCCTCCGGCACGTGCAGGAGGCCGAGCTCGCGCAGGCGATGGGGATTGCGCTCTGCGGGAGGCAGGCGCCGCCCGTCGAGGGTGATGGAGCCCCGGGCCGGGTGGCGCATGCCGGCCAGCGCCTCGAGCAGCTCGCTCTGGCCGTTGCCCGCAACGCCCGCGATCCCGACGATCTCGCCCGCATGAACCCGGAAGCCGACATTCTCGACCCGCGGCACCCCGCGGGCGTCGACGACGGACAGATCCTCGACCTCGAGCACCGGCGGCCCGGGCTCGCGCGCCCGCTTCTCGACACGCAGCAGCACGCGTCGGCCGACCATCGCCTCCGCGAGAAGGGGCGGCGAGGTCTCGGCCGTCACGTAGGTCGCGACCATCTCGCCCCGGCGCATCACCGAGACCCGATCGGTGACCGCCATGATCTCGCGCAGCTTGTGAGTGATGAGGATGACGGTCTTGCCCTGGCCCTTCAGCGCCCGCAGGAGCCCGAACAGGGCATCGGCCTCCGGAGGCGTCAGCACGGCGGTCGGCTCGTCGAGGATCAGGATGTCGGCGCCGCGGTAGAGGGCCTTCAGGATCTCGACCCGCTGCTGCAGCCCGACCGAGAGCTCGCCCACGCGGGCATCGAGGTCGATCTCGAGGCCGTAGTCACGCTCCAGCCGGTCGAGCTCGGCGCGGACCTTGGCGGCGCCGGCGCGCAGCAGCGGCCCGCCCTCCGCGCCCAACATGACGTTCTCGAGCACCGTGAGGGGCTCGACCAGCATGAAGTGCTGGTGGACCATTCCGATCCCGTGCGAGATCGCATCCGCGGGCGAGCGGATCGCGACGCGTTGGCCGTTCACGCGGATCTCGCCGGCATCGGCCTCGTAGAAGCCGTAGAGGATCGACATCAGGGTCGATTTTCCGGCCCCGTTCTCGCCCACGATGCCGTGAATTGTGCCCTGCTGCACCGTGAGGGTCACGTCCCGATTGGCGTGGACCTCGCCGAAGCGCTTGCCGATGCCGATGAGTTCGATCGCGGGGGACATTTCACCTGCTTTCCCGCTCTCCCGAGGGGAGGACCCGTTCCTCCCTCAAGGGGGGACCACGCGGCGGAGACCTCGACGGGCCTCCGCGGCCCTCCTCCGGGCGTGCCTGCTCGCCACCCGGCCCCTGTGGATGGGGGCTCAAGCACACATCAGCTCACACCGGGCACTTCGAGTCCGACATGTAGTCGTGCACCTTGATGGCGCCGGACTTGATGTCCTCCGCGGCCTTGTCGGCGGCGGCCTTCATCTCCGGGGTGATGAGCGCCTTGTTGTGCTCGTCGAGCGCCCAGGCGACGCCGTCCTCCTTCAGGCCGAGCACCGACACGCCCGCCTTCCAGGCATTGTCCTGGGCCTGCTTGAAGGTCGTGTAGGTCGCCACGTCCACGCGCTTGAGCATCGAGGTCAGCACCTTGCCGGGATGCAGGCCGTTCTGGTTCGAGTCGACGCCGATGCCGAGCTTGCCCGCATCCGCCGCGGCGCGCAGCACGCCGACGCCGGTCCCGCCGGCCGCGTGGTAGATCACCTCCGCGCCGCGATCGATCTGACTCTTGGCGAGCTCGCCGCCTTTCGTGGGATCGTTCCAGGCCGCGCCGGTGGTGCCGGTCATGTTCTGGAACACCTCGCCGTCCTTCTTGGCGTACTTGACGCCCTGGACGTAGCCGCAGGCGAATTTCCGGATCAGCGGGATGTCCATGCCGCCCACGAAGCCGACCTTGCCGGACTTCGAGGCCTGCACGGCGAGAAGCCCGACCAGGAACGAGCCCTCGTGCTCCTTGAACACGATCGACTGCACGTTCGGCTTCTCGACCACCGCATCGATGATCGCGAACTTCACGTTCGGGAACTCCTCCGCGACCTTCTTGAGAGCGCTCTCCTGGCTGAAGCCCACGGCCACGATGGGGCTGAAGCCGTCGCGGGCAAAGCGGCGCAGGGCCTGCTCGCGCTGGGCGTCGTTCTGGGGCTCGAAATCGCGGTACTCGGTGCCGGTGTCCTTCTTGAACTTCTCGGCGCCGGCATAGACGCCCTCGTTGAAGGACTTGTCGAACTTGCCGCCAAGATCATAGACGATGGCGGGCTTCACGGCGCCCTGCGCGAGGGCTGCTCCCGCGGACAAGGCGAGGCCCGCACAGGCCAGTACGAACTTGGTGATGCTCATCGGCAACCGTTCCCTTCATTGAGAGCGCGGGCACGGGCGGCCCGGTTGCGCGCGACGATGACATGGGATGTTGATCCCGCCAAGCACCCTGTCGCGCGGCGCCGCGCCGACCCGAACAGGCTCTCACGATCCTGCAAATCCGGCTCTTGCTGAGCCCGCGCCCGCCGCTATGGTTCCGCCATGGCGCTTCAATCCGACGAGATCGACCGCTACGCCCGCCACCTGGTGCTCCGTGATGTCGGCGGGCCCGGCCAGGCGAAATTGAAAGCCGCGCGGGTCCTGGTGATCGGAGCCGGCGGCCTCGGCGCGCCGCTGATCCAGTATCTCGCCGCCGCCGGCATCGGCACGATCGGCATCGTCGACGACGACACGGTCTCGCTCTCGAACCTGCAGCGGCAGGTGATCCACGGCACGCCCGATCTGGACCGGCTGAAAGTGGAGAGCGCGGCGGACGCGGTCCGGCGACTCAATCCGCACGTCGCGGTGGAGGCGCATGCCTTTCGCCTTACGGCTGGGGACGCCCGCGCGATGGTGCGGGCCTACGACCTCGTTGCGGACGGGTCGGACAATTTCGACACCCGCTATGCGGTCTCGGACGCGTGCTTCCACGAGGGAAAGCCGCTGGTGACAGCGGCTCTGGGCCAGTTCGACGGCTCGCTGACGACGATCCGGGCGCACGAGCGCGGGCCCGACGGCCGGCCGAACCCGACCTATCGCTGCCTCTTCCCCTCCCCTCCCCCACCGGGCGCGATCCCGACCTGCGCGGAAGCGGGCGTGCTCGGGGCGCTGGCCGGCGTCATGGGCAGCCTGATGGCCATGGAGGTGATCCGAGAGATCGTCGGGTTCGGCGAGGGCCTGGTGGGCCGCCTGCTGATGGTGGATGCCCGCGGCATGCGCTTCGACGTGATGCACTACGGCTGGGACGAGGCGAACCCGTTGAGCGGAACGGGCGCGCGCTGACGCCCGCTCCGCTCCAGGGACGGTGAACGAAAAGCCGTCATGGCCGGACCGGGTCCGGCCATGACGAAGGGGACCTGCGCTAGGCCCGCAGGACGGCGCCGGTCTTCTTCGCGACCTCGCCGACGATCTTCTGCGACACCGCCTCGATCTCGGCGTCCGTGAGGGTCTTGGCAGTCGGCTGCAGGGTCACCGCCACGGCCACCGACTTCTTGCCCGGCTCGATGCCCGGTCCCTCGTAGACGTCGAACACCTCGACGCCGGTCACGAGGGCGCGCTCCGCGCCCTGAGCGGCCTTGAGGATGTCGCCGGCCTTCACGTCGCGGCCGACCACGAAGGCGAAGTCGCGGGTGAGCGGCTGGAACTCCGGCAGGACCAGCTTCGGCTTGATCTTGGTGGGCTTGGCCTTGGGCAGCGGCAGCGCATCGAGGGTAATCTCGAAGGCGACGAGCGGCCCCTTCACGTCGAGCGCCTTCAGGATCTTCGGATGCACCTCGCCGAAGGCGCCGATCACGCCTTTGGGACCGAATTGGAGCGTGCCGGAGCGGCCGGGATGGAACCAGGCGGGCCCGCCCGCCGCGACCTGAAGACCGCCCGTCGGCACGCCGAGCGCGGTCACGAGCGCGAGCGCGTCCGCCTTGGCGTCGAAGGCATCGACGGCAACCGCTCCGCCGTCCCAATGGCGCCCGATGCCCTCGGCCCGCGCCGTGCCGCGCCGGATCGCGGCGGCGCGGATCGTCTGCCCCTCGGGCTCGTCGGACATGAAGCACTGGCCGACCTCGAACAGGGCGACATCCCCGAAGCCGCGATCGGCGTTGCGCTGCGCGGCCTTCAGGAGGCCGGGGAGCAGGCTCGGGCGCATGTCCGAGAGGTCCGCCGCGATCGGGTTCGCGAGCGCCAGCCGCTCCGAGCCGCCGCCGAAGAGGACCGCCTCGTCCCGGCCGATGAAGGACCAGGTCACGGCCTCGACGAGCCCGCGGCTCGCCAGGGTGCGCTTCGCCAACCGCGTCCGCTTCTGCAGCGGGGTCAGGATGGGCTTCGCGACCGTGGCCTCGATGCGCGGCAGGGGCTCGGGCCGGATGTTATCGACGCCGTAGATCCGGGTGATCTCCTCGACGAGATCCGCCTTGCCCTCGATGTCGGGCCGCCAGGTCGGCGGGACCACGTCGGCGCGCTCGCCGCCGTCGGACACCCGAAAGCCGAGATGCTCCAGGATCGCCTTCGCCTCGGCCTTCGGGACGTCGAGGCCGGAGAGGCGGCGGGTCTCGCTCCAGGGGAAGTCGATATGGCGGGTGGGGTCCGGCACGCGGCCCGCCACCAGAATCTCCGAGGGCTCGCCGCCGCAGAGCTCGATCACGAGCCTCGTGGCGAGTTCCAGACCCGGCACCGTGAAGGCCGGATCGACGCCGCGCTCGAAGCGGTAACGGGCATCGGTGATGATGCCGAGCCTGCGGCCGGACTGCGCGATGTTGAGCGGGTCCCAGAGCGCCGATTCGATCAGCACGTCGGTCGTGGACTCGTCGCAGCCGGAATGCTCGCCGCCCATGATGCCGGCAATCGACTCGACGCCGTTATCGTCGGCGATCACCACGTTGCCTTCGTCGAGGCGGTAGGTACGCCCGTCGAGGGCCAGCACCTCCTCGCCCGCCTTGGCGCGGCGAACGACGAGGTTCCCCTTCACCTTCCTGGCGTCGAACACGTGCAGCGGCCGGCCGCGGTCGAAGGTCAGGAGGTTGGTGATGTCGACGAGGGCGTTGATGGGCCGCAGACCGATCGCGGCCAGGCGCCGCTGCAGCCAGTCCGGGCTCGGCCCGTTCCTGACGCCCCGCACGAGGCGCAACGCGAAGGTCGGGCAGAGATGCTCGTCGCCGGGGGCGAACTCGAGCCGCACGTCCACGGGGCACGGGCCGGTGCCCTTCACGGGCTCGACCGCACCGTCCTTGAGGGTGCCGAGGCCCGCCGCCGCGAGATCGCGCGCGATGCCGTGGATCGAGGTGCAGTCGGGCCGGTTCGGCGTCAGGTTGATCTCGATCACCGGGTCGTCGAGACGGGCATAGGCCGTGTAGGCCTCGCCGACCGGCGCATCCTCGGGCAGGTCGATGATGCCCTCGTGATCGTCCGAGATCTGAAGCTCGGCGGCCGAGCACAGCATGCCCCGGCTCTCGACGCCGCGGATGGTGCCGATTCCGAGGGTGATGTCCTTGCCCGGGATGTAGGTGCCGGGCGGCGCGAACACGCTCTTCATGCCGGTACGGGCATTGGGCGCGCCGCAGACGACCTGGATCGGGTCGCCCTCGCCGGTATCGACCATGCAGACGCGGAGCCGGTCGGCGTTGGGGTGCTGCACGGCCGAGACCACATAGGCGACCCGGTAGGGGGCGAGCGCCGCCGCCTTGTCGTCCACGCCCTCGACCTCGAGGCCGATGCGGGTGAGCGTCGTCGCGATCTCGTCGAGGGTGGCCGCGGTGTCGAGGTGATCTTTCAGCCACGAGAGGGAGAATTTCATCTGATTGTCCTCCCGTTACGATGTCAGGCCGCCGACGAGCGACGGGATGTCGAGGGGCCGGAATCCGTAATGGTTGAGCCAGCGCACGTCCGCCTCGAAGAAGGGTCGCAGGTCCGGCATGCCGTATTTCAGCATGGCGATGCGGTCGATCCCCATGCCCCAGGCGAAGCCCTGGAACTCGTCCGGGTCGAGGCCGCAATTGCGCAGCACGTTCGGGTGCACCATCCCGCAGCCCAGGATCTCGAGCCAGTCGTTGCCCTCGCCGAAGCGGATCTCGCCGCCCTGGCGGGAGCACTGGATGTCGACCTCGGCCGAGGGCTCCGTGAAGGGGAAGAACGACGGGCGGAAGCGCATCTTCACGCTCTCGACCTCGAAGAAGGCCTTGCAGAACTCCTCCAGGATCCACTTCAGGTGCGCGATGTTGGCGCTCCGGTCGATCACCAGGCCTTCGACC